>Ga0335075_10000936_pt1 | contig 49113 bp, 29 predicted proteins | sample Lox_Sample_24_FD_206723 | JGI IMG/M metagenome (GOLD analysis project Ga0335075, IMG submission 206723) | Soil microbial communities from Loxahatchee National Wildlife Refuge, Florida, United States - Lox_Sample_2.4 | ecosystem: Environmental > Terrestrial > Soil > Wetlands | place: USA... | reverse complement strand
GACCCGATCGTCGATGCGGTCGGCGAAGTCGATCCCGAGCACCAGGCGATGTTGGCCGACGCGGTGGGGTTGGCGTTGTTCGTCGTGCTGGACACCTTGCCGCCGCCGGAGCGGCTGGCGTTCGTGCTGCACGACGTCTTCGCGGTGCCGTTCGACCAGATTGCGCCGATCGTCGAGCGATCACCGGAGGCCACCCGCAAGCTGGCCAGCCGGGCGCGGCGCCGCATCCACGACGCCGCGCCCAACCCGGACAGCAACCTGGCGGCCCAGCACGCCGTCGTCGACGCGTTCTTCGCCGCCGGACGAGCCGGTGACTTCGACCGGCTGGTCGCAGTGCTGGACCCGGATGTCTCGTTGCGCGGCGACTTCGGCCCGGGCCCAGCCGGCCTGCGCTCGGTGCAAGGCGCCGCCGCCGTCGCAGGGCTGGCCCGGAGCTACGCAGCACCGGAACGCGAGGCCCGCCCAGCCGTCGTCAACGGCGCCGCCGGCGCGGTGATCTTCGTCGCCGGCGAGCCGACCGCCGTGATGGGCTTCGTCGTCCGCGGTGGGCGTGTCGCCGCGATCGACGTGCTGGCCGATCCCGAACGGATTGCGCGGATCGACGTGCGCGCCGTTACCCGCTAGCGGGCGTCAGCCGGTGGCCGTGGCCGCCTGTATCAGCACCTGCGCGGACTGAGGCGAGATCGTCCAGCCACCTTGATTGACGAACGTGAGGTTCTGCGTGACGGGCGCCGGGAACTTCGGACCCGAGATGGCCACGTCGGCGGTGGCCGCATTTGGACCGGCCGGCTGGATGTTCGTCACGTCGAACGACTCCGGAAAATTCCCGGCCCGGAAGGCGTCTCGTAGCTTGTGGTCGGCGTCGCGCCCGTCGTTGTCATTGATGCCGCCTGCAACCAAACCGGTCTTGCTGTGGTACGACACGCCAGGGTTGGTGAGGTTGGTGCAGAGGCTGGACAAGTCGCCGGCAGTCGGCAGATCTGGCGCCGGCGGGGGATCCTGCGCAAACGGCACGCCTAATGCGACGGGCTGCACCTCGAAGGCGGACGTGCTGCCGGAGGCAGACGACGTCACGCCGGCTGCCGCGGCTCCGATTGCGGCGACGGCTGCCGCCCCGGTGGCGAGCATTTTCACGGTCATGGCTGTCCCTTCGTCGTATCACTGGTTGTCTCAACATACCCGCTGGCCGGACGGGCGAACCGGCACAGCTAACCGGCGTGGATCCGCCACTCGGCGGCATCCTGCTGCTGTCGCCAGAATTCGTCGAAACGTCCTCCTGCGCTGAGCAACTCGTCGACCGAACCATCCTCGACCACCCCACCGTTGTCAAGGAAAAGCACCCGGTCGGCGTGGCGGATGCTGGCCAACCGATGAGCGACGATCACCCGGGTACGCGATCGCGGATCCGCGGTGAGCGCATCGACCACGGCGGCCTCGTTCTCGGTGTCCAGCGCGCTCGTCGCCTCGTCAACCAGCAGGATCGGCGCGGGTTTGAGCAGGGCGCGGGCGATGCTGACCCGTTGGCGCTCACCCCCCGACAGCGCCGAACCGGCCTCGCCGACGATGGATTCGGCGCCGTCGGGCAGCCGGTCGGTGAGTTCGTCGACCCGCGCCAACGCGACAGCGCGGCTGAACTGATCGTCGTCGGCACCGGGGTCGCCGGCGAACACGTTCTCGCGGATCGTGCCGTGGAAGAGATACGGATGTTGGAACACCACGCTGCTCGCGGCGCGTCGAGTTTCGGCATCGAGTGTCGCAGCGTCGAGGCCGTCGACCAGGACACGTCCGCAGCTGGGTTGGTGCAAGCCGGCGATCAGCGCCAGGATGGTGCTCTTGCCCGAGCCGGATGGCCCGACGATCGCGGTCGTGGTTCCCGGCTGCAGCGTGAAACTCACGCGAGAGAGCACCGGCACGGTTGCGCCGTCGTAGCCGAAGGTGACGTCATCGAATGCGATACGTGGTGCTGTCGTGTGGGCGCGCAGCGTCTCGGTGCCGGCATCCATGACCGGCGCGGTGAGCACGGCACGAATGCGGTCGAGCGTGGCGCGAGTGCTCTCCAGCGCCGGCGCCAATTCGCTGATGGTGGTGAAAGGTTCGAGATAGCGGGCGACTACCACGATCAGCGCGATCGCCGCAGGCACGCTCAGCCGGTCCGTCACCGTCAACGCAGTGGTCGCGCCGGCAAGCAGGATGAGCGCCAGCTGGCTGGCAATGCTGAACAACAGCTGGCCCGGGATCTGCATGCCCAGCAGCCGCATCGTCGCGCCGTGCTGGGCGGCCAGCGCGTCACCGACCAGGCTTCGGGCCGGCTCGACGCGCCGCGCAGCCCGCAGTGCCTGCTGTGTGCGGGCGAATTCGATGATCCGCTCGGTCAGCGCGGTATTGGCTTCACCGGCCGCGGCATCGGCGCGCCGGGCCAGCCGGACCGACGCCCACAACGCCCCCAACAGCAGTGGCACGCCACCCATCGCGGCGACGCCAAGCTGCCAGGACACCGGCAATAGGGCCAGCGCGATAGCGGCCGGCAGCAGGACGGCGGTGACCAGTGGCGTCAACAGGTTGACCACCAGGCCGACGAGTTCGGGTCCCGTTGCGGCGATCGCCTGTCGCGCCGTCGCGGTGTGGTCGGCGCTGAACCAGTCCAGCCGGACGTCGGGAAGCCGGTCCGCCACGTCGTGCTGGGTGTGGTCGAGCACGGCGAAGCCCAAGTTGAAACCGATCCGTGCGGTCGCGGTGTCGATCACCCATCCGGTCACCGTCGCCGCGGTAAGCCAGCCCAGCCACGGCAGCGCGCTTTGCGGCGTGTCGCTGAACAACGCCGCCACCAGTGGGACCAGCAGCACGGTGGCTACCGCCCGCACCGCCACGGAGATCAACGCGAGCACGGTGTAGGCGATGACCCTTCCGCGACGGTCGCCGGGGACCAGTCGTAACCACGTCCGGATCATCGCGTCGCCTCCCGAGCTGTGGTGGCAGCCAACGGGCCGCGACGGCCGCTTTCCCAGAGCCGTCGATATCTTCCACCCGCAGCGAGCAATTCGTCGTGGGTGCCCTGCTCGGCGATCCGGCCGTGGTCGAGCACGACGATCTGGTCGGCTCCGGTGACGGTGTGCAGTCGATGGGCGATCACCAACACGGTGCGGTCGCGGGTCAGCCGATTGAGCGCTTGCTGCACCAGGTATTCCGATTCGGGGTCGGCGAAGGCCGTGGCCTCATCGAGGATCAGGACCGCGGTGTCGGCGAGGATGGCTCGGGCGATGGTGAGCCGTTGCCGCTCCCCACCCGAGAGTCCACTGCCCGCACCCAGCACCGTGTCGTAGCCGTCCGGCAATCGCATGATCCGATCGTGGATTTGCGCCTCGCGGGCGGCGGCCTGGACCTGGGTGGCAGTGGCATCCGGCACGGCCAGCGCGATGTTGTCGGTGACGGTGCCGTGCACAAGCTGCGTTTCCTGCAAGACGAAACCGACTCGGGTGTAGAGCTCGTCGGCCGTCATCGACCGGATATCTTGTCCACCAACGCGTATCGTGCCGTGCTGAACATCCCAGAATCGAGCCAGCAGCGCGGCCAGCGTCGACTTTCCGGACCCGGACGGGCCGACGAGCGCGGTGACCGTGCCCGGCCGCAGCGTCAGTGAGACATCCTTGATCACCGGGACGTCGGGGCGGTAGCCAAAGCTGACCTGATCGAACAGGACCGTCGCCGAGGTGTCATCGGCCCGCGGCTGTTCACGCACGGCGAGGTCCGGCTCGTCGAGCGTGATCTGAAGGCGCCGCGCGGCCGCCATTCCGGCGCGGATACCGCCGAGCCCGTAGGCGATATTGAGCAATCGGGCGCCGAATGTGGTGCCCAACAACAAGAACGGTAAGAGATTCACCGGGTTCATCCGGTTCGTGACGACCAGCAGGGTGCCGGTGACGGCGATGAGCCACAGGAACGTCGCGGGACGGGTGGCCAGGTCCATCAAGGTTTTCTTGCCGGCCAGCGGACGCTGCCAGTCGACCAGGAAACGGACGTATTCGTCGAGACGGCGCCGGAAGCTCGATGCGGCGGCGCCGCCGAAGACGCGAATCACCGGCTGGCCTTCGAGGTAGGCGCCGGCCTCGCTGCTCATCGTCTCGGCCCAGCGCTGCGATTGCGGGATACGGGGCCCGGATTGAATCGTGATGGAGGACGTCAGGACCAGATAGAACAGCACCGGCACGAACAACACCAGCGCCACCCGCCAGTCGACGACAAACAGGTAGACCAGCACGGCCACCGGGGCGACGGCCGCGGCAACCGCATCCGGAATGGCGTGGGTGACCAGATAATGCAGTGACAGCGTGTCGTCGGTCACCAGCTGCTTGATCGAACCCGACCCGCGGGCGGTGAACCAGCCCAGCGGTAACCGCGACAGCTTACTCAACAGCCGCGAGCGCAGGCCGGTGGCAAATCGGGCGTCGACAACGTGCAACCACAGCGTCAGGGCGGCACCGAGCACGGTGCCGACGCCCAGCAGCGCGACCGCCGCGATTCCGATCTCCCGCAGCCGCGCCGCTTCGGCGCCGGCCGCCAACTGACGCGCCAATTCGACCAGGAGCACGAACGGCGCCAGCTGTACCAGCGTGATCACCGCCTGCAGTACGCCGGAGGTGAGCAGCGCCGAGCGCAGCGGTGCAAGCAACCGGCCGGCGGCCTGGGCGCGCCATCTGCCATGGGGTGACTCCTGCCGTACCACAGCCCTTTTCGGCGGCGTCGGAGCGCCAACTTCCGCGGGCTCGTCGCCGCGGCGGGTACCCATCGCGCGCCCGGCACTCCAGTAGGCCTGCGCGTGTACCTCGGATTTGGGAAAGCCGAATTCGTCACGCAACCGTGTCCGGACATGCTTGAGTGCGGTGGCCTCAGGCGTCGCCCACGCGTACCAGTTCGACCAGTCCCGGTTCTCGATCGCCGCGGCCAGGGATTTCTCGTCGCGGCGGCTGATCCAGTGCACCTGTAACCGGGGATGCTGCGCCAGCGGGATCAGCGTGTCGTTGCCGTCGTGCTGTTCGAGATACATCTCGATCGGAACGTCGTCGGGAACGACCCCGACGATCCCATTCATCCCCGGGATCGACGCCGAGTCACCGATCAGCAGATAGCCGGCGGGCTGCTCATCGTGTACGTCGAAGCGCGACGAGCCCATCAGCGACATCACAGCGATCGTCGCGCCGGGTTGCACGGTGCGCGCCCACAACGACGCCGGGCCGGCCGGGTCGTGCAGCACGATATCGACCGAGAAGCGGCCGGCGGGCGCGTCGGCCTCGGAAATCGTGTAGGCCCGCTGGAATTCGGTCTTCGACCCGTCGGGATCGGGAAACCAGAACCGCAACCAGGCCGCGGGTTCGGCCTGCACCTCGTCGAACAAGGTTGGGGATTCCATCCGCACCCGCACGAAATGTGGTGCGATGCTGATGGTTTCGATCACCGTCGCGACGTGGTCGCGAGCGCCGAAGCCCCGCAGCATCGCGCCCTGGAATCCGCGTGCCATCAGCGGTCCAACGCCTCGCGCAGGCTCTTGGGCCGGATGTCGGTCCAGTGCTCCTCAACATAGGCCAAGCACTCCGCGCGGCTGGCTTCGCCGAAGGCCTTCCGCCACCCCGCCGGAATGTCGGCGAAGTCCGGCCACAGGCTGTGTTGGTCTTCGTCGTTGACCAATACCAGAAATGTGCCGTTCTCATCATCGAAGGGATTGGTGCTCATCGCTTCTCCTGGTAGGGGGCTTGCTGGTCGAGGGATCGGTGTGGGGGCCCAGTTGGGTGCCCAGCACCCGGTCGGACAGCAGTCCCAGACAGCTGAGGTTGGGAAATCCCGGACCCTGGTTGAGTCCGGCGAGGTTGGGTAAGAACAGCTTTGGGGCGACGTCGATGACGGCGAGGTCGTGACCGATCGCCTCCTGCAGACGGTCGCCGGTCAGCGGGCCCCCCAGCCCGAGCTCGAGCAGGTCGAGCGCATCCTGGCTGAACAGCGTGGTGAACCACAACGGGTCGGCACCCGATCCGTCGATGACCAAGTCGAAACCGTGTACTGTTTCGAGGTTCTCGCTGCCACGGTTGGTGGACAGGGTCAGCCGGATCTGCTCGTCGCGGCCCACCGCATGGGCAACCCGTCCGCGCAGGTGACGGATACGGTCGTCGGCCAGCAAGGAGTCCTGAACGTTCGACGAGAACACCCCGCGGTCGGTGCGGGCGATCGCATCGCGGCGCTCGTCCAATGTCAGCGCCGTCCAGTCGGTGGGGTCGGAGAACAGCGTGTTCTCAAAGAAGCTCTCGCCTCGGGTGAACAGCGTCACCTGTGGTGAGATCACGGTGATGGTCGAAACCCGGTGCCGGAAAAGCTCGTTGAGCATCGCCGCGGCGGTCTCGCCGCCCCCGATAACCGCAACCCGCTCGGCGTTGATCCGCTCGTGCTGACCGGCGCGATGCCAGAACTGCGCGATCGAGAGCACCCGCGGATTGCCGGGCAGCAAGGACCGCTCGGCCTGACCTGGCCCGGTGATCATCAAACCGTCAGCGTGCACAGTGATTTCGTCGGTGTGCAGCGCCCAGCGGTCGCCGTCGACGGCGAGCTGCTCGACGTCGCCGGTGACGACGGTCATGTCGATCTGCTCGGCGACCCAGCGCAGGTAGTGGCTCCACCGGCGGTGAGTGGGCGCCGGTCGGCCACGGTCGATCCACTGGGCGAACTGGCTTGTGCCGATCAGATACGACTGCCAGCTGAAGCGGGTCATCCGCTCGTCGAGCTCGGCGTTGCGGCGGGGCACCAGCGACGACCGATACGGGAAGCCGACATCCTTCTCCGGACTCGTCCCCAGCCGTTGCGCCCCGTCGGTCCAGCCGCCGCTGGACTGCCAGTTGGCACCCACGCCGATCCGCTCGACGGCCACCACCTCGGGCGCGTCGACCCCCATCTGGCCCAGTACGTATGCCTTGGCGGCGACGGCCACCGCCTTGACCCCGGCTCCCAGCACCGCAAGTGTGGTCATCTCACCATCTCCTCGAGCGCCTCATTCCAAAACTCTTGCAATGCAGTGATATCCGAATCATCGAGGATGCCGGGGAGCGCCCGCCACTGCGAACCCAGCATCTGCTGATCACCGGCGCGCACGACGAGGGCCATGATCGTCAGCTCGTGGCGCACCGCGAGCTCGGGCTCCGGCACCGGCGACGTCCCGGCGAGTAGGTTGCGGTCCAACCGCAATCCGGTGCCGGAGGAGTGCGCTGCGCCAAGATAATTCAGCAGCAGTTGCGGCCCGGGGAATGCAGCGAGTTGCTCGGCGGTGTCGCCGCGCAGATAGCGCAGCAGTCCGTAGTCGAGCCCGTCGCCCGGGATCGCCGCCCGCAGCTCGCCGACGCGTCGCGGGTCGGCTGAGTCCACCCGCAGCGGGTAGATCGAGCTCAGCAGTCCCACCGTGTCGCTGGTGTCTAAAGTTTCAGCGGCACCCTGCACCAAGGTGTCGGCGCGGCCGTGGGTTTCCAGCGCCAGCAGCGGCGCCGGAGTGGGCTGGCCGCGTGCTTTTCGCCAACGGGTCACCATCGCCGACGCCGCGGCGACCAGTAGGTCCGGCAAGGGCGCCCCGCACGCCAGCAGCTGGGCAGTCAACTCGGCGTCGCCAATCATCGTCCGGACGATCAGATCACCGGCCCGGTCGCGGCCGGGGCGGACCCGTCGCGCGCCCAGGTCGGGGTCGTCGCCCGCCAGCTGAGCCGACCAGAACGGCGCGGTGTCCAGTTGGTTGGCTCGCTGCGTCAGCGCGGCCGCCCAGCGCCGATAGCTGGTGTGCTCGCGCACCGCGGCGGGCGCATGTCCGCTGGTCAATGCTTGTAGCGCCGTGGCCAATTCGCCGAGTACCACCCGCCACGACGCCGGGTCCATCGCCAGGACGTGCGCGGTGAGCAGGAGCACGCTCTCACCGGCCGCAGGCCGCAGCCACACCGCGGCCAACAGCACTCCGTGTTCGGGGTCCAGGCGGTCGACGGCCGCTGCGGCGTGCGCGGTGACCGCCGCGTGCAGATCGTCGACAACCTCGACCTCGGTGAGGTATTCAGCAGTAGCGACGGGGTGCAGCCTCATGGTGGCGCGATCCAGCCGACTGTGCAGCACATCGTGCCCATCGAGGATGCCGGCAAGTGCGGTGTGTAGGTGCTCGCGCCTGACCGTTTCGGGCAACCGGATGGCTTCGGTCTGTGCGAGTCGGCGCGGCTCGCCGAATTCGTAAAGCCAGCGGCCGTTGGGCAGCAGCGGAATCGGGCCGACGCCGTCGTCCGGGTCCTGAGAGATGTCGGCGGCTTCCGAGTCGATCGCCGCGGCAAGGTCGCGGACGCATGCGCACTCCAGAATGAGCCTCGCGCGCAGCGCTATCCCCTGGGCGCGCGCCGCCTGCACCACCGACAACGCCATGATGCTGTCCAGGCCCAGCTGCAGGAAGTCTGCGGTGATATCGATCGAAGGCTGCTGTAGAACATCGGAAATAAGTTCTGCCAAAGCAGCTTCCGTCGTAGTCACGGGTTCGGACTCACCGGTTACAGCCGGATCGAGCGAGTCGGCCGCAGCCAATGCGGCCTCGTCCAGCTTGCCGTTGGCCGTCAACGGGATGTCGCCGACGACGACGATGCGCTGCGGCACCATGTAGCGCGGCAGTCGGGACGTGAGCATGCTGCGCAGTCCGGCAGGCGACGGTGGCGGGCCCACCGCGTCGTTCGTCGCCACATAGCCGGTGAGCCTCGGCACGCCCTGGTGCTGGTGCACCACGACGCCCGCGCGCCGGACATGCGGGAGCGTCTCGAGCGCGGCGGCGATCTCGCCGGGTTCGACGCGGTAGCCGCGGATCTTGACTTGGGCATCCGCGCGCCCCACGTACTGCAGTGCGCCGTCGGGTTGACGGCGCACCAGATCGCCAGTGCGGTACATGCGCCCACCCGCAGCGAACGGATTGGCGACGAAGCGCTGACTGGTTTCCGGCGCGCGGGCCAGATATCCGCGGGCCAACTGCGCACCGGCTAGATACAACTCACCGATTGCTCCGCACGGTACCGGCCGCAATGCCGAGTCCAGCACATAGCCGCATGTGTACCGGGTCGGCCGCCCGATCGACGGTTCGTCGTGCTCTGCGATGGCGGCCACCACCGCCTCGACAGTCGTCTCGGTGGGGCCGTAGCAGTTGTAGGCGGCCATCCGCCCCCCGGCGCACTGGTTGCGGATGAACGCCCAAGCCGCGGCGCCGACCGCTTCGCCGCCCATCGCAAGAACCGCCAGCGGAACTTCATCCAGCAGTCCAAATGCCTTCATCTGCACGAACATCGAAGGCGTAGTGTCGATCATGTCGATGCGGTGCGCGGCGATGACGTGCACCAGCGCTTCGGCGTCGGTCTGGGTGCGCTCGTCGACGACGTGCACCGCGTGACCGTCCAGCAGCGCGACCAGTGGCTGCCAGGCCGCGTCGAACGCGAAAGACCACGCGTGCGCGATGCGCAGCGGGCGCCCCAGCCGCGCGGCAGTCGGTCGCAGCACGTGGTCCAGATGATCGTCGGCGTAAGCAGCCACCGCGGCGTGGGTTCCGATGACGCCCTTGGGTTCTCCGGTCGTCCCGGAGGTGAAGACGACATAGGCGGCCTGCTCGGGCGCCGCGTCGACCGCGCGGAAGTCGTCGTCTCTGCTGGTGTCCAGTAAGCGCTCGTCGACGACGATCGTCGCACCGCTTTGACGCAGAATCGAATCCACCCGTTCCGGGGGCATTCCCGGCTCCAGCGGTACGCACATGGCCCCGGCCTTGAGGATCGCGAGCATCGCAACGATGTACTGCGGCCCGCGTGGAAGCTTCACCGCGACAGGGGTTTCGCGCGCGGCTCCTCGGGCGGCCAGTGCGGCCGCCAGCCTGTTGGCCGCCGTGTTCAGCTCGCGGTAGCTCAGTGTGCCGCCCGCCCAGCTGACCGCGAGTCTGTCGGGCATGCGCTCCGCGACCGCCGCAAACCGCGCGTGAATGCTCAGTGCCGCAGGCGGCGGCACCGCGTCGACGGCGCCGAGGGGTGAGGCTTCGTCGTCGAGCAGCACGCTCACCTCACCGAGCGGACGCTCCCACATCTGCAGCAGCCGCTCGGCGGCGGTGAGCACTCGTCGACCCAGCGTCGCAGCCGTCGTGACACCCAGCGCGCGGTCGACCACTTCGATCTGCGCGACGAGTTCCTTGCCGGCCATGTGGGCAGCGAGCACGACTGGGAAGTGTGTCAGGCTTTCCAACGCGGCAGGTCGGAAGGTGACGCCGGCACTGGTCAATTCGCCCTCCCCTGCCATGGCGCCCAGCGGGAAGTTCTCGTAAACCAGCAACGTGTCGAACATTTCGCCGACACCGCCCAGCGCCCGCAGTTGCGCATGGCCGAGGTAACCGTGTTCGCGCAGCAGCGCCGAATCACGTTGCACGGCCTTGCATTGCGTGCCGACCGGCAGCGACCCGTCGATCCGCACCCGCAGCGGCACGGTGTTGATGAACAGTCCGATCATGGTTTCGACGCCGGACAGTTCGGCCGGCCTGCCGGACACCGTTACCCCGAACACCACGTCGGTACGGTCGGTCAACCGCGACACCACCAGCGCCCAGGCCATCTGCAGCAGCGTGTTGATCGTGACACCGCGCGAACGGGCGCCGTCGACCAGCTGCGCCGTGGCCTGCGGGTCCATTCGCAGTTCGGTGCGCGATGGGAGCCGAATGGAGCCCGAATTGGTCGAGCCCTCGCCACCCAGCGCAGCCGACAGAAAGGTCGGGCCGGGCAGGTCCGCCAGATGCCGCCGCCAGATCTGTTCACTGGCCGCCTGATCACGGCTGGCCAGCCAGCCGATGTAATCGCGGTATGGCCGTGGGCTCCCGGGCAGCGCTTCGACATCTCCGCCGGCCTGGTACAGGATCATCATCTCGTTGACAAACACCGGCAGTGACCAACCGTCGATCACGATGTGGTGGGCGGTGATCACCAAACGCCAATATGCGCTGGGTAATTCGACCAGCAGGAAGCGGATAGCGGGCCCACGCTCGAGATCAAACGGGCGGCGGCGTTCCGCGGCCTCGAGCGTCGCTACATCCTCGGGCTCCGCCGCGACCTGATGCCAAGGCAACTCGACCCGTGACGGCACGATCTGCACCGGCCGGGGGATCCCTTGGCTGAAGAAGCTGGCCCGCAGATTCGGGTGTCGGGTCAACATCTTTGCCGCGCAGTCGCGGAGCAACTCGGCGTCCAGCGCACCGGAGATGTCGGCGGCCATGCCGATCACATAGGGGTCGTCAGCGACGAATTCGCCAAGCGCGGTCAGCGAATACAAACCCTCTTGCAATGGGCTCAACGCCATGACATCTTCGATGCTGGTCTCGGTTCCGGTGGCCGTCATGACGCACCGTCGCGCGATGTTGACCAAAGCCGCTTCGCGGCGGCCAGATCCGCCGCTGACAGGCCGGACGCGCTCATTGGCTCGAAGCTGGTGTCGGCCGGTTCGGGTGCCTTTTCGATCAGATCGGCGTCCTCGCCGAGTGCGTCCAACGCAGCCGCCAACTGCTGCACGGTCGGATTCTCGAACACCATGCGCGGGTTGATCGCAAGGCCGGCTGCTCGTGCTCGCGCGGCCAACTGCACCGACAGGATGCTGTCGCCGCCAAGAGTGAAGAAGTCATCGAAGCGCCCGACCTCGGCGGTCGACAGCAACTCGGCGAACACCGTGGCCAGCGCGCATTCGGTGTCGGTTCGCGGCGGTTCGGTCCTACCACCGGTGCTGACTGCCGGCCGCGGCAGCCCGGGCCGATTCAGTTTGCCCGAGTCGGTTTTGGGCAGCACGTCGAGCACGGTCAGCGACGACGGCACCATGTATCCGGGCAGCGTCGCGGCGACCACAGCCCGGACCGATGCCGCGAAGTCCGCCTTCTGCGCCTCATCGGTGATCGGCCGTTGGGGCATAACATATCCGGCCAGCGTGGTGTTGCCCGCTACCTCCCAGGTGCGGGCTGCCGCGGCGCCGACACCGTCGGCCGCCGCCAGCGCGGCCTCGACTTCGGCCAGCTCGACTCGGAAGCCGCGTACCTTGACCTGATGGTCGGCGCGTCCGACGAACTCCAGTTCGCCGTCCTCGGTCCACCGGGCCAGATCCCCACTGCGATACAACCGGGTACCGGGCTCGGTGGCATAAGGATTGGCGACGAAGCGCGAGGCAGTGAGGCCGGGGCGCTTCCAATATCCCCGGGCCAACTGGTCACCGGCATAGTAGAGTTCGCCCACCACACCGACCGGCACCGGCCGCAGACCATCGTCGAGCAGATACGCATCCGCCCCGGGCAACGGCTTACCCACCAACGGGATCGGTAGGCTCAGCCGCCCACGCGACACCGCACCAGAGGTCTCCGTTGAGCCGATATTGTTCAGCAGCTCAGGGCCTTCAGCACAAACCTTGGTCAGCCGCTGTAGCAGCGACGTGCTCACCGGTTCCCCGCCGCACACCAGTCGCGACAGTGCACGCAGCGCGCCGGGGCTGCTGTCCACCAGCGCCGACACCAAGCTGGGCACCGCGGTTAGCTGGGCGACCGAATGCCGTTGCATCAGCACACCGAGGGCTTCGGGATTCCGGTGCTCGGCGTCGTCGGCGAGGATCATGGTTGCGCCCGCGGCCAGGCCGGCGAGCATCTCCATGCCGCCTTCGAGGAACGTGATCGAGGCCTGCGCCAGTCGAATGTCTTGGGCCCTGGGCGGGTAATGCCGCAGCTGCCAGTCCAGCCGGGCCGCCATCGACCGATGGGTGCCCACCGTCCCCTTCGGCTTGCCGGTCGACCCGGAGGTGAACACCAGGAACATCGGGTCATCGGGGTGCGGTGGCGGCAATGCTCGCGGAGGAGCCGAGTTCTGCACCAGGGCGCGCACCCCCGGTTCATCCAGCGATAGCAGCGTGCGCCCGGGCGCTGGTGGCATTGTGTCGACCGCCGCCGCGGTTGCCACCAGGACTCGTGGCTCGACGTCGTCGAGCATGAGTTGCTTACGCGCGGCGGGGTAACCGGGATCGATCGGGAAGTAGCCGGCGCCCGCTTTCATGATTGCCACCAGCGCGACCACCAGGTCGATGCTGCGCCGCGTCGACAGCCCGACCAGCGAGCCCGGCCCGACCCCGTGATCGACCAGCAGCGCCGCCAAGTTGTCCGAACGACGGTGCAGCGAAGGGTAATCGATCTCCTCGCCACCGCAACGCACCGCGATCCGGTCAGCTCCCAATCGCCGACTGGGCTCCAACAACTCCGGGATGGTGCGAGGTCGTCCCCGCGGTGGTTGGTCGCCGCGGCTCCAGCCGTCTAGGATCCGGCGTTGCTCCGCGGGGTGGATCAAATCCACGTCGCGCAAGGTCTGATCGAGGTTGTCGGCGAACTCGTTGACAATCTGGGTGAGCCAGCCGGCCAACCGCTCGATCGTCGATCTGCGGTAAAGCTCTGTGCGGAAGATGATTTGGCCGTTATAGCCGGTATCCCCGGATCCGTCGGTGCCGAAGACGTTGACACTAAGATCGGCGTGCGCCATGTCGAAGGGCGGGTCCAACGTAGTGCATACCGTGTCCTGATCGCCCGGAGTCGTGGCGATGACGCGGGTGGCGGGCAGATGATCGCGGACGTGCACGACGACCTGAAACAGCGGGTTACGTGCCAGCGAACGCACCGGGTTAACGCTGTCGACGACTCGGTCGAATGGCAGGTCTTGGTGTGTGTAAGCGGCCAGCGCCGTTTCCCGGGCCCGGCTACACACCTCGCGCAGCGTCGGGTTGCCACGCAAATCGTTGCGCAGCACCAGGATGTTGACGAAAAACCCGATCAGTTGGTCTAATTCGGCTTCGGTGCGACCGGCGACCGGTGTGCCCAGTGGGATGTCCACTCCCCCGCCGGCCTTGTGCAGCACCACGGCCACAGCCGCTTGCAGCAGCATGAATTCGGTGATGCCCAGTTCGCGGCATCGCTCGGCGAGCTTGACGCGGGTAGCGGAGTCGATACGGAATTCGACGGCTTCGCCAACACCGCTGGACACCGGCGGCCGGGGAAAGTCGGGCCGCAACCCGGTGTCCTCCGGCAGCCCGGCCAGCTGCCGAATCCAGTACTCGCGCTGCGCAGTGGCTACCGGTGATTCTCGCCCGCAAGCGGCGGGTGCCCCCAGACCGGCCGCCTCGCCGAGCAATGCGCCCTGCCACGCCGCATAGTCGGCGTACTGCACACGAAGCGGTGGCCATGCCGGCGCCTCACCGGCCCGACGGGCGCGGTAGGCGGTCAGCAGATCGGCGAAAAGCACGCCGGCCGACCAGTGGTCGGCTGCGATGTGGTGCACCACCAGTGACAACACCTGCTCGTGGGGCGCATCTGCGGTATGCAGCAGCGCGACCCGAAACGGCCATTCGCTGTCCAGCTCGAAGCAATGCCGACGCTCGATATCCAGCTGAGATTGCAGCCAGTCATTTCCGTCACCGTCGGCACGCCGGACCGGGATCTCGTTGACCGGAGCCACTACTTGGTAAGGAACGCCGTCGATCTCGAGGTAACTGGTGTGCAGGATTTCGTGGCGGGACACAAGATCGCCGACAGCGGCGATCATTGCCTCGACGTCCCACGGTCCGGTCAGCTTCGCGGCGAAGGGAATGTTGTTGACCGGGCTGGGACCCTCGACCCGGTAAGCGAACCAGGTGCGCAGTTGCGAGGCGGACAACGGCAGCGGTTCGTCGTGGACGGTGGCGACCAGCCTGGGCCGCGATCGCGCCACCCGGCCAGCACGCAACTGGTCGACCCGCTCAGCAAGCCGCGCAGGCGTTGCCAACTCGAAGATGTCCCGGATGCCCACTTCGACATCGCATTCCGCTCGAATTGCGGTCACCAGCTTGGTGGCGACCAGCGAGTGCCCACCCAGGTCGAAGAACGAATCGTCGACACCCACCCGGCTGTGGGCGAGCAGCTCGGCAAACAGCGCGGCGATCCGTCGTTCGGTCACTGTTGCGGGGTCGCGGTATTCGGCGGCCGCCGCGATCTGCGGCTCGGGCAGCGCGTCACGGTCGATCTTGCCGTGCGCGGTGATCGGAATCTCCTCGAGCACAACGTAGGCCGCCGGTGTCATGTAGTCCGGGAGCGCTGCTGCCACCCTGGCGCGAATCCGGTCGAGGTCGACCGTCGCACAGTCGGCACCGTCGGCCGGAGTCAGATAACCCACCAGGCTTCTGCCCAACTGCGGCAGCTCGGCGGCCAGCACGACCGCCTGCCCGACGCTGGGGTCCACCGAGATGGCGGCGCCCACTTCGCCCAGCTCGATGCGGAAACCGCGGATCTTCACCTGCTCGTCGGCGCGGCCGACGAACTCGATGTCCCCGTCGGCGTTACGTCGGGCCAAGTCGCCGGACCGGTACAGCCGGCCGCCGGCAGTGAACGGGTCGGCGACGAAACGTTCGGAGGTCAGACCTGGTCTGCGATGGTAGCCATGGGCGACATGTGTTCCGCCGATATAGATTTCGCCGATAACCCCGGCCGGGACCGGCCGTAGCGCGTCATCGAGCAGATGCACCTGGGTGTTGATCTTGGGCCGGCCGATCGGCACCACCCGGGTACCCTGAGCGCCTTCGACGGGGTAGCTGGTGGCGTTGACGACGGTTTCGGTCGGACCGTAGAAGTTGTACAACAGTGCATCGAAGGTGGCGTGGAACTTGTCGGCGATCTCCCCCGGAAGCGGCTCACCGCCGATGGGCACCCGGCGCAGCGTGCGCCATTGGTTGACCCCGGGCAGCGACAGGAACAGCCCCAGCAGTGACGGGACGAAGTGCATCGAGGTAATGCCTTCACGGCGCAGGAGTTCGGTCAGGTATCCGATGTCCCGCAGGCCGTCCGGTCGCGGAATAACCAGGCGTGCACCACAAATTAACGTCCCGAAGATCTCGCCCATCGAGACGTCGAAACTCGGCGATGCCACCTGCAGCAGCCGGTCCGTTTCGTCGACCCGGTATTCGTCGCCGAACCAGACGAAGTACTCGGCTATCGGTGCGTGCGGAACCGGTACGCCTTTGGGCAGCCCAGTCGAACCTGAGGTGTAGATCAGGTAAGCGGTGTTTTGCGGGCTCAGCGGCCTGATCAACTCGGGCGTGGTGGACGGATAATTCGCCAAGCCGGTAACCGGTTCGCGCAGAACCATTTTGGCCACCGCGTCGTCCAGGATGAAAGCCAGCCGGTCCTCGGGATAGGTTGGGTCGACGGGCAGGTAGACCGCTCCGGCTTTGAGGATGCCCAACGCCGTGGTGACCAGTTCGGGTGACTTGTCGAGCAGCACCGCGACTCGGTCCTCGGTGCCGATGCCTTGCTCGACCAGCCAATGCGCCATCCGATTGGCTTCTTCATCGATCTCGCGATAGCTGTACTGGCGACCTTCGTACACCACGGCGACGGCATCGGGTGAGCGCGCCGCGCGCTGGGCGACCAGTGCCGGCAACGTGGCGGCCGGGGTCACGAAGTGTTGACCAGACGACACCCGCCGCAGCCACTCGTCGTCTGCCGCGCTCATCAGTCCGCAAGCCGACAGCGCGGTATCGGGGTTGGCCAGCGCGTTTTCCAACAGCACGGCATAGTGCCGCAATAGCTGTTCCACCAGCCCGCGATCCAGCACCTCGACCAGATACTCGGCTTCGACCAGTGCGCCGCCGTCCGCGCCGGGCACTTCGACCATCAGGCTCAGCGGCAACTGACTGAAGTGGCCACGCAGATCTGCACGCTCGCATCTGATCCCGGGCGGGCTGAAGCCGCCGCCGTCAGGCTCACGTAAGCCGAAGCTGACCCGGGTCATTCGCTCAGCGCCATGCCGGCGGTCGGGATTGGAGGCCCGCACCAGCCATTCCAGATCGACGCGCGAGTGAGCAAGGGCGCCGACGGCGCTGTCGCGGGTTTCCGTCAGGAGTTCACGGAATGTCTGCCGCGGCTGCGGCCGCACGCGCATCACTACGGTGTTGCCGTAGTACCCGATCGCGTTCTCGGTTCCGCCGTCGCGATTCAGCACCGGGGCCGCGACCAGGAAATCGGTTGAGTGGGTGTAGCGGTGGATCAAAGCCGCGAACCCGGCCATCAACACCATGTATGGGGTTGCTCCGGTTTCCCGGGCCAGTACCGCCGTCCGCTCAACGGTGTCCGCCGACAACCGGGTTACCGCACGCTGGGCGCGCCACGTGCTCGGCACCAGTGAACCATTAGGGCCCGGAAGTTCCAGCGGTTCGGGCAGATCCGCGATCAGCGAGCGCCAGTAAGCCAGGTCTTCATCGAGATTGCCGGCGGCAGCCATGGCGGCCATGGATGCCTGCCCGGTGCCGGCGCTGCCGGGATCGGTGTAGGCGTGCGTCAGGTCGGTGAAGAACGGCGCCCAGGACCCGTCGTCCCAGGCGATATGGTGCGCGGTGAGCAGTAGCATCAGCTCGTCGACGCCGAGTCGCACCGCCGTGACCCGCAGCGGCGACTCCTGGGTCAAGTCAAAGGTTTGCCGAAACTGCCTCTGCGCCAGTACTTCTAGCCTCAGCCGCCGGGCCTGCTCAGCGAGACCGGAGAGGTCGTGCTCCGCCCAGCTAGGCCGCAGATCGTCGCGGGTCAGCGGATGCGGGTCGCCGTCACCGTCGGTCTGATAGGTGGTGCGCAACACCGGGTGTTGCAAGGCGACGGCGTCCACCGCTGCCCGCAGCCGGATGATATCGACGCTGCCGGTCAGCCGGTAGGACACACAGATGTTCAGCAGCGCGCTATCGGGGTCGACGGACTGCACGAACCACATCCGGCGCTGACCATCCGACATTTCCGGGCGTTGCTGCCCGGCTGTCTCCGACGCTGTGTCCGGTCGGGCCAGGCCGCGCTCGGCGATCCTGCGGCGCAACAACTCCAGCCGCTGTTCATCAAGCGTGTCGGTGCCCGTGCTGTCAGTCACGCGTCGAATCCACCCTTTCTGCTGTTTCGGTCGGGCGCAACACATCGATCAGCTGACCGACGGTGATGCCGCCGAGCATCTGTGCCACCGGAGCCGAGTGCCCTACAAAGCGACGCAGCCGCCTGCGCAGATCAAGCGCCAACAGCGAATCCAGGCCGAGATCGATCAGCGACACACTCGGGTCGACCGACGCATCACCCAGGTGCAGCGTCGCGGCCAGCTCGCTGCGCACAATGTCGGCGAGCGGTTTCGCGCTGATGCGGTTGCCGGCCAAAGCCGTATCGCCGTTCGGCGACGCGCTCAACGCCATCGGCGTTCCCTGGGTCTGGAAAAACACTCGGAGCCGGTCGAGGTCTGCCGCGAAGATCAGCGGGTCATTTTCGTAGCGGCCCAGACTCGCGTCCAGGGCCGCCTCTGCTTGCATTGCGACCAGGCCGGAGCGCCGGGTCCGGATGATCTCTTCGGTCTCGACGACTCCGGCGTCCTGCCACAGCCCCCATCGAATCGCCGTGCAGTCCAGTCCGTTCGCACGCAACTGGGCGGCCAACACGTCAAGCAGCCGGTTGGACGCCGCGTAAGCGGCGTGACCGTGGCCACCCCACACTCCGAACACCGATGAGCAGGCCAGGATTCGGCATTCGGCGGCCAACGGCCAGACATCGGCCATCAGCGCGAGCCCTGCGACCTTCGCAGCGCACACGGCCGCCAGATCCGCGCCGGTTAGCTCGGCGTGCCGGCGATTCACGGCGATCCCTGCGGTATGGATCAGCAACGACGCGCCGGCGTTGGCGAATTCAGCGGCGACGGCTGACAATGTGACTCGGTCAGTGATATCGCAAGCCGGGGCGTGCACCTCCGCGCTGTGTCCTTCGGTCAGCCGATCCAGCGCCGCGGAGTCCACGCCGTTGCGGCTCAGCAGAATCACCTTCCGCGCCCCGTGTTCGACGCAATGCCGCGCATACCGCAAACCAATGGCTCCGCTACCGCCGGTGATCACGACGTTCTCCAGGGTGGCTGCATCGAAAGATTGCTTAGCCGTCGAGTTACGACACTCGCGGAAACTCCGGACGTATCGCCGATCGTTGGTACGCATCGCCGTTACGGCGGGATCGCCGAGCAGCACGTGGATGATGGCCTTCGCAGTCGGGCCATCGACATCGCGCGACGACAAGTCCAGGCTGCCGAAAGTCTGGTCCGGAAACTCGAAGCCGATGCTGCGGTGCATTGCGGCCAGCGCGGCCTGCGCAGGCCTGACATCCGCATCGTCGGGTTGGGCCCGTTCGCCGCGCACGGTCACCAGCCAGACGGCTCTGCATCGTGGACCGATGATCGCGGCATAGTCAGGCAACCCCACGTCGCGCCGGCCGGCAATCTGTTCGATGGCGGCCGTCATATGGAGCTGATCGAGCGCTGGGGCGATCACCACGACGATGTCTGCCTGATCCGGAAGCACGACATCGCAGCCGCCATGTGCCACAACGGCATCGGAAAGCCGCGGCGCCAGCGTCCCGGCGACGTCGCCGGCGATCGCGATGCCGCAGCGGGTCCCGCCCGCTGTCGCGGTCGGCAACGCCGCTTGCTGCCAATCCTCGACCGCGACGGTCAGGGCCGTGGCCGGCTCGGGCGCGCCGCTGGCTGACGGTGCCGCCCACAGGTGCACGGCCCGCATCGGTGCATTCGGGAAGCCGCGCAGCACCGGTCGGATATCACCGGGTATCGCATCGATCCAGGGGTAGCCGGAATCGGCAATCGCGACGGCGGCGATGCTCGCCGACAGCACGTCGGCGATGGACTCGTCGCGATGTCCCGACCCGACGATTACCGCCGAATCCTCATCGGCCAGTTCAGCAAGCGGATACAGCAACGAGGGATGCGCGGACAGCTCGACAAATGCGTCGGCCCCGGACTTCTGGGCGGCCACCACTGCCTGGTCGAAACGCACCGTGCTACAGAGGCTTTCGTACCAGTACTGAGGAAAATCGACGTGGCTGCCGACCTCGGCACCCAACGCCGAGCTGACGAATTTCACCGGGCTGTCCTGGAATACCGAGTTAGGCAGCAGTGCGGCGAGTTCGGTGCGTAACGGTCTCAGCGCGCTGGTGTGGCCCGGGTAGTCGACAGCCAGCTGGTGGGCGAACGTACCCCGTCGCTGGGCCAGCCGAGTCGCCGCGACCACCGCGTCGCGATCACCGGACACCACCGTGGACGACGGCCCGTTGACCGCCGAAACTTCCAGCCAGCCTGATGTTTCACCGATTATCGATTCGGCCTCGTCGACGCAGACACCAAGCACCGCCATGGCGTACCGACCGGTCAACCGGTCGACGACCGCCGCTCGCGCATCGACCAAACGGACCGCATCGGGCAACCCGATCGTTCCGGCCACATATGCTGCTGCGACCTCTCCGAGGCTGTGTCCCACGGTGATTTCGGGAAGCATTCCGTGGAATCGCCACTGGGCGGCCAAACTGACCGCATGGATGAACTGCGCGCCCTGAACCTGCGCACGCGACCAGTTCTGCTCCAGTTCGCCAGTCAGATACTGCAGCGGAGAAGACAGGCCGCCCTCAACGAACGCCTGGGCGCATCGGTCGGCCTCCGCCCGATAGGCCGGCAACTGCCGGTAAGCATCTGCGCCCATCGCTGGCCACTGGTTGCCCTGGCCGGGAAATACGAACGCGACGTACGGTGCAACGCTTTTCGACGACCGGGCCACCAACGGGTGCTCGTCGCCACAAGCCAGCGCGGACAGCCCGGCCACCAGTTCGCCGCGGTCCGCGGCCCGCACGACCGCACGGTGTCTCCGCACCCGCCGCAGACGCAGCAGGGTCGACGCGACTGCGGGCGCCGGATCGTTGTCCTCGCCGGCCCGGTCAAGATAGTCCAAGATCGCCCGGGCGTCCTGACTGATCAGCGTTTCGTCATGCGCCGACAGCAGCACCGGCACGCGGCCGTCGGGCAGCGGATGCGCGAGCATTACCCGACCTCGGGAAGGGAAACGATCACATGCGTATTGGTGCCGGCAATGCCGAACGCCGAGGTGGCCGCGATCCGTTGTCCGCCGACCGCAGGCCACGGTGTCAAACTCCTCGCAAGACGTAAACCCTGGCTCTCCCAGTCGATCTCATGGCTCGGCTGCGCCGCGTGCAAAGTGGGCGGTACGGCGCCGTGCTCGGCGGCCACCAGAACCTTGGCCAGCCCCAGCGCACCGCTGGCCGCCAAAGCGTGACCGACATTGGATTTCACCGAACCCAACAGCGCTCCGCTCCCCGGTTCTGTGTCGCCGTACGTTTGTGCCAGCGACTGCAATTCGGTGCGGTCGCCGAGCCGGGTACCGGTGCCGTGTCCCTCGACCATCCCGACCTCGTCAGGCCGGATCCCGGCCTGGGTAATGGCACGCTGGAACAGACGAACCTGCGCGTCGGCGCTGGGGGCGCTGAGTCCGGCGCTGCGGCCGTCCTGGTTGACGGCGCTGGCTCGGACCTCCGCCAAGATGTGCCGGCCGGCGCTGCGTGCCGACGATTTGCGCTGCAGCACAAACATCGCGGCCCCCTCGGCCCAGACCGTTCCGCTGGCCTGGGCACTATAAGGTCGGCAATGCCCATCATCGGAGAGCGCGTGTTGCTTGGAGAATTCGACGAAAAATCCGGGCGAGCCAAGCACGTTGACTCCGCCGGCCAGCGCCAAATCGCAGTCGCCGTTCTGCACCGAGCGCGCGGCGACGTGAAATGCCGCCAGCGCGGACGCGCACGACGAGTCCACGGTGAGCGCCGGGCCGGTCAGCCCGAGTGTGTAGGCGATCCGCCCGGATATCACGCTGAGCGCGGTTCCGGCGAGTAGATGACCGCTGTGCCGGGAGAATTGGGTCATCTGGGGTCCATATCCGGTCGCGGAGGCGCCAACAAAGCAGCCCACGTCGTGCCCGGCCAGATCGTCGGGATTGATGCCGCTGTTTTCCAGCGCGCGCCAGGAAACCCGAAGCGCGACACGTTGCTGAGGATCCATCGCGACGGCCTCGCGCGGCGAAATGCCGAAGAACTCGGGGTCGAACGTCGTTGCACCGGTCAGGAATCCACCGCAGTTATGAATCTCCTTGAAACCGCTGCGCCGCGACCCCGCCAGCAGCTCACGGACCTGCCAACCTCGGTCGGTGGGAAACGGCCCCAACGCCTCGCGGCCGTGCGACAGCAGTTCCCAGTAACCCTCGGCAGTGTCGATGCCGCCGGGCGCCTCCACGGCCATCCCGACGATCACCACCGGCTCGGCGGCGACGGTGATTCCGTCGTCAGGCATCGGCGTTCACCTGCGCAGCGACGGCGTCGATGTGCTCGTTGAGATAGAAATGCCCGCCGTCGTACCAGAACAACTCACACGCGCCCGCGGTGTGGGTTTCCCAGAGCCGCAAAGCCTCGGCGTCGACCCGATCGTCGTCGCGTGCGCCCAACACGCAGATATCGGCACGAATGCGGACACCGGGACCGCAGGCGTAGCGATTGATCGCGTGGTAGTCCGCTCGCACCGCTGTGGTGATCAGTTCTGCGAACTCGTCATCGGCAAGTAAATCGGGATCGGTCGCGCCGAGGTCGGCGATGTCGGCAAGCAGTGCATCGTCGGTGGTCGGAAGCTGTGGCATGCCGGAAACAGCGCTCGGCGCCGGACCGGCGGACACCCATAGCCGCTCCACCGCGACATTACGGGATTCGGCGATCCTGGCGAACTCGAAGGCAACGATCGCACCCATGCTGTGCCCGAAAAGCCGAAGCGGCGCTACCCCGTTCCACGGCCCGGCCTCGAACAAGCCGACAGCAAGGTGGTAAACGGTCTCCGGGGCGGGCTCGCGTAACCGTTCTGCACGTTGCGGATACTGGACGATGTAAGTGTCGCCACCTGCGGCCAGGGCGGTCGCTAAGCGGCGATAACCCGCGGCGGCTGCCCCGGCATGCGGAAACACCACCGTCGCGCCGGTGCGCCGCTTTCCGTCGCGCCCCGCCACCAGCTTGATCCAGGGCGCGAAAGTCGTCCGCACTGTTGCCAGATTATTGAAAGTCATTGCACCGCTTCAGACTTTGCGATCGCCGATACTACCTGGGCAGCCTCCATGTGGATAACCTCCAGATATAGTTCGGCAACCTGGTCGAGCCGCCCGGGTTCGCGTTCGCGATGTCCAAGCAGACCGGCAAGATCCGCAACGGTTCGGGCAGCGAAGATGTCGGCGACCATGACGTCGGGGACATCCAGCCATGCCCGGATGCGAGCGACGGCCTGAGTCGCCAGCACCGAATCCCCACCGAGGGCGAAGAAGTCATCGTCAACACCGACCGTCTGCACACCGAGGACATCACCCACGATCGCCGCGAGAGCCGATTCCAGCGGTGTCGACGGGACCCGGTGGCCCGGCTCAGCCAGGCCGGTGACGGCGGCGGTGAGCTGGCCCTCGACGACGCTGCGGTCGATTTTGCCGCCGAGGGTGAATGGGATGTGCTCGAGCAACGACACGTGGCGCGGGATCATGTGCGCGGGAACCAGTTCAGCCATAGCTTCCCGTACGCCTTCGGCCGTCAATGCGGCATCGTCCGCGCGGACTGCCGCGGCCAGGATGTCGGCACCGCCCGACGTCGATACCAACGCCGCTACTCCTGTTGCCGCACCGGGTACTTGGCGCAGAGCTGCCTCGACCTCACCAAGCTCGACGCGGTAACCGCTGATTTTGACGCGGTGGTCGGCACGTCCGACGAACTCCAGCGTGCCGTCCGGCCAGTACCTGGCCAGATCGCCGGTCCGGTACCACGTTCGTCCGTCGTGCACGACGAAACGCTCGGTGGTGAGATCCGGACGGCCCCGGTAACAGCGCGCGATGCCGCGGCCCGACACCCACAGCTCGCCGACCACCCAGTCGGGGCAGTCGCCGCCCGTGTCGTGTACGACTCGGCAGGCGTTGTTGGGAAGCGGTGTGCCATACGGCAACGCGGTCCAGGCGGCCGGCACCTCGCCTGATTCGCCGATCTCGAAAATGGTGTTGTGCACTGCGGTTTCGGTCGCACCACCCAGACCGGCGAAGCGCAGCGCGGGCGCTTCCGCCCGCAGACGACGAGCCACCTCAGGTCGCACCCAATCACCGCCGGTGGGGACCACTCGCACCGACGACAGCCGTGCCGCGCCCACCTCGACGAGCATCTCCAGCCAGCCCGGCATGAAGTGCAGCACGGTGACGTGGTGGGTGTCGATGAGTCGGGCCCACGCATCGGGATCGCGACGCTGAGCTTCGTCGACCACAACGATAGCCCCGCCAGTTCGTAAGGTGACGAAAATATCCATCACCGAGATGTCGCCTTCCAGCGTCGACAGGGCCAGGCAACGATCAGCGGCACCGATCTCGAAGTGCCGGCCGATGAACTCGACCGTGTTCATCGCGGCGTCATGCGTGACCTCAACCCCCTTCGGCTCCCCGGTTGAGCCCGACGTGAACAACACGTAGGCCAGATCAGCAGGATCAGTTGCCGCGGGCTCGATCTCAACGCCCGCAGGACTGTCGCGGAGAACGTCGGCAATCGTCAGCGCGGGCACTGGCAACGAGAGCGGTTTCCCGCCGCACACCAAAGCCAGACTCACCTGGCCGGTCTGCAGAATCCGCTCCGCACGGTCGCGGGGCTGGTCCACGCCGATCGGAAGATAGGCACCGCCCACGGCCAGGATCCCCAGCAAGGCCGGGACCTGTTCGGCGGTCTTGGGTCCCAACACCGCGACCGTGTCACCGATGCGGATTCCGTTCGCACGCAACGTCGCAGCCAACGTCAGCGCCTGATCGCGCAGTTGGGCGTAGGTCAGATCACCGGAACTGGAAACCACGGCCGGTGCGTCCGGCTGCCGCTCCGCACGGCGGAAGAAGCCCTCGTGCAACGCTTCTCCGCTGGCGGTAGCGGACCGGCTATTGACGGCGTTACGGACCGCCCGCTGGCTTGCCGGCAGTGCCGGCGGGTCGGGCACATCCCAGTCGTCGGCAGCGGCAAGTCGTAGCAGCTCGTCGATGTGATGGGCGAACATGGCGTCGACGACACCGGGTGGGAAGACATCCTCGCGCACGTCCCAATTGACCAGAACGCCACCGTCGAATTCGGTGACCTGTGCATCGAGCGAAACCTGCGGGCCTTGTGAGATGATCCAGCCGGGCGTCCCGAATGTTTCAGTGACGTCAGCGCAAAACAGCTCGCCCAGCCCAAGCGCACTGGTGAACACCACCGGCGCCAGGACCGGGGTGCCACGATAACGGCCGAGGTCTCGCAGCACCGACAGGCCGGGATAGCTCGAGTGGGCTGCCGCGCTCCGCATGGTCTCTTGCACAGCGTGGGCCCGCGACGCTGCGGTGCTGGTGCCGGTCAGGTCGATGTCGAGCAGCAGCGACGACGTGAAGTCGCCGACCATGCTGTCCACGTCTGGATGCACGGCCTCGCGGCCAAATAGCGGTACGTTCAACAGGAATCGCGAGGTGCTCGACCAGCACGCCAGCGTGTGAGCGAACGCTGCAGCGAACGTCATCGCGGGGGTGACGCCGCGCGCGCGGGCGCGGGCGGACAGCGCATCCCGAGTTAGGGGATCGAGCCACTGCCAGCGCCGGGTGCTGTTGCGCGAGAGATGTTTACGAGTCGCAGACGGCAGTGCGGGCGGGTCCGGTAGTTCGGGAATGCGCTGCGCCCACCAGTCGCGGTCGGCGTCACGTTCGGGCTGCGGCCCGGATTCCCGCCGCGCTATCTCCTGACGGTATTCCCGGTACGTGTAGCGCAATGCCGGCAACTGCCGGCCCTGGTAGAGCGCTGCCAAGTCGGCCATCAGGGTGCGGTAGCTCATCGCATCGGCGGCCTGCATGTCCAAGTCGACATGAAGGCGTGAGCTTTCCCCGGGAAGCAACGAAAGCGTCAGCTCCAGCACCTGCCCGTCGAGCTGCTGGTGCGATTTGGCTTCTCGAACTGCGACGAGTCGCTGCTCGACGACATCGTCGGCGAGGCCGCGAAGGTCGTGGACGGTGACCGGGAAGCCCATGGCCGGATTGATCCGCTGGGTTCCGTCGGACAGAAACTGCACCCGCAGCATCGGATGCCGCACCGCCAAATTGGTAGCTGCATCTCGCAGGCGATCGGGATCGATTGCGCTGCCGTCGAATTCGACATAGAGATGCCCTGCCACGCCGCCGAGCGGCTGGTTGTCGTGGCGTCCTACCCACATGGCGTGTTGCATCGGGGCGAGCGGAAACGTGTCGTCCGGTGTGCAGTGTGGTCCCTCGGTCCCCGCATCGACCGGTTCGTCACCCTGGGCCCCGGAAACCAGCCGCGACCACGCTTCGATCGTCGGGGCGGCGGCCAGCGTGGCGAAGTCGACAGCGATACCGCGGCGACGCCATCGTCCCGCAAGCGTCATCATCCGGATCGAATCGAGGCCCTGGCTGATGAGGTTGCCGTCGGGGTCGACGGTATCGGCGGTGACGCCGAGCAGTTCGGCGACCTCCGCGCGGACAGCCCCTGGGCCGCCTACGACGGAAGCCCCAACCCCATCAGTTTCCACACCAAACCTTCGTACTAGTTAGTGGAGGCTAGCCTAATTTGGGCTTACTTTAGTGTCTGGGGTCCCCACGACGCTACCGCCCCGACTTTGCCACGCCCGCTCATCATGATTTTCATAGGTGCTCGCCGCCTGTCCGGCGGACACCGACCCTCGTATTCTTTCCAGCACTGCCCTCCTTCCCGGTACGTCGCAGGTCAGGTAGCTCAACCTGCGATAAGGCAACCCTCACCTTACTGAGGTTAGGCAACCCTATTGTGTCTCAGTCAAATCTTAGGTAGCGTCCCTCCCGCCTGGTGGTGGACATCCGCCCAAAACGGTCAAGCAAAGGAGTCGCTGTGTGGCTGGCCCATAGTCCTGATTCGATCAATCGCGCTGACCGATTCCTGGTCGCCGGTGTGGCCTTGCTGGGTGCGAGCCTGGTCGCTGTGAATCCCACGACGGCGGGCCCGCCGAACGTCGAGCGTCGGGCGGTGAAATTGACCGCCGGCGAACAAGACTGGACCCAGGTCCTCACTACCGCGCAAGACAACCTGACGAACCTGGAAAGTGAGGCCGCGACGGCGAATTCCGGCCTGTCGTCGGCGCTCAGCACTGAGTTATCCGGCTTCGAGACCCAGATCAGCACCGCGTTCACCGGTGTCGAGAGCGGTTTGCAGAACTCGATTTCCGGCGGGTGGTACGGCAGCGACGATGGCTATGTTTTCGGTCTGTTCCCGGGTTCGGTGACGGGTCCGGACGGCGTCGAGACCGGCAGCACGCTGCAAGAGATCTCGACCGCTCTCGACCAGGGCAACGCGCTGAGCGCCTTCAGCTACTTCGACACGTGGTCGCTGGAGACGGTGGACCACACACTCAAGCCCCTGCTGAGCCCGCTTCTCGACGAAACCAGCAAGGGCGCGACGACACTGTCGATCCCGGCCGAGCTGTCGCAAACCTTCACGAATGTGCTCGAGGACTTCGGCAACTACAACGAGCTGAAAGCGCTCGGCGACGCGCTGCTCGCCCCGGAACTCAGCGCCGCTTTCGGACTGTCGAACGATCTCGACGGGATCGCGACCGACCTATCCTCCGGGGACTCCACCCTGGCGCTGAGCGACTTCTCCAACCTGTCCTCCGACCTCACCGGCGATCTGCTCAACGGGTGGACCGACCCCTACGCCGGCACTGGCGAGGCATTCACCGGGCTGCTCAACACCGGCAGCCTGCTGGAAGAACTGCTCGTGACGTGGCCCGATCAGCTTGCCACCGCGCTGAGCGAGTCGACGGCAGCCTCGGCGAGCAGTCTCTTGTCATCGCTGTAGGCCACCGAGTGATGAAGGTGGGCGTCCTTCCTGCAAGATGGCCGTGCAGGAAGGGCGCCCACATCACGACGAGGTAATGCGATGCCATCATCCGGCCTGGAAGGCTTTGTGCCGTTTCCGCCAGATCGCGCGACGCGCTACCGGGCCGCCGGTTATTGGACCGGCCGGACACTCGACTCGATGTTGGCCGACGCTGCGCAGCAATGGCCCACGCACGTCGCTGCACTCGACGTCACGCACCAGCTCAACTACGCGGAGCTCGACAACCGTGCCGACCACGCGGCGGCCGGACTGGCGGCGCTCGGCATCGCTTCCGGTGACCGGGTGTTGCTACAGCTGCCGAACGGCTGCGAGTTCGCAGTGGCGTTGTTCGCGTTGCTGCGCGCCGGCGCGATCCCGGTGATGTGCCTGCCCGGCCACCGCGGCGCCGAGCTGGGTCACTTCGCCGCGGTCAGCGAGGCTACCGCGCTGCTAATACCTGATACGGCAAACGGATTCGACTATCGGCCGATGGCGCGGGCGTTGCTGCAGAATCGGCCCGCGCTGCGCCACGTCATCGTCGACGGCGACCCGGGCCCATTCGTGCCGTGGTCGCAGGTGTGCGCGCACCCGAGCCAACGCCCTGCACAGCACACCGCGGATCCCGGCTCGCCGGCACTGCTGCTGGTCTCTGGCGGCACGACCGGCCTTCCCAAGCTCATCCCCCGCACCCATGACGACTATGTCTACAACGCCACCGCCAGCGCCGAGCTCTGCGGGCTGACCGTTGATGACGTGTATCTGGTGGTGTTGCCGGCCGCCCACAATTTCCCGCTGGCCTGCCCCGGTTTGCTCGGCGCCATGGCTGTCGGTGCGACGACCGTGTTCGTCAACGACCCCAGCCCGGAGTCGGCATTCAGCGCCATCGTGCGCCACGGCGTCACCGCCACCGCGCTGGTTCCGGCGCTGGCCAACCTGTGGGCACAGGCCACCGAGTGGGAACCGGAGACGCCAACCTCGCTGCGGCTCTTACAAGTTGGCGGCGCGAAGCTGGAAGCCGACGATGCGCGTCGGGTCCGCGAAACGCTGACGCCCGGACTGCAGCAGGTTTTCGGCATGGCCGAAGGACTGCTGTGCTACACCCGACCCGGCGACCCACCGGAACTGGTGGACCGCACCCAAGGCCGGCCGCTGTCTGCCGACGACGAACTGCGCATCGTCGACGACGTCGGCCTACCAGTCCCGCATGGAGCCGAGGGCGAACTGCTGGTGCGAGGCCCGTACACGATCAACGGATACTTCCGCGCCGAAAGCGACAACGCGCGCAGCTTCGACCCGGACGGCTTTTACCGCAGCGGTGACCTCGTCCGCCGACGCGCCGACGGCTACCTGGAGGTCACCGGCCGGGTGAAAGATGTCATCCACCGCGGCGGCGAGACGGTGGCCGCCGGCGACCTCGAAGAGCACTTGCGCGCACACCCAGCGATCTCGTCAGCAGCGGCGGTAGCACTGCCGGACCCTTACCTGGGCGAAAAAATCTGCGCAGCAGTTGTTTTCGCGGGCGACCCGATGACGCTGACCGAGTTGAACGACTACCTCGACCAGCGGGGTGTGGCCAGGCATGCTCGGCCGGATGTGTTGACCCAGATGACCGCGTTGCCGACCACCGCGGTCGGCAAGATCGACAAGAAGGCCATCGCCCGCCAACTGCAGCGTTAAGGCACATACAATCGACGGTATCCTGGCCGTTGTGCGTAATGGCCTCGGCACCGCATCTTTGGTCATCGCGATCGTTGCTCTGGTGGCAAGTGTCTCGGTCTGCGGCGGCGTAGTGCTCGGGGCCATTGCTGCCGGCATGGGGATAAGTGCGCGCCGGCGGGTCAAACGCGGCCAAGCCGACAACCGTGGTGTCGCAACCACGGGCATCGTTCTCGGTGTGGCCGCGATCGTCATCGGCCTGTCGATGATCGTGTTCTGGAATTGGACGGGTTTGTTCAACGAGGACTACCAGCGGTGCCTTGATCAAATCAAAAACCAGCAGTACTGCGAAGATAATTTCATGTAGTTCTGCCACCGGAGTTGAGCACTTCGGCCGTGGCCTCTGCTCAGGCCGACTCCGCTTACGCACCAAAGCGCTCGCTGCATCGCTGGGTTTTCCCATCGACTGACGGCTCGCGTTATACGTCGTAATAGAGCGCAAATTCATATGGGGTCGGCCGCAGATTGTACGGTGCAATCTCGTAGTCGCGCTTGTAGTTGATCCACGTTTCCACCAGGTCGGGCGTGAAAACACCTCCCTCGGTGAGGTATTCGCTGTCTTCCTCCAGCCGATCGATCACCGCCGAGAGCTGGGTGGGAGCCTGCACGATTTCCGCGGCCTCTTCTGGCGGCAGCTCGTAGAGGTCCTTGTCGATCGGCGGAGGCGGCTCGATCTTGTTCTTGATGCCGTCCAGTCCTGCCATCAACATGGCCGCGAATGACAGGTACGGGTTGCCCGACGAGTCCGGGCAACGAAATTCCAGCCGCTTGGCCTTCGGGTTGTTGCCGGTAATCGGGATGCGCACGCACGCCGACCGGTTGCGCTGGCTATAGACCAGGTTGATCGGGGCTTCGAAGCCTGGTACCAGGCGCTTGTAGGAGTTGACCGTTGGGTTGGTGAAGGCCAGCAGCGACGGCGCGTGGTACAGCAACCCGCCGATGTAGTGGCGGGCGGTGTCCGATAGCGCGGCATAGCCCGACTCGTCGTACATCAGCGGGACGCCGTCCTTCCACAGCGACTGATGGCAGTGCATCCCGGAGCCGTTGTCGCCGAACAGCGGCTTGGGCATGAATGTGACGGTCTTGCCGGCCTGCCATGCCGTTTGCTTGACGATGTATTTGAACATCTGATGGTCGTCGGCCGCGTGCAGCAAGGTGTTGAACTTGTAGTTGATCTCGGCCTGACCGCCGCTGCCGACCTCATGGTGGCCCTTCTCCAGGGAGAAACCGGCGTTGGTCAGGTTGGTCAGGATCTCGTCGCGGAGGTCGACATAGTGGTCGGTGGGCGCAACCGGGAAATAGCCGCCCTTGGGTCGGACTTTGTAACCGCGGTTCGGGCTGCCGTCGGACTCGGTCTCTTCTCCGGTGTTCCACCACCCCGATGTCGCGTCCACCTTGTAAAACGAACCGTTGATGTTCGAATCGAACTTCACCTTGTCGAAGATGTAGAACTCCGCCTCGGGGCCGAAATAGGCGGCGTCCGCGATGCCTGAGCTGATCAGATAATTTTCGGCCTTGCGGGCGACGTTGCGCGGATCGCGGGAGTACAACTCGAGGGTGAACGGGTCGTGCACGAAGAAGTTCACGTTCAGCGTTTTGCGGGCCCGGAACGGATCAATGGTCGCAGTTTCGGGATCAGGCAGCAGCAGCATGTCGGACTCGTGAATCGATTGGAACCCGCGAATCGAGGAGCCGTCGAAGGCCAAGCCCTCCTCGAATACGTTCTCGTCGAAGACATAAATGGGAATTGTGAAGTGCTGCATGGTGCCTGGCAGGTCACAGAAGCGGACGTCGACATACTCGACGTTCTCGTCCTTGACGAGTTTGAAGATATCGTCTGGCGGATTTTCGGACACAGGACGCTCCTTTGCTTGACGGCGAACCTAGCCCGCCGTGGCCCTGTCCGCGACCGGACGCAGTAGCGCAGGCTTGTCCTACACCACCGCTATTTCGTCTGCGTGACAACCTCAAGTCGAACCTGTTGCGGGACAGCATTGTTGACTTCGGCCATCCAGGCTCGTCCGGTGGCGCTATCCGAGCTGGTGGCCGATAGTCATATGAATGAAATCGAGCGTATGAACGCCAGGGTCAGCAGAGGTTGGAGCACTTATGCCGCACGACGTGAAGCTACGGCCGAATGACACGATCCCCCGCCTTGGGCAAAGGCCGGGCCATCCACCGCAGGCGAAACCCGTTTCCCGGCAGTCGCGGGAAATCATGCATCGCGAAATCATCGTCAGCGGTGACGACGCGCTGGCGAAGACAATCGCCGAGGAGCTCAGAGGTGCGGGTGCCCGGATAATCCAGATCGCCACTGCCGCGGATCTTCTCGGCGCCGGAGTGCATCGCGCCAGGGCCGTTGTCTGCGCAGGGCCCGATGACGCGGTAAACCTCGAGATCGCCTTGCTGGCACGAGAATACAGCCCGACTGTGCGCGTGGTGGCGCGTCTGTCCAATGACGTTCTGCACGAAGCGGTGGACGCCGTCAACGGCCCCGGAGCGATCTTGGACGTCGCCGACCTCGCGGCGCCATCCGTCGTCGAGGCGGTCCTGTCACGCAATGCACACCAGTTCGAAACGGCCGGCATCGAATTCGTCGTCTGGGGAGCCGAGGCGCCGTGCGACGGGACGCTGCGCGAGCTCTACGCCGACCTGGCACCGGTGGCGGTGGTCCACGGCAAAAACTCCCCGTCCCCCGGCGATGTGGTGCCATGTCCGGGACGGGATTTTCAGGTCTACACCGGCGACTGGACCTCGATGATCGGGGTTAAGGACGAATTGGAAGCCCGCGGAATCACCGTTCCTCCGCCGACCGCTAGGCGGTCTCGCCACTCCCGGGTGCGCCGAGCTGTCTATGCCACGCGCGCCATGCGCGACGACTTGAACCCGATGGCGGTCGCCTCATTGGCGTTCGCGCTGTTCCTGACGATCGGCTCAACAGCCGTGGTGCGCTTCGCCTGCCACAACCCACGGATGTCATGGATCGACGCGTTGTACTTCACGTCCGAGACAATCACGACGGTCGGCTATGGCGACTTCAGCTTCGCCCACGAATCCCCCTGGCTGCGACTGTTCGCCGTCGCGTTGATGTGGGGTGGTGCGATCGTCACTGCCATCCTCGTCGCGTTTCTGGCGGACCTGCTGCTGTCACGCCGCTTCGTCAAAATGGCCGGCGCCCGACGGGCGCGCCGTATGCGCGACCACGTCGTCGTGGTCGGACTGGGTTCGGTTGGCATCCGTGTCGTGCGGGATCTGACCACAGCCGGATACGACGTCGTCGTCATCGAGCAAGACGAGAACAACCGCTTTCTGTCGACCGTGGCCGAATTCGATGTGCCGGTGATTTTCGGAGACCCGACGATGCGCCAGACCCTGGAATCGGCGCGCGTCGATCGCGCACGCGGCGTGGCGGTGGTCAACCACCAGGACATGAAAAACATCGAAACCGGCATCGTGCTGCTGGAGATCTTGGGATCCGATACCGAGGTGCCGCTTGTCATGCGCGTTCAAGGCCGCGCACTGAGCACCGCGGTGAATCGGCGGTTCGGCTTCGAAAACGTGCGGTCGATCGTCGACCTGGCCGCGCCCTGGTTCATCGGCGCCGCGATGGGCCTTCAGGTGCTGGGAACGTTCTGGGTCGGTCAGCGGTCCTTCATGGTCGGCGGAATGCTGGTGGCGGCGGGCAGCGAGTTGGATGGCCTTCGGATGGTGGATCTGTCGACCGAAACGCGTGTCATCGCGATCACCCGACCGGAAGGTCCGGTGAGCTTGCGCCCGCGCCGCGAAGCCCGACTGAAAGCCGGTGACACCGCCTACCTCATCGGCCCCTACCGCGAACTGATCACGACGCTGCGCAAGGGCCAGCCCCCACCGCAGACGTCGACCGACGGTGGGTTCGCGGCCGCTTTGGCGGCGGCGCGTTCGCCGCACCGGCCACAACGAACGCGCCGGCCCAGCTGGGCGCAAGAAGCCGAGGTTTGACGTTTCGTCCCGGTATCTCAATTCGCGAGTCGTGCCCAATCTTTTTTCGCATTGCTGCCGATTCAAGTCGGTTCACAAAGCGGCGGTAAGCCTCCATAGCGCTTCGCGGTCGACGGCGGCGGAGCGGTCGATCGGGCTGATCACAACGTCGGTAGCGCCTGCGTCCAAGTAGCGGCGCAACTTGCAGCCACACTTGCCCGACGCCAAGCTCGCGGGCTCGTCTGGCCTGGGCGATGACGTCATCGACCAGATTGAGCGCATCAGGCCGGGCCATGAGGATGATTCCGGAACGCATACCGCGACCAACCTATCGAGTCGACTGGTCATTCCCGTCGAATCGCTGTGGTCGAAAGCTTCTCAGCGTGACGGTGATTCGATATCGGGACCTGCGTGCGATGACTGGACGGTAGATCGGGTGCCGAGGCGCCCGAGAAACCTTGCCATTGACTAATGTCACCATTTGCGGTTGACTCCGTCGCATGACGGCCGATGCTGTCCCGGCTCGCGGATCGCTGCGATCCCGCGGTGCGGCCTGGGTCAACTCGTTGACACTGCGGCAGATCAGCGCGGTGCTGCCGCCTGAGCAGGCCTGGGGCTTATGGCTGTCGCGCCAGATCGCGGCCGGCATCATGGACGCATTCGGGCCGTTGCTGGCCGGAACCCGAGTGGAATCCGTCGACGTCGTGCGACCCGACGGATGCCGCGTGGTCGGAGAATGGGTGCGTGCACCCGGCATACCGGCCGCGCAGGTGTTGTTCTCGCCGCTGATCGACCTCACCTTCGGCCTCGCCCGCGCGCGCGAGGCGTTACGCCGCGACCCCGCCATCCGCGCCGGCGGCGGTGTCTGCGAACTTCAGATGTGGCCGGATCAGGTGCACATGTTCCAGGCGCTGCCCCCGCTGTCACCGGAAGCCGGCAACGCCATGGCGCACGTCGCGCGCTTCATCGATACATCGATGCAAGCCAGGGGTTTTGACGCGGCAGCAGGAAAGGCGGGCTAGTCATGATTGGGCCGTTTCGCAGGTCAACCAAAGTGAGCCACAACGCGCTTGCGGTCGTGACCGGCGCAGGTAGCGGGATCGGCGCGGCGTTCGCTACTGAGCTGGCGCGGCGCGGCGGTCGGGTCGTGTGCAGCGACATCAATGAGGTCACCGCCGCGAAGACGGTCAGCACGATCACTGACAATGGCGGGGATGCAATCGCAATCCCATGCGATGTAACGCAATTCGACGACGTCAGCAAACTGGCCATCGAATCGGAAACCTGGCTGGGCGAAGCACCCACGCTGGTGATCAACAACGCCGGCGTCGGCTCCGGCGGTGCGCCGATCGGCGAACTCCCCCTCGAGGACTGGCATTGGGTGTTGGGCATCAACCTATGGGGACCCATCCACGGCTGCCACGTATTTGCCCCGATCCTGCGGTCGGCCGAACCGTCGAACCGTCCGCGGGGCATCATCAACGTCGCTTCCGCCGCGGCCTTCGGGGCGGCGCCGAGCATGGCCGCCTACAACGTCAGCAAAGCCGGCACACTGTCGCTGTCGGAGACCCTGGCCGCCGAGTTGTCCGGGACTGCAATCAAAGTCACGGTGCTCTGCCCCACGTTTGTCAAAACGAATATCGTCGAATCGGGCCGCCTCCCGGAACGAACAACCCAATTCGCAAACCGGATCATGCGGTGGACCGGATTTTCGCCCGAGAAGGTCGCCCGCATCTGTCTCGACACCCACGATCGCGGCGAGCTGTACTGCATGCCGCAGCTCGAAGCCAAGATCGGCTGGAACATCAAGCGTTTGGTCCCCGGCACTTACACCCGGGGAATGGGCCTGGTATCCCGGGTCGCCCCACTCTCGTAGCACCAAATCCAAAGGAGGACTGGCGCACATGAGTATCGATATGGAAAACATGCTGACCAAGATCAAGGATCGCCAATGGGCGCTTGCCGATATCGATTGGCATGCACCGGGCGCCGAAATGATCACCGACCAGCAGCGGCCGCAGCTCAAGGCGTTCATGGCCGACCTCTGCTGGATCGAGAATATCGGCGCCAGAGGCTTTGCAGCGCTGGCGATGAAGGCGCCAACACCGACAATCGCCGAGATCTACCGCTACTTCCATGCCGAGGAGCAGCGCCACGCCAACGCTGAACTGGCGTTGATGAAGCGCTGGAGCATGCTCGACGACGGTGAGGTTCCTGAGCCGAACGTGAACATCCGTCTGGCCATCGACTGGCTGGATCGCTGGGCCGACGACATGCCGCTGTCGCTGCTCGGCACCGTCATCCCGATGCTCGAAGTCGCCCTGGACGGTGCACTGTTGAAGTTCCTTCTCGACGAAGTGCACGACCCTGTTTGTCACCAGGTGTTTGAGAAAATCAACAATGACGAATCACGCCATCTGGTCGTCGATTTCGAAGTTCTCGACATGATTGGGCACGCGAAGATCCGACGCTTGCTGATCGACTTCGTGGGTCGCAATGCCACTCCCGGTCTCATCATCGGCGCGATCATGGGCGCACCGCTGATCAATAGGATCCGCAATGAAATCACCGACATGGGCATGGAGCCCGAGCGGCTTTACAGGGCCGTGAAACGATTCAAAGAGCTTGGCGACCGCGGCGAACACACCAGGCGGGTACCGACTTATCGATTCCTGAGGCGCTATGCCGGAGTGGTCACGAACCCGCGTCACCCGTACCACCTACTGGCGAATTCGATGGTGTGGCTTTCCGACCGATATCCGCAGCCCCTGCTGCCGTCGGTACCGACTTGGGTTAGAGAAGTCACTCACGAGCCGGCGGCGTGATGATGGCGAGCAGACATACCTACGCAACGCTGATCATCGGAGCTGGGTTCAGCGGGCTCGGCGCTGCCATCAAATTGGCACAAGCCGGCGTCGACGACATCGTCATACTGGAACGCAGCGACCGGGTGGGCGGAACCTGGCGCGACACCAGCTATCCCGGTGCCAGCTGCGACATCCCGTCGTTGCTGTATTCTTTTTCGTTCGTCAAAAACCCGAGCTGGTCGCGGACCTACTCCCCGGCCGACGAGATCCGCCAACACCTCGAGGACATGGCCACCCGGTTCGACATCCGCCGCCGCATTCAGTTCGGCCAGGAGGTCACCGGGTTGTCATTCGACGAGAGCACCGGGGTCTGGACCGCAACCACGGGCACCCGCAAGCGTTTTCGTGCCCGCACCGTCGTGTTGGCGTCCGGACCGCTACCCGACTCCAGCTTCCCAGAGATCCGCGGCATCGATTCCTACCGCGGCCATAAGATCCACAGTGCCCGCTGGGACCACGACTACGACTTCGCCGGCAAGCGGGTCGCGGTCGTCGGCACCGGCGCCAGCGCCATCCAGATCATCCCGGAGCTGGTCAAGCAGGCCGAGTTCGTCAAGGTCTTCCAACGCACCCCGGGGTGGGTGTTGCCGCGCTGGGACGTCGCCACCCCGCCTGCTGTGCACGCGGTATTCACCAAAGCCCCTGCAGTTCAACAGCTTGCCCGCCAAGCACTGTTCTGGGGACATGAGGCCAGCGCCACCGCACTGGTCTGGAACACCCCGTTGACCTCGCTGGTCGCCCGGCTTGGCCGCTTACACCTGCGCCGGCAGGTCAAAGATCCGTGGTTGCGCCGCCAGCTGACGCCCGCTTTCACTCCGGGCTGCAAACGCATGCTGGTTTCCAGCGACTACTACCCTGCCCTGCAACGCGACAACTGCAAGCTCATCGACTGGCCGATCGCGACGTTGAGCCCGGTCGGGATCCGCACCAGCGACGGTATCGAGCACCATCTGGATTGCATCGTGTTCGCAACCGGATACGACGTGCATTTGACCGGTCCGCCGTTCCCGGTCACCGGACTTGCTGGACGCGTGCTGGGTACCGAATGGGCCGGTGGTGCTCAGGCTTACAAGAGCGCCAGCGCGCACGGGTATCCGAACCTGTTTTTCATGACCGGTCCCAACTCCGGGCCCGGCCACAATTCGCTGCTCGTCTACATCGAAGGTCAGCTCGACTACGTCGTGCGCGGCGTCACCACCATCCTGGACAACAACTTGCGTTACCTGGACGTCTGCAAAGACGTCCAGCACCGCTACAACAAGCGCATCCAGCAACGGCTCACCAAGACGACGTGGATGTCGGGTTGCAGCAGTTGGTATTTGACCAAGGACGGTTTCAACGCATCGATGTACCCAGGGTTCGCCAGCCAGTACCTTCGACAGATGCGGGATTTCCGGTTCGCCGACTACGACGCTGTCGAGTACGCTGCCGTCGGCGTCAGTTCATCCGCCTGAACGATGGCTCCCGACCGACCGTCACGAGCAGAGACCGGCACCATCGCCGGGGTGCTGGCCAACCTGCGCCGCGCACCCAAGCGCGTCCGGCGACAGTCGCGCGAGGTCATCGAAAACGCCGTGTCGCAACTCTTCGACGCGGCGGTCCGTCACCCGCACGGTGCGCCGGTCTCCGGCGAATACCGCATCGACGACCTTGCGCGGCTGGCCGGCACTACGACCCGCAACGTCCGTGTTTACCGTGATCGCGGGCTGTTACCACCGCCGTTGCGGGTCGGGCGGATTGCGCTGTACAACGACACGCATCTGACCCGGCTGCGGCTGATCACCTCGATGCTCAACCGCGGATACAACATTGCGCACGTCCGGGAGATGCTCAGCGCTTGGGAAGAGGGCAAGAATCTCGGCGACGTGCTCGGCCTGGAGTCCGCGATCGTGGGCACCTGGACCACCGAGAAGTCGCAGACCATGCCGCTGGCCGAGGCTCAACGACTCATCAATGACGCCAAGGCATTCGATCGACTGGTCGGGCTGCAGGTGATCCACGTCGACGGCGCCCAGGCCACCATCACGCGGCCGAAGCTGATCGAGGCATTCAACGAGATCCGCGGCTACGGCGTCAGCATGGACAAACTGATCGACCTGCACGAGCACATCGTCCCGCTGGTCGACCAGATCAGCGAGATGCTGGTGCGCGCCGGCGCCGAACACGTCGCCGACCGGATCAAGCCGCGCGAAGCCCTGCCCGCCGACACCGAAATCGCTGAGCTGATCACGATGCTGGTGCGGTTTCGCAGCCAGGCCGTCGCATCCGTCACGGCCACCCTGGCGTCGTCCATCGAATCGACCATCGAATCAATGGTCAGCAGCATCCTTGCCGAATATTTGGAACGCTCGCCGGACGCCGACGTCGGCTAGCGGCCGCGCGCGACCAGGTGCGGCGCCAGCGTCGCCAGCTTCTCGCAGGTCTCCTCGAATTCGCGGTCGGGATCCGAGGCGGCGATGATGCCGGCCCCGGCCCGCAGCCAGGTTCGCCCGTCACGCTCGTAGGCGCTGCGCAGCGTCAGCGCAGCGTCGAGCCCGCCGTCAGCCGAAAACATCACTACCGCACCGGAATACAACTCACGTGGGCTCTCATCGAGTCGTAGGATTGCGTCCACACCGGCGGCTTTCGGGATACCTGAGGCGGTGACCGCGGGAAACAGCGTCTCCAGCGCATCCATCCGGTCCTTGGATGGATCCAGCCGGCCGGTGACGGTCGAGCCGAGGTGTTGCACGCTGCCGCGCTCACGCACCGTCATGAAATCGATGACCGCGGCGCTGCCGGGTTCGGCGACCTCGGTGATCTCCAGCAGCGAGCTGCGCACCGACATGGCATGCTCGACAATCTCTTTGCCGTCGGATTCCAGATCGTCGCGGGCTTGGCGGTCGAGCACCGCGCCGCGGCCCAGCGCCCGGGTACCGGCCAGCGGCTCGGTAACCACCACGCCGTCGTCGCGCACCGCGGCCACCACTTCCGGGCTATAACCCAGCGCCCGAAAATCACCGAGCCGCAACAGGAATGATCGAGCAGGGGTGTTATGTCGCCGCCCCCGCCGATACGTCGACGGGAAGTCCAGCGCGAAGGGCACATCGACACACCGGGACAGGATCACTTTGCGGTAGCGACCGGCGGCGATCTCGTCGATGGCGGCGGCCACCCGGGTGCGGTAATCGGTGCAGTCGGCCCCGATTTCGATCCCCGACGCCGGGAGCGCGGGCGGCAGACCTCCGCTGATCAGCCGGCCCACCGCGTCGCGGTGGCGTTCCTCAGCGTCCAACAATTGGACCGCGTCGTCGGTGACCACGATGCGGGTGCGGGGCCAGAACACCCGTGCCAGCGGAGTGTGGGCCGCCAGCCGCTCCTGTAGACCGAAGCGATAGGCACCGAACTCGAAGGCGATCCACCCCAACACCTGGTCGGATTCCAGCAACAACCGGTCGACCGCCTCGCCGAGCACCGGCCCGGGCGGGCCGGACCACGTTTGTCGCTGAGTGACACCGTCGCGAGTGATGCGCAGCTCGTCGCAGTCCAACTCGACCAGGGCCAGCACCCCAAACGCCAGCACCCACTGACCGTCGTGTTCGTAGAGCAGGTACTCCTCGCCGTCGCGCTCAGGCAACGCCGCGGCCAGCTCGGCCGCCAGGTCCGCCGGGGCGATCTCGGCCGGCAACGGGAATGACAGTGACGGGGTGCCTGCGGGGCTTGCTTCGACACCGACTTCGGTCACGGTTAGTAAATGTAGCCTAACCTATCAACCTGCGGGGGCTCGCCTTGGCCTGAGGTTTCCGAAATCCCCCTCACCAGCACTTTCGTAAGCCCGCGAGCTACCGACTTGAGCATTGAATAAGCCGGGGCTGGTTGTCATCCGGCGTTTGCGGGCCGTTAATGCCTGCGCCCCACAATCGATGAAATCGACCATAGGATCTAGTCAGCCGCACTCCGACGAGAGGACTCCCATCGTGTTCATCATCCGACTCCTTAGCGGAGAAGAGGTCCACGCGGTCGAGGGCGACCAGCTCAGCATCAATCAAGAAACCGGCGTGCTCAGCGTTTCCAGGATCGACGGGTTCGAGGAAGTCACGACGCACTATTCGCCGTCGGCGTGGGCGTCGGTGACGCACCGCGTCAAGGAACCCGGGGTGCGACCGTCGCTGGTCGGCAACAACAAGAAGTAAGAATTCTTCCAGTGCTCCCGGCATTTGCACAGCAACATCCCAGCGTTGGGGTGGCGTCAATCACAGCAGGCAGCGGCGACCGAGGTTAGCTTGTGGGGTTCGTGGCCACGATCGTGGCGACCATGATTTCTGAACAATCTGGGCTCATCAAGGGAGATTTGCGGTGCTCTTAGAGTTTTGGCAGAACTTCACCCACAACCTGTTCAAGCCGCTGTTGTTGTTCTTCTACCTCGGCTTTCTTATCCCAATTCTGAAGGTACAGTTCGAGTTTCCCTATGTGATCTATCAGGGCGTGACGATGTACCTGTTGCTGGCGATCGGCTGGCACGGCGGTGAAGAACTCGCCACGATCCACGTGTCGAGCCTCGGCCAAATTCTTGGGTTCGTCATCCTGGGATTCCTGCTCAACTTCCTGATCGGTTTTCTCGCCTACGTGCTGCTGACCCGCACCACCAAAATGCGGCGGATCGACAGGGCGACGGTCGCGGGCTATTACGGGTCGGACTCGGCAGGGACTTTCGCAACCTGTATCGGCGTGCTTACGACCGTGGGGATAGCCTTCAACGGTTTCATGTCGGTGATGTTGGCCGTCATGGAAATGCCTGGCTGCCTGGTGGCGCTGTATTTGGCGGCGCGGCTGCGGCACAAGGGGATGGACGCGTTGGGGAACATGCCGGGTGAGCCCGGCTACCAGCCCGTCGCTAACGTGGGGCCCGGTGCGGCCGGCCGGCCGGCCAGCGGGCAGCGACTCGATGACGAAAACGCGCTGGCGATCGAGCGAGAGACCGAGATCGCCCTCGAACTTCGCATGCATGCCGGTGACAGCGTCGATGGGGATGACGCGAAGTCGGGCGCCGGCACGGTCGCACTGCTCCGGGAGGTCTTGCTCAACCCGGGGCTCTATCTGCTCTTCGGTGGCATTGTCATCGGCCTCATCAGCCGGTTGCAGGGACTGAAGGTCGTGCACGACAACGACAAAGTCTTTGTCACCGCCTTCCAGGGCGTGCTGTGCTTGTTCTTGCTCGAGATGGGCATGACGGCCGCTCGCCGATTAAAGGACCTCAAGTCTGCGGGCCCGGGTTTCATCGCCTTCGGCCTGCTGGCGCCCAACGTGTTCGCCACGCTCGGCATCCTCATCTCGCACGCCTACGCTCACCTCACCCATGCCCAGTTCGCGCCGGGCACCTATATCCTGTTCGCGGTGCTCTGCGGCGCGGCGTCCTACATCGCTGTGCCCGCGGTGCAGCGGCTGGCGATCCCCGAGGCGAGCCCGACCTTGCCGCTGGCCGCATCGCTGGGTTTGACGTTCTCCTACAACGTCACGATCGGGATCCCGGTCTATATCGAGATCTCGCGGGCCGTCACGCCGTGGTTCCCAGTCACCTGACGCGGGAAAACGCGTTCAGCAGCAGCTGAATTCGACGGGGAGCGCCGCCGGCGACCGAAATGCCATACCGCTGATACGCGGCGTCGGGGCGCTCGGGTCCAATCGCAGATCCGGCAGCCGGTGCAGGAGCGCTTCGATTGCGACGGTCGCCTCCATCCGCGCCAGATGCATGCCGAGGCAGAGGTGCGGACCGCCGCCGAACGTCAAGTGCGCGATGTTCTTTCGCGCGGGATCGAAGCGATCCGGGTCGGGATAGCGCTTCGGGTCCCGGTTGGCCGCAGCGACGCTGACGCTGACGTTCGTTCCGGCCGGAATCGCGACTCCGCTGAGCTCGCAGTCGCGGGCTGTCACCCGCATCACCGTGGTGATCGGCGGCTCCCAGCGCAACGCCTCCTCGAAAGCGCCGCGCAACATGCCGGGGTCGGCCCGCAGCGCATCGAGCCGCTCCGGCTCGCTGAGCAGGGCGACCAGCAGGTTGCCCGACGCGCGGTAGGTCGTCTCCACTCCGGCAGGCAGGATCAGCAGCAGGAACGCGAAGATCTCATCGTCGGACAGCCGCGTCCCGTCGATTTCAGACTGCGCCAGCATGGTGATCAGGTCGTCCTGCGGATTGCGCCGCCGCTGCGCGAGGATGCCGCTGAAATATGCCTTCAACGCCGCGGATGCGGCGATTCCGCAATCCCAGTTGTAGACCACATTGAGCAACTCGATCGAGAGCCGCTGGAAGCGCGGGTAGTCCTGCCGCGGCAGTCCCATGATCCGCGCGATGACCTGCACAGGAAACGCGAAGGTGAAATCGCGGGCCAGTTCGGCCCGCCCGCGCGGCGCGAAGCTGTCGATGAGCTCGTGGACCACCACCGCCACCAGCTCAGCGCGCCAGCGGTCCAGCAACGCGGACCGGAACGACGGAGACACCAGGGCCCGGCCGGCCCGGTGGTCGGCGCCCTCGAGTTCGAGCAGGGTGCGACCCATGACCGGGCCCATGATCTTGTCGTAAATCGCCGACGAGTATGTGTCGGGGTGGGTGAGTACGGTCTGGCATTCGTCGTATCCGAGCACCGTCACCCCGGATTCCATTATCCCGCTTGAGGTTTCGGCGAACGGGCTGCCGACCATCACCCGGTGACGCGACCGCGCCTCACGCAGCCGCTCATGCACGTTCTCGACCTCCATCAGCAACCCGCCCTGCAGTTCGGCAGGGTCGAATTCGTTAGCGGCCGCAGTCACGAGACTGAGACCGTGTGGGTGTCTCGGCCGGACCGCAGCACGGTGCCGGGCAGCGCGCCCGTCGCGGCGCCGTCGCGGCACACCTCGACGCCGCCGACCAGCACCGAGGCGATCCCGTGGGCATCGGCGACCAGCCGTGGTGCACCGGCGGGCAGGTCGTAGCGGGTGCGCTCCGGCCCGTGGTCGATGGTGGCCGGATCGAACAGCACCAAGTCGGCATGCCAGCCCGGCGTGATCCGGCCGCGTTCGGCCAGCCCGTAAAGCCGAGCCGGCACATCGGTGAGCAGCCGCACCGCTTCCTCGAGCGTCACCACCCGGTGCTCACGGACGCCGTGGCCGAGCAGCGACGTGGTATAGATCGCGCCGCACATCATGTCGAGGTGTGCGCCTGCGTCCGAGCCGCCGATGACGGCATGCGGTGATTGCCACACCTCGGCGCGCGCCCGCCAGTCGGCCGCATCATTGCCGAACGGCGCAGGTGTCAGTCCGGTGCGCAGCTCGTCGGCGATCACGATGTCGAGCAGGGTGTCGAACGGCTCCCCGCCACGTGCGGCGGCCACCTCCCCGACACTGCGGTCGGTCGCGTCGGCGTTCTGCGGCGCGAAGGTTTCGACGATGATCAACCGCTCCCAGTTCGCCAGGCCGCGCAGCATGCCGGCCTCCTCCGACTGGGCGCCGTCGTTGAGCCGACGGCGTATATCCGGGTCGGCCAGCGCGGCCAACCGCTCGGGCACCGGCAGATGCATGATGTCGCGCCAGCCGGGCAGCCCGTCGAGCACGAAACCGGTGAGGAAGGAAAGCCGAATCTTCATGGCGTGCGGCAAAGTCAGCGCGACGACCCGGCCACCCCGTTCGGCGGCGACCTCGGAGGCGTGCAGCTGCCGCTGGTGCCCGGCCGGGTTGGCCGCGGACACGCCGAGCAGGTTCCAGTTCAGCGGGCGATCGGCGGCCACCGACATGTCGGTGAGCAGGGTGACCTCGTCGTCGGAAAAGCCCTGCAGGCAACCGGGAATGATCGCTTCGAGGGTGGTGCCCGGATGCGGGCGGACGCCGGTCGCCAACGCCAGTAGCTCGTCGCGGCTGGCGCTGCGTGACGGCACCGGCTGACCCGAGCCGTCGTTGTGGGTCTGCGACTGCGAGGTGGAGAACCCAAGCGCGCCATCGGCCAGCGCCTGATGCAGCAGCGTGACCATCCGGTCGACCTGTGCAGGGGTTGCCTGGCCGCCGACCGCGTCCTCCCCCATCGCCGCCAGCCGGAGTGCCGAATGCCCAACCAGGAAGCCGGCATTGACGGCGACGCGGCCATCGAAACGCTTTAGCCACTCGCCGAATGACGACCAGTGCCAGTCCAGCCCGGCCCGCAGCGCGTCGAGCGGCATGCCCTCGACCCGCGCGAGCATGCGGGTGAGATAGTCCTGCTGGTCGGCTGCCACCGGCGCCAGCGTGAACCCGCAATTGCCGCCGAAGACGGTGGTGACGCCATGCTGCACCGACGGGCTCGCGGTCGGGTCCCAGAACAGCTGCGCGTCGTAATGGGTGTGCAGGTCGACAAATCCGGGCGACACCGTAAGACCCTGGGCATCAACGGTTTTAGTAGCCAGATCATCGATGTCACCCACCGCGGTGATCCGCCCGTCGCTGATGCCGACGTCGCCGTGAAACGCCGGCGCACCTGTGCCGTCGACGATCTCGGCGTCACGAATCAGCAGATCGAGCACGAGGACCTCCTAAACTCCTGCCAGCCACCCGCCGTCGGGCAGCGGGTGGCGGAACAACTCTGCGGCGTTGCGGTGGGTGATCCGGGCGGCATCGTGTGCGGACAGGCCCGCGACATTGCGCGCGACGACCTCCTGCGTGTCCGGCCACGTCGAGTCGGCGTGTGGGTAGTCGCTTTCGACGAGAATGCGCTGAGCCCCAATCGCGTCCAGCGCACCAAACGCCGACGGGTCGTCGATCGAGCAGAACCAGAAGTTGCGCCGCAGCACCTCGCTGGGCAGCAGATCGTCCTGCCATGCTCCGCCCTCGCGGCCCGAAGCCGAATGCGCCAGAACGTAATCCGCGCGGTCGGCCAGCATCGCCACCCAGCCGAGCCCACCCTCGGCCAGGGTGATGTTCAGTCGCGGGAAGCGGACCGGGATGCCCGACCACAGCATGTCCGCGCAGGCGACCAGGCCATTGACCGGAAACAACGTGGTGATGGTCTCGAATGGGGTGTCCGGTGCGGGAATCGGCGCCCACTGAGCCGATCCGGTGTGCAGGCACACGACGGTGTCCGTCTCCTCGCAGGCGGCAAAGAAGGGGTCCCACACCCCGCTATGCAGGCTTGGAATCCCGCACTGGGCCGGCAGCTCCGGGAAGCTCACCGCCTTGAACCCGCGATGGGCGTTGCGGCGCAGCTCTTCGGCCGCCAGTTGCGGGTCGGCCAGCCACGGCAGCTGCAGCGGAATGATCCGCTCCGGGAAGCTGCCGGTCCACACCTCCAGTTGCCAGTCGTTCCAGGCCCGCAGCACAGCGAGCCCGAGTTCCGGGTCGTCGCTCTTCCAGAACACGGTCCCGGCGAACCCGGCAATAAGCGACGGGAAATTCAGCGACGCCCAGATCCCGGCCAAGTCCATGTCGGCTATCCGGGCCTTGATGTCCCAGCAGCCGCGGCGCATCTCGTCGAAACGCGCCGCCTCCATGCTCCACTCCTCGCGTGGCCGCCCGACCACCGCGTTAAGCCCGATGTTGGGGTAGTCGCGGTCCTCATAGCGCCAGACCTGGCGGCCGTCGTCGGTCTCCATGATCCGTGGCGCCCGGCCGGCCAGCGCGGCGGGAAGCCGACCGTCGAACACGTCGGGCGGCTCGATGACGTGGTCGTCGACGGAGATCAGGACGTGCTGACGCTCGCGGGGAGCAGGATCCGGCAGCAGCGCCATACCTGACGACTATCGTCGGTTTTCCGCGGCTGTCAACGCTATCAATGCAATCAATGCAAAGTTGACGTGGATTGGTCGGCTCAGGTCTGTATGACTCCACGACTAATGAGAATCGCGCGTATCTCCGCAGTCCTCGTTTGGATCTCGTGGTACTCGTAACCCTCGACAACGGCAACCCAGTCATCGCCCTGACTGATCGCAAACTCGGCAGCCGCGGCGAGTGCCCCGTAGAACGCCGTTGCTACGTCATCGGTCCACATGATCCATACTCCGAGTTCGGTTTCGCAGAGGGCGCCGATTGACGCGAAGAAGCTCTCGGTCGCACCGTTCGCCGGATCTGGATCCAAGAAGTACAAGAGATGTGGGAACGCTGCATACAAACTTTGTAAGAAGGCAGCAATCGACGGATTCAGGTAGGGCGGACAACTCTCTGGTACCTCTGCGAAGGTCAGGACGACCGACCCGCGCCAGTCTCGGGCCAGTTCGGGATCAGCACCAACCTCGGCCAGAACGTTGCGCACTGCACTGATGTCTTCAACGCGCCACTCACTCGCCGGGATCTTGAGCTGCCGCAGGGTCATTGCGGGACCTGCGACTTGTGCGCCCACTTATGAGCCATCAGGACCGCTAGATTTTCAGTCAGACAACGTAATCGCAGCCTCGGGACAGTTCTTCTCGGCCTCAACAGCCTGCGCCTCGAGGTCACCAGAGACGTTCTCGACGAGCACGACGGCGTGCCCGACCTCATCGGCGTCGAAGACGTCCGGCGCCAACGTGTAGCAGCGCCCATGTCCTTCGCAGCGATCTGCGTCGACACAGACACGACTCACTTTGCCACCGGGAAGGTCAGCGGCAGCGATTCGACCGACCGCAGTGCGGCGGTGTAGGCCAGCTCGGTACCGGCCTTGATCTCATAATCAGGTATGCGCCGGTGGAATTCGCGCAACGCCACCCGCAGCTCCATCCGGGCCAGGTGTGAACCCAGGCAGCGGTGCGGGCCGCCGCCGAAGGCGCGGTGCCGGTTCGGGTTGCGGCGGAAGTCGACGAGCTCGGGGTCGGGGAACTCGGCGGGGTCGGTGTTCGCCGCGCCAAGCAGCGCGCTGACCCGCTCCCCCTTGCTGATCGGGCAGCCACCCACCTCAACGTCTTCCGTCGCTACTCGCACGACGCCGGGCACCGGTGTCTCCCAGCGCAACAACTCCTCGATGGCGCTCGGCAGCACGTCGGGTTGCTCGACAAGCTGGTGACGATGGTCGGGGTGTCGGGCGAGATACACGAAGAAGCAGTCGAGCGAATCGGTCACCGTGTCGAGCCCGGCGATCAGGAAGAGGAAGCAGATGTCGAGGATCTCGTCGTGCGTCAGCGGTTCTCCCTCGACCCTGGCCGCGATCAGCGCGGACAGCACGTCGTCGCGTGGTTTGGCAATGTGGTCGTCGATCGCGCGCTCGAAGTATGCGTAGATCTGATTTGCAGCGGGTGCCGTCGCCTCGTGGCGGCGGTCGTATCCGGACTCCCCCTCCGGCCGGATCACACCGTCCTTCCATGCCAGGAATTGGTCCAGGTCTTCCAACGGCAGGCCGAGCAGCTGCAGGAACACCGTGCACGGCAACGGCACGGCGAACTCCTCGTGGAAGTCGCATTCGCCGCGGTCGGCGAAGCGGTCGATCATTTCGTTCACCAGCTCGGTGACGCGCGGTTCACGTCGGGCCATCTCTCGCGGGGTGAACAGCGGATCGAGGATGCGGCGATATTTTGCATGCTCGGGCGGGTCGATCTGCAGTGGAATCAGTGGCCGGATATTGCCCAGATCGACGGCATCCATGTTCGACGAGAACAGCTCGGTGTGCTTGAGTGCCATCTCGATATCGGCCAGCCGGCTGAGCACGACCGCTTGCGGCGACCGGAATACCGGGGTCGATTCGCGCAACGCCTTGTACATCGGCTGCGGCTCCGCGAGACCCGCCATCGCCTGGTCGACGTAGCCTTCGGTGTCTGTCATGCCGATTAGCCTGACACCAAACCTCAGCGTTGGGTATAGATCTGCCCTTGTTACGGGGCCGGGTGCCGCACGAAAGCCCGCGGCTGGGTGAACGCCCGGATGCCCTCGGCCCCGAGTTCGCGGCCGAGACCGGACTGGCCGACACCGCCGAAGGGCAGCCGCGGGTCCTGGGCAGCCATGCCGTGACAGTTGACGCTGACCGTGCCCGCGACCAGCTGGGCGGCGACCCGGTCGGCAACCGCGTCATCACCGGTCCAGATCGAGGCGGTGAGGCCGAAATCGGTGGCATTGGCGGCGGTGACCGCCTCCTCGAGATCCCGGTAGCCGAAGATCGGCAGCACCGGGCCGAACTGCTCCTCGGTGGCCAGCGGGGCGTCGGCGTCCAGATCGCTGACGACGGTGGGCAGCACAAAGTGCCCGTCGGCGTCGGCGTCGGCATCGCGGAGGACGCCGGCGGTACGTACCGTCGCGCCGCGGGCCGCGGCGTCGGCCAGCAGCGCCGCCACCCGGTCGCGTCCGGCAGCGGTGTGCATCGGGCCGAGCGTCACCTCGTCGGCGAGCCCGTCGCCGATCACTTCGCTCCGGCAGCGCGCCAGCACGGCGTCGGCCAGCTCGTCGACCCGGTCGGCCGGCGCGTACAACCGCTTGATCGCCATGCACACCTGACCGCAGGTGGTGTAGGTCGCGGTGAACAACTGCTCGACGAGCTGGTCAGTGACGGGCATGTCGGGAGCGATGATCGCCGGATCGTTGCCGCCGAGTTCCAGCAGCACCGGGGTGAGCCGCGGTGCCGCCGCCGCCATCACGGCGCGCCCGGTGGCCACGCCGCCGGTCAGCGAGATGACGTCGACGCCGGGATGGGTGATCAGCGCCTGCGCCAGTTCGCTGCCCGGCCCCGCAAGTACGTTCACCACACCGGGCGGCAGCGCCGCGGCGAACGCCGCGCCGAACTGCAGGGCCGCCAGCGGACAGGTCGGCGGCACCTTGACCACCGCGGTGTTGCCGGCGGTCAGCGCCGACGACAGCTTGGTCATGGTCAGC
>Ga0335075_10000935_pt1 | contig 49129 bp, 42 predicted proteins | sample Lox_Sample_24_FD_206723 | JGI IMG/M metagenome (GOLD analysis project Ga0335075, IMG submission 206723) | Soil microbial communities from Loxahatchee National Wildlife Refuge, Florida, United States - Lox_Sample_2.4 | ecosystem: Environmental > Terrestrial > Soil > Wetlands | place: USA... | reverse complement strand
ACCGCTCTGTGAGGAGCGACGAGATGTTCGAGAGGTTTACCGACCGGGCGCGGCGGGTTGTTGTCCTGGCACAGGAAGAGGCCAGGATGCTCAACCACAACTACATCGGCACTGAGCACATCCTGCTTGGCCTTATCCACGAGGGCGAAGGGGTAGCCGCCAAGGCTCTTGAGTCACTCGGGATAAGCCTCGAAGCTGTTCGGCAGCAGGTCGAGGAGATCATTGGGCAGGGCCAGCAGGCGCCGTCCGGGCACATCCCGTTCACGCCGCGGGCCAAGAAGGTACTTGAGCTCTCCCTGCGCGAGGCCCTGCAGCTTGGCCACAACTACATCGGCACTGAGCACATTCTGCTCGGGCTGATCAGGGAGGGCGAGGGCGTTGCCGCCCAGGTCCTGGTCAGGCTCGGCGCGGATCTGAACCGCGTCCGCCAGCAGGTCATCCAGCTGCTCCATGGCTACCAGGGCAAGGAGCCAGCATCCGCCGGCGCGCCATCCGAGAGTGCGCCGTCGACCTCGCTCGTGCTTGATCAGTTCGGCCGGAATCTGACGGCTGCCGCCCGCGAGGGCAAGCTTGACCCGGTTATCGGCCGGGACAAGGAGATCGAGCGGGTGATGCAGGTGCTCTCCCGGCGGACCAAGAACAACCCGGTCCTGGTTGGCGAGCCCGGTGTCGGCAAGACGGCCGTCGTCGAGGGGCTGGCGCAGAAGATCGTCAAGGGCGAGGTGCCTGAGACGCTCAAAGAGAAGCAGCTCTACACGCTGGACCTGGGCGCGCTTGTGGCTGGTTCGCGCTACCGCGGTGACTTCGAGGAGCGGCTGAAGAAGGTCCTCAAGGAGATCCGGACCCGCGGCGACATCATTCTGTTCATTGACGAGATCCACACGCTGGTGGGTGCCGGTGCCGCAGAGGGCGCGATCGACGCGGCCTCGATCCTGAAGCCCATGCTGGCCCGCGGCGAGCTGCAGACCATCGGCGCAAGCACGCTAGATGAGTACCGCAAGCACCTGGAGAAGGACGCGGCGCTCGAGCGGCGGTTCCAGCCAATCCAGGTGGCCGAGCCGACGATCTCGCACACCATTGAAATACTCAAGGGCTTGCGCGACCGGTACGAAGCGCACCACCGGGTCACCATCACCGACGACGCCCTGGTGGCGGCGGCGCAGCTCGCTGACCGGTACATCAGCGACCGGTTCCTGCCGGACAAGGCCATCGACCTGATTGACGAGGCCGGCTCGCGGATGCGTATTCGCCGGATGACCGCACCGCCGGACCTGCGTGACTTCGATGAGCGCATCGCCGATGTCAGGCGCGAGAAGGAGTCGGCGATTGACTCCCAGGACTTCGAGAAGGCCGCCTCGCTACGTGACACCGAGAAGCAGCTGATCGATAAGAAGGATGCGCGGGAGAAGGAGTGGAAGGCCGGCGACATGGACACGCCGGCTGAGGTGAACGAGGAGCTCATTGCCGAGGTTCTCGCCACTGCCACCGGTATCCCGGTGTTCAAGCTCACCGAGGAAGAGTCGCAGCGGCTGCTCCGCATGGAGGACGAGCTGCACCGCCGGGTTATCGGCCAGAACGACGCCATCAAGGCGCTCTCGCAGGCCATCAGGCGGACCAGGGCCGGGCTGAAGGATCCGAAGCGGCCGGGCGGCTCGTTCATCTTCGCCGGGCCGTCCGGGGTCGGCAAGACCGAGCTGTCAAGGACGCTGGCCGAGTTCTTGTTCGGTGACGAGGACGCACTCATTCAGCTGGACATGAGTGAGTACATGGAGAAGCACACCGTCTCGCGGCTGTTCGGCTCCCCGCCTGGCTATGTCGGCTACGAGGAAGGCGGGCAGCTGACTGAGAAGGTCAGGCGCAAGCCGTTCTCCGTGGTGCTGTTTGACGAGATCGAGAAGGCGCACGGCGACATCTTCAACTCGCTACTGCAGATCCTGGAGGACGGTCGGCTGACCGACGCCCAGGGCCGCGTGGTCGACTTCAAGAACACGGTCATCATCATGACGACCAACCTGGGCACCCGGGATATCTCCAAGGGCGTCACGGTGGGCTTCGGCGCGGCGAGCGAGTCAAAGGGCTCGTACGACCGGATGAAGAACAAGGTCGGTGAGGAACTCAAGCAGCACTTCCGCCCGGAGTTCCTCAACCGCGTCGACGATGTCATCGTCTTCCACCAGCTGACTCAGGACGAGATCTTCGAGATCGTGGACCTCATGGTCAGCAAGGTGGACGAGCGTCTGCGTGATCGGGACATGGGCATCGAGATCCGGCCGGCCGCCAAGAAGCTGCTGTCGGAGAAGGGCTACGACCCGGTTCTCGGCGCCCGGCCGCTGCGGCGCACGATCCAGCGGGAGATCGAGGACCACCTGTCGGAGAAGATCCTTTTCGGCGAGCTGAAGGCGGGTCAGATCGTGATTGTCGATGCGGAGGGCACTGGCGAGGACGCCAAGTTCCTCTTCAACGGCATCAACAAGCCCGCTGAGGTGCCTGACGCGCCGCCGGTTGAGGTGGAGAGCAAGGCGGGCGCAAGCGGCGCAACGGCGACGGCGTCCGACTAGCCGCGCGCGCTCCGAGCGGCCGACGGGTCATCGCCCGGCAGGGCGAGCGTCCCGTCGCCACGACGGGTCACCAGGCCGTCGTCGACCAGCGCGGCGAGTGCACGCGCTTGCTGCGTTGAGTCATGCCAGGCGGCTGCCAGCGTGTCCGCCGGGACTCCGCCGGCTGCCGCGCGGAGCACCGCTAGCAACTGGCCCCGGCACTGCCGGTCGCTTCCTGGATAAGCAGCTTGCCCGCGGCGCGCTACCCCCGGCGGCCGACCGAGCCGCAGCCAGGCGCACTGGTCGGCGAGCGGGCAGCCAGCGCACCGCGGCCGCGTCGCGGTGCAGATCAGCGCACCAAGTTCCATCACGGCAACCGACCACTGTGCAGCCTGCTGGCCGTCCGCCGGCAGCAGGGATTCTGCCAGGCGAAGCTCGGCAACAGTCGGGGACGCTGGCGGCAACGCCGCACCGGTGACCAGCCTGGCCAGAACTCGGCGGACATTCGTGTCCAGGACTGCGTGCCGTCGGCCGAAGGCGAAGCTGGCGATGGCAGCCGCGGTGTAGCTTCCCACCCCCGGCAACGCGCGCAGCTCCTCGACCGACGCCGGTACCTGGCCGCCATGCTGGCTCACGATGAGCTGCGCGGAAGCGTGCAGCCTAACGGCCCTGCGCGGATAGCCGAGCCGGTCCCACTGCCGGACGGCGTCTGCCGTGCTGGCCTCGGCTAGGGCAGCGGGCAACGGCCAGCGAGCTAGCCACGCAGCATGGGCGGGGAGCACCCGGCTGACCGGAGTCTGCTGGAGCATGAACTCGCTGACCATTACGGACCAGGGCGTAGCTGCGGGATGTCGCCATGGCAGATCCCTGGCGTGGCCGGAATACCACCGGACAACGGCGTTTGCATAGGACACGGTCATCGCGGGCCGACCTTCGCGTGCGTGCCCCGCCGCGGGCGGCTGCCTGGCGGCGGAGTCACGAATACCGCTCGAGCAGCGCCGCCTCGGCAATCCTGGACAGGCCTTCGCGGACGGCGCTGGCTAGCGCAGCATCGACGGCCGGTACCCGGTGCAAGTCTCGCGCGCTGGCCGACAGCAGCTTCTGCAGGCTGCCGAACTCCGCTACAAGTCCCTCCACGGCGGCCGCCGGCAACCGTGGGATCTGGCCGAGCAGGCGGTAGCCGCGCGCGCTGACGTGCTGATCCAGCCCGTTCGAAGCGTCGAGCCCGACGGCTGCCGCGATGGCCGACAGGTCGATGAGCTCGTCCGCGCTCAGTCCGGACAGCGCCAGGTCACTAGTCCGCCCCGGCGCAAAAGTGGCTGCCCCGCCGTAGTCGTGCAGCAGCAACTCCCGCTCCCGCCGCGTGCCAGCTGTCAGCTCCTCGAGCTGCAGCTTGAGCAAGCCGGCGTCGGTACCCAGCTCGACAAGATATCCGGCTATCTCCTCGGTTATCCGGCTGGCCATTTCCAGCCGCTGCGCCACCCTGGCGATATCCCCGATTGCCGCCCGATCTTCGATCTCCAGGGCTGTCAGCGCAGCGGCCGCATCATCGAGGTGGCGCTTGTACCGCTCCAGCGTCGCGAGAGCCTGGTGGGCGCGCACAAGCAGGGCGGCGGAGTCCTCTAGCACGTAACGCTCGGCGCCGGTGAATACGGCGACGGTTCGCATCGACTTGCTGACGGTGATGACCGGGAACCCGGTTTGCCTTGCTGCGCGCTGCGCCGTCCGGTGCCGCGTGCCGGATTCTTCGGTGGGCAGCCGCGGATCGGGGACGAGATGTACCGCTGCCCGCAAGATCCGCGTGCCCGCCTGATCGAGGACGATGGCGCCGTCCATCTTGGCGAGCTCACGCAGCCGGGTCGCCGAGAAGCTGGCACTCAGCTCGAAGCCGCCAGTGCAGATTTGCTCGACGACCGGATCGGAGCCGAGCACGATAAGCGCGCCGGTGCTGCCGCGCACGATACGTTCCAGGCCATCCCGCAGCGGTGTGCCGGGTGCCACTACCGCTAGCGCGGCGCGACGGCGCTCGTCTCGCCCGACGCTCACGGCCAGCACCTGCCTCCCGACCTCGCTGTCATGGGCAGTCTAGCCACGACCCGCGGTCTTGACTGGCCGTCACTGCGGCACCACCAGCACGCAGGCCGAGCGCCGCAGTGATGGCGCCGCGAATGTCGGTCACCTCGGTAATCTCCAGCTGCGCACCAGACGCAGCGTCAAGCTCTGACAGACGTGATGAGCCGCCGTTCGCGACCGCGCTGTTCGAAGACCCGCGGTTCGCTGATGCGGCAGGCGGCATCAGATCGGACCCGGCCGGGACTATCGCCCGCCGGAACCCCATTCGCTCCGCCTCGGCCAGCCGGCGCCGGATGCCGGTGACCCGGCGGATCTCGCCGGCCAGCCCGATCTCGCCGACGGCGACCAGGTCAGCCGGCACGCTGATGTCCGCTAGTGCACTGGCAGCCGCGAGTCCGACCGCTAGGTCCACCGACGGCTCGGTCAGCCGTACGCCGCCGACCGTGGCGGCGAACACGTCGCGCCGGCCCATCTGCAGCCGCGCGCGCCGCTGGAGGACCGCAAGCATCATGCCGACTCGGGCCGAGTCCAGACCGGATACCACCCGCCGTGGCGGCAGGTCGGCATTGACGGGGCCGACCAGCGCCTGCACCTCGGCCAGCAGCGGCCGTCGGCCCTCGAGCGTCACCGTGACGCAGGTACCGGGGACCGGGTCGTGCCGCTGTGACAAGAACAGACCGCTCGGGTCGGGCAGCCCCACCAACCCGGACTCGCCGAGCTCGAAGCAACCGAACTCGTCTGTCGGGCCGAACCGGTTCTTTAGCGCCCGCACCATCCGCAGCTGCCCGCGCGAGTCGCCATCGAAGTGCAGCACCACGTCAACCAGATGCTCAAGGGTGCGCGGCCCGGCGACCGTCCCATCCTTGGTGACATGCCCGACCAGCACGGTGGTCAGCGTGCGCTGCTTAGCCAGCGCAGTCAGCGCGGCAGTGATCTCCCGCACCTGGGTGACGCCGCCGGGCACCCCGTCGACGCCCGCCGCGCTGATCGTCTGCACTGAGTCGACAATGAGCAGCGCAGGGTCAACTGCCTGCACGTGTCCGAGTAGCGCCGCGAAGTCAGTCTCCGCTGCGAGATACAGCGAGTCAGACATCGCTCCGATCCGGTCGGCACGCAGCCGGACCTGCGCTGCCGACTCTTCGCCGGTCACGTAAAGCACCCGGCCGGCCGCTGCGGCGAGCGCTCCGGCCTCGAGCAACAGCGTCGACTTCCCCACACCCGGCTCGCCCGCGAGCAGCACGACGGCGCCAGGCACAAGGCCGCCGCCCAGGACCCGGTCCAGTTCGCTCATTCCGGTCGGCCGGGCCCTGGCCGCTTCGGCGTCAACCCGCCCGATCGGTACCGCCGCCGTGGCTGGCTTGGCCGCGCGCAGCGGTGCCCGTGAACTAGCCCGGCCGAGCTCGTCCGCGCGGCCTTCGGCGACAGTGCCCCATTCGCCGCACTCGCCGCACCGGCCGGCCCATTTCGCGCTTCGCCAGCCGCAGGCAGCGCACTCGAAGAGGGCGGTTGCTGATCTTGCCATGCTGGGAAGGTACCCGGTGCTGCCGACAGCAGGCCGTCGGCCGGCCGGTCCGCGCGCCGGCCGGCATAAGCTGGAGTCCTACGGGCGCCGTCCTCGCGAGCCCGGCAGGGAGGTCGAGCTCGGCGGCAGGACTTGGCGCCTGGGTGGCGTTCGTGCCATCCTGGGTGGGCAGAGGAGAAGCAATTGCGCAGGTCACGGCAGTGACAGCGATTAAGGTCGCGTTGTCGACTGCCTCCGTCTTCCCAGAGCGAACACCAGACGCCTTCGAGACAGCCGCCCGGCTCGGCTACGACGGCATCGAGGTCATGGTGACAGCCGACCCGGTGAGCCAGGACGCCGCAGTACTACGCAAGCTGTCTGATTACCACGCCATCCCGGTCGTCGCTGTGCACGCGCCCAATCTGCTGATCACACAGCGGGTCTGGGGCCGCGATCCGTGGACCAAGCTGGAGAAATCACGGGACCTCGCGGCAGCGCTTGGCGCCAGCGTGGTGGTCGTGCATCCCCCGTTCCGCTGGCAGCGCGAGTACGCCAAGGACTTCCAGGCCGGGATTGCCGCGATGGCGGCGGACGGAGACGTCGCCTTCGCGGTGGAGAATCTCTATCCGCTGTTGCGGGGCGAGACGGAGATCGCGGCGTACGCGCCGCACTGGAACCCGGTGGAGATGGACTGCGCGGCGGTCACGCTCGACGTCTCGCACGCCTCGGTGTCAGGTTCTGACGTGCTGGCTATGGCCGAGGACCTCGGCGGCAGGCTGGCGCACGTGCACATGGGCGACGGCAGCAAACCCGGTCTGCCAGACGAGCACCTGGTACCTGGCCGCGGCAATCAGCCGTGCGCGGAACTGCTGAGCTGGCTTGGCCGGACCGGTTACAGCGGTCACGTCGTCCTGGAAGTGAGCACCCACCGGGCCCCGACGATCGCCGACCGGCAGGCCGACCTGGCAGAGTCGCTCGAGTTCACTCGCAGGCACCTCGCGGGCGCCAAGTCAGCACGCGCGCGCACCCGCGGCTAGCTGCTACGCCTCAAGTATCAGCGTGACCGGGCCGTCGTTGACCAGCTCGACAAGCATCTCCGCGCCGAACACGCCCGTCTGCACGCTGGCCCCCAGGTCGCGCAGCGCTTCGGCGAACGCGATCACCAGCGGCTCGGCGACCGGTCGCGGTGCGGCCGCGCTCCAGCTCGGCCGCCGTCCTTTTGCGGTATCGGCGTAGAGCGTGAACTGGCTCACTACGAGCAGCGGGGCGGTCAAGTCGGCGCACGACTTCTCGCCCGCCAGGATCCGCAGGTGGTAGACCTTGCTGGCGAGCGCCGCGGCGGTCACCTGCGTGTCGCTGTGCGTGACACCGACCAGCACCACCAGGCCAGGCGCGGGCAGCCGGCCGACCACCGCTCCGCCGACGGTGACGCTGGCCTGACTGGCTCGCTGAACGACGGCTCGCACGAGTCAGGATTCTGCCATGGCCGTGGCCGACACCCGGCGAGCGTCGCGTCGCCGGCCCCTGGCGACCTGCTATCTCACCGGGAACGGGGCCGAATAGACTGCGGTAGCCCGCACTCTGGCGGCACAGGAAAGGCTGGTGGTAGGACATCATGGCAGTCAGCGGCAAGCCTGATCGCGGTGCCCCGGCCACGCTGATTACTGTGGCCCCGACGGGAGCGGAGGTGGACAAGTCCGCCGTTCCCGCCCTGCCGGTCACGCTGGAGGAGCTGGTTACCACAGCCAAGGAATGCCAGCTGGCTGGCGCGGCGGTTATTCACGTGCACATCAGGGGCGCGGACGCGAAGCCCACGCTCGATATCGGCAGGCTGACCGATACCGTGCGCGCGCTGCGGGAGTCCACCGACCTGATCGTGCAGCTATCAACCGGCGGCGCGGTCACTGACAGTTTCGAACGGCGCCTCGCGGTGCTGGACGCGAGTCCAGACGCCTGCTCGTTGACCTGCGGCACGGTGAACTTCGGCGACGACGTGTTCATGAACCCCTGGGGTTTCATGGCCGAGCTCTATGCAAAGACCCAGTCGCTCGGAGTCGTACCGGAATTCGAGCTGTTCGACTTCGGGCACATTGCAGCTTTGCACCGCCTGCTCGCCGAGTTCGGCCCGCCCGCCGGCGGGCACGTGCACTGCGACCTGGTGATGGGCGTTCCCGGCGGGATGCCGGGGAATGCGGCCACGCTGGTGCAGGCCGTCGCGGCGCTGCCGCCCGGTGCTACCTGGTCAGCTACCGGGATCGGGCGAACGGCGTTGCCGGTGCTGTTCGCGGCCCTCGCGGCTGGCGGACATCTGCGGGTCGGCATGGAGGACACGGTCACGTTCGCTCGCGGCCGGCCGGTCGCGAGCAATGCGGAACTGGTGGAGCGAGCTGCCGGAGCAGCTGCGCTAGCGCAGCGGCCGGCCATGACGCCCGCTGCGGCCCGCGAGCTGCTGGGGGTGCCCGATCACCGCTGACTTCGCGCACGCAGGTAGATCTGCTAATGCGACCAACGACACTGCCACCAACCCGGTACTTGCCGAGGTCATCCGGTCCGGACTCGTCGAGTCGCGGCACCGCGGAGCTCTCGCGGCCATCGGCGCTGACGGCAGCGTGCTGCTGGCGGCGGGGACGACCGATGTGCCGATGTTCCCGCGCTCGTCGAATAAGCCGTTCCAGGCGGCTGCCATGCTCCGTTGCGGGCTCAAGCTGGACGGCGAGCTGCTCGCGCTTGCCGCGGCAAGCCACTCCGGCGAAGATTTCCACGTGGCGGGCGTCCGCGCGATCCTGGCATCCGCCGGGCTGACGGAGGAGGCTCTGCAATGCCCGCCGGATTACCCGCTCGATGAGCAGGCGAACCGGACTATGATCGCGGCCGGCCTGAAGCCGGACCGTATCCACATGAACTGCAGCGGCAAGCACGCGGCGATGCTGGCAACCTGCGTGGCGGCAGGCTGGCCGACGAAAAGCTACCGCGATCCCGGCCACCCGCTGCAACTCGAGATTAAGTCCGCCATCAGCAGGCTGGCCGGCGAGCCGGTGGTGACCGTCGGGGTGGACGGTTGCGGTGCGCCGCTGATGGCGATCTCGGTGACCGGGCTGGCCAGGGCATTCCGGGCCGTTGTACTAGCCGAGCCGGGGACCGCGGAACGGGCCGTCGCCGATGCCATGCGCGCCTACCCGGCGTGGACGTCCGGCACGACAAGACCCGAGCACGCGCTGATGGCGGCGATACCTGGCCTGCTACTGAAGTCCGGCGCCGACGGCGTGGAAGGTTTCGCGCTCGCCGACGGCAGAGCAGGCGCGTTCAAGATCGACGACGGCGCCGCCCGCGGCAGGGTGCCGGTCACCGTAGCGCTGCTGAGGGAGCTAGGCGCGCAGGCCGAGCCCGGTGCCGACGTCGACGCACTCGCTTCGCTCGGGAGTAGCCCGGTGTACGGCGGCGGGCAGGTAGTCGGTGAGATCAGGGCGGTACAGCTCAAGGCCGGCCAGCTCAGTGCGACACCGTAGCGGCCGGCTTAGCAGCTGGTGAGCTGCTCGCCGAGGCGTTGCCCGGCCCCGTGCTTCCTGGTGACGTGCTTCCTGGTGACTGGCTGCTTGGCGATGGGCCCGGCTGCGGAGCGGTAACCCAGCTCGGCAGGCTCACCAGGCAGGTCGAGTTTGTTCTGCCTAGCGGGAAGGCCTCGGCTAGCCCGTCGGCGATGTACTGGCCCCGCTTGGCATACCCGGCGGAGGTGTAGTGGATGCCGTCATTGATAAACCAGCTCCGCTGAGGCAGCACGGCCCAGTTGAACACTCGCATGTTCGGGTACCGGGCGCAGGCTTGCATCAGGGCCGCATTCCACTTCTGCATATTGCCTTCTGCGTAGGGGCCGCTGCGCAAGAGCGAGACGACGTTCACCCACATCACCGGCTCGCCCTGGGTCACCCGCATCATGTCGCTGATCCGCTGCGGCAGGTCCGCATTCGAGCCGACTGCGACGTCCGCGGTGTCGTTCGTGCCGAGAGCTATCACCCAGCAACCGTGGAAGCCCTGCTTGATGAGCCCGCGGACGGCCTGCTGCCCGTTCGTGGTGCCCGGCAGTACCTCCACGACGGAGCGAGCTCCGGTGATGTCTGTGTAGACGCTCTGCACGCCGACGTTCTCGTACTGGGCCGCCAGCCGCAGGCGCCTCGGCAGGTAGTCAGCAGAGACCATGCCTTCGGAGGTGGAATCGCCGATGTGCGCGACCGAGGTACATGAGGTGCGCAGTGGCTGGTTCGGCCCGCCGGGGTCGGTGCTGTTGCCAGCTGTGGCGTGCGCTGCCTTGCCGCCAACGTGACTGACCGAACTTGACGAGCCTGACCCGGCGCCGGCGCCGAGTGCCGCGGCTGTTGACGTGACCGGGACGGCCACGACGCCCGCGAGCCCTGCGCTAGCCACTAGCACCACGCCAGCCGCGCCGGTGACAGCCGCGATCCTCGGCACACCCAGGCCGGCGAGCTGACGGCCCCGGATCCGGTGCCATGCCCGACCGATGGCGCCGTGGCGGACCGGTTCCTCGACGAATCTCCAGGACAGTGCCGCGATAGCGATGCTGGCGGCAATCTGCCACGCGGCCCTGGCCAGGTCCTCGGTGCCGTTCGCCGGCGTGGTCAGCACGATGACCGGATAGTGCCACAGGTAAATGCCATAGGACCGGACGCCGATCCAGCGCAGCGGACGCCAGCTGAGCGCCGCGCCGACCAGGCTGCCAGGACAGGCGGCCGCGGCCAGAACGGCTGCGGTCGCAATACCCAGCACGACTAGGCCACCGTGGTACAAGAAGGTGGAGTACTGACCGACGCGCCAGATCATCACGGCGATCACGCCGAGCCCGAGTGCGGCGGGAACGTCCAGAATGCGACTGGTTGTCCGGCTGGCTCGGCCTGCGGTGCCGCTAGACCACACCATCGCCAGCGCGGCGCCGATGAGCAGCCCGCAGGCCCTGGTGTCAGTGCCTTCGTAGACCCTGGTCGGATCGACGGCTGGCTGATACAGCGCCCACATCAGGACAGCCGATCCCGCGGCAAGCGCCAGAGTCGGGAGGGCGAGCCAGCGGATCGTGCCCGCGCTGCGGCGCCGCCGGATGAAATAAAGGCCGGCCAGCAGCAGCCAGGGCCAGATCAGGTAAAACTGCTCCTCAACCGCTAGCGACCAGAGGTGATCAAGCGGTTGGGGCGGGGCGAATCTGGAGAAATAGGACTCTCCTTGGACGATCAGATACCAGTTACTCGAGTAAGTGGCGGCGGCCCCGACTGCGCCGCGAAGATCGGCAAGGCGTGCCCGGTCCAGGAGCGTGACCCACGCCGTCACGATTGCCAGCATGACGAAGAGCGCTGGCAGCAGCCGGCGCGCCCGACGCGCCCAGAAGTTGGCCAGCTGTGCCCGTCCGGTGGCCAGCCACCGGCTGAGCAACAGATCAGTAATGAGATATCCGCTGAGAGTGAAGAACAGCGCGACGCCGAGCAGGCCGCCTGGTGCCCAGCTGAACTGCTCATGGAAGGCGATAACAGCCAGCACTGCAATGGCGCGAAGTCCATCCAGGCCCGGCATGTATCGCTGATCCGAGCCAACTGGCTTCGGCATGTTCCCCCCTGGCGTTGCGGCTCCAGCGCCGGGGAACTACCCCAAGTAGTCTATGGACTACGTATTGCTATCGACAAAAGATGTACCGGGAGTTGGCCAGTTGTAGTGCACCGTCCTTAGCGAACGACACAGGTGCTGCGCTGCCCGTTAGCCGGGAATGCGATGGCAAGTGCGTGCGCAATGGCCTGCGCGCGAATGGCGTAACCGGCTGGCGTGTAATGGATGCCGTCCTGGAGGTGCCAGGCTGGCTGAACCATCGCCGCCCAGTCGAAGACCCGCATATTGGGGTAGGCAGCGCAGGCAGCTACGAGATCGTTGTCCCACAACTGCATGTTGCTCTGCGACCATGGGCCGCTGCTGAGATCGGTCTGGGCATTGACCCACATGACCGGCTCGCCGTGAGCGGCGTACATCATTTCCCTGATGCGCGCCGCAAAGCTGACGGGCGATCCGACCGCGACGTTGGCGGCGTCATTGGTGCCGAGTGCAAACACCCAGCAACCGCGGAAGCCTGCCCGATACCAGCCAATGGCAACGCGATAGCCGTTCAGCTGGCCTGGCAACTCCTCGACGATGGACCGTCCGCCGGAGGCGTCGATCCGAACCCGGCGAACCCCGACGTCGTGGTATTGCGCGGCCAGCCGCTGAGCTGCGTCGGGCAGCTCCTGCGGCGACACCATTCCGACGGACACCGAGTCGCCGATATGCCCGACCGTGGCGCAGGAGGTTCGGTCTCCTCGGGCCTGCGAGCCTCCGGGCCGGTGCGGGGCCGCCCGGACTGCAGGCGCCGACGGGGCGGACCCCAGCGTCCGGACGTGGTACCGGCCGTCTCCGGTCAGGCCACGGCCGGTGAAGACCCCGGCTGACGCGGCGCCCGCAACAGACACCAGAACTACAGCCGAGACTCCGGCAGTAACGGCCAGCCTGCGCCTATGGTGCCTGCTGCCGAGGCCGCCACTTCCCGACGCCTCACCGGCCGGCGGCATTGAGCCGCGGCCGGTATGTGAGCGCATGGCGGTCTCCTTCGCCTCGTGTACGGGCTGCCCCACCCGGTGAGCACGCTGCTCCCGGTGGCTACCCGTTACGCCGCATTTCATGGGACTGTCGGCACTCTTCATGGGACTCAGCGGTTTTGCTGCCCGCTATCGGGCGATCTGTCCATGAGAGTTCCATGAAGTGTCGCCGATCGGACCACCCGTACGCTGTCGCTAGTGCAATCCAGCCGAGGCTGTGGCGCCACGGAACGGGGCGACAAGGCGCTAGCCAGGGTGTTTGCAATTGCAAGCACCATGGTGCGAGACTGAGATCATGAGTCCGGTGAACGTAAGCGCCATCGGCGCATACATCAGAGAACAGCGAGAGCAGGCCAAGATTTCGCTTCGCCAGCTAGCGCAGTCGGCCGGCATTTCCAACCCTTACCTCAGCCAGATCGAGCGCGGCCTGCGGCGGCCGAGCGCCGACATCCTCCAGCAGATAGCCAAGGGCCTTCGGATCTCAGCAGAGGCGCTCTACGTGCAGGCCGGGTTCCTTGAGGACAAAGCGCCCGGGTCAGTCGTCCGGGACGCCTTGCTCACCGATCCCGAGCTGACCGAGCGGCAAAAGCAGATGCTGATCGAGGTTTACGAGTCTTTCCGCAAGGAGACCGCCATAGCTCGGGCGGAGGCTGCGGAGCTCGATGACGATCAGACCGGCCTGGCGCCTGACGAGGCGGCGCTGACCTGGCCGGAGAACCTTAGCCCAGCGTCTCTCGCTGGCCTGCCGCGAAGGCTGGCGATCGCGGCCGCCTACACCGAGGTTGACGACCCTGAGGTTGACGACCCTGAGGGTGACGACCCTGAGGGTGACGACCCTGAGGGTGACGACACAGTCGGCCAGGGCGGCGACGAGGACTACCTCAGCGACTCGGCCAGGAACCCAAGGCCCGGGCGCTACCTGCAGGACGTCAGCTACGAACGGGCGGCCAGCGACCGAGACGACTCGCGGCCGGCGAAGAAGGCCGGCGACGGCAACTCGCGTACCAGGCCACGCCATGAGCCAGAGTCGAGGCGACAGGAGCCCGGCGAGGACGGCACGATCCGCCAGTTCCCGCCTCCGTCAGGGAACAGGTAGCGTATCGCCGTGACCATTGTGGACCCGACAGCCTTGTCGATCATCAACCTGTTCTTCTGGGTACTGCTGCTCGGCGCGTTCGTGATCGAAGCCTGGGCGTTCGGCGACGCGTTGCGGCGCCCCAAGGAGGCATTCCCCGCAGCCGGCAAGCAGACCAAGCCCATCTGGCTGATAATCCTCGGAGTTGCCTTCGTAATCGGCATAGCGGGAGCAGTCGGCTATCTCTCGCTGATCAGTATCTTCCCTATCGTGGCCTTTGTCGCCGCCGCGATTTACCTCGTCGATGTGCGGCCGAAGATCATTTCCATGAAGTCGGGACCGCGACAGGGCCCTTACGGCCCGTGGTGACCGGCTGGCGTCGGCTGCCGGGCGCTAGGCTCGCCCGGTAACGACATTCACGCGGGCTGCCCTAGCGGTTGTGCCGGCAGCTCAGCATGCGCTAGAAGCGGAGCGGGGTCATGGCGGAATCTGACTGGCGTACGCACCGGCTCGAGCTCACCGATCAGACGCTGCGCGAGTGGGACGCGGTCGTGCTGTATGCCGGCGAGGACGGCATCGTGCTTGACAGGTCGGCCTTCTATCCAGGCGGCGGCGGTCAGCCGCCCGACGAGGGCGTGCTGCTCTGGGGCGGCGTGCAGACCCGGATTGAGGGTGCGAGGAAGGGTGACGACCTTTACCTGATCCCAGCCGATGGTGACCCGGTGCCGCCTGCGGGCACGACAATACGCGGGGCCGTGGCCGACGATCGCCGTACTGCGCTTATGCGTACGCATTCCGGCCTGCATGTACTCTGCGGCGTGGTGTTCCGGGACTACGGGGCGCTGGTGACTGGCGGCAACATGGAGCCGCTGACCGCCAGGATGGACTTCGACCTGCCCGAGTTGCCAGACGGGTTCCGCGACTCGGTCGAGGCTGCCTGTAACACCGAGATCGGCGCCGACCGGCGGATCGACGTCCGGGTGCTGCCGCGAGCCGCGGCGTTTCAGTTGCCCGACATCATCAGGACCGCGACGAACCTGGTGCCCGAAGACGTCGCCCAGGTTCGCATCGTGGACATCGTGGGACTAGACCAGCAGGCCGACGGCGGAACGCATGTTGCCAGCACCAAACACATCGGCAGAATCGAAGTGGCCAAGATCGAGAACAAGGGCCGCGGGTTCCGCAGGTTGCGGATCCGGATCGCCGACTGACTGAAGCAACTCTGGTTTAGCCATACAGGCACGGACAGCCAGGCCGGTCCCAGCGGATAGCGGGCTGCCGTCGCCGCGATCCTGCAGAGCTGTTCGACCGGATACGGCACGACGGCCGGCCAGGCGACTGCCGCTTTCTCGATAGCCGGGCCGGCCGCCCGGCCGCCCGTCTAAGCGTCGAGGCCGAAGCTGAGAACCCGGTCTGGATAGACGCGGATGATCTCCGCAGAGAATCCTTGTGGCTGCCCCGCCTGCTGCCGCAGCGCTTCTGCGTGCCCGCGAATTTCGACGCAGCGTACCCGCCACGGCTGAACTGAGGCGATGTCGTCGACAACGAACGCCACCTTCGGATTGGTGGCGAGGTTCGCGAACTTGCGCGTTGCACCCATGTTGCGCCCGCCGATATCGATAGTGCCTAGTTCGGCGTTGTAACGGAATCCCACCGGGTTGTTCTGCGGCGCGCCGTGGGTGTCGACGGTGGCGAGCCGGCCGAGGCGTTGCGACTGTAGATAGGCAAGTACCTCAGGACTCAGCGACCGGGTGACTTCGGGCATAACCTGGCTCCTCGTGCTCGGCTGCTCCGGCCGCCTGACCGCGGCGCGGGAGGCAATGGTGGATCACCTGTCACCACCAACCCCCGGCGGCCGCAGCTCCTTCCGAAATGCCGGGCTCCGATCGGACATGTATTCGGTGTCGAAAGGAGCACTCTTGCTATCTCCGCCCAACGTTGCCACCGCTGAGCGAGGGCGCCGGTTCGAGGAGCTGTACTCGGCGCACCATGTCCCGCTGCTCGGGTATGCGCTGCGCCGCACGGACAACACCGATGATGCCGCGGATGTGCTGGCTGAAACCTTCCTGACCGCCTGGCGACGGCTCGATGAGATACCGCCGGGTCCGCAGGCCAGGCTCTGGTTGTACGGCACCGCCAGGCGCGTGCTCGCGAATCAGCGCCGAGGCGAGCGGCGGCGGCTTGCCCTTGCCGATCGGCTGAAGGCCGACCTTGCCGTCAGCTACCGGCCGCTTGAGCAGACCGGCGAGCTGGCTGACATCGCCGCGGCCCTCCGCCAGATGCCCGAAGCCGACCGGGAACTGATCGCATTGTCGGCCTGGGAAGGGCTCGACGCTGGGCAGATCGCTACGGTTCTCGGCTGCTCGCGTAACGCGGCCAGGATCAGGCTGCACCGTGCGAGGCGGCGGTTCGCTGTCGCACTCAGCCAGTACGCGGCCGTGCCGGAGCGCCACCGGATTGTCAAGAACGGAGACCGTACATGAACCTGATCAGCCAGATTTCCCCGGTCACTGACGCAGAGGCGGGCAGGCTCGCGCGACCCGGAGCATTCGCCGCACTCGCCGACGAGATCGTCAGCATCGCTCCGGCCACGGACGCCCCCGTGTCGCGTGCGGCTCACCGCAGCAGCGGGCGGCGGGCACGGCGTGGCCTCATGATCGGCCTGCCCGCCGCAGCCTGCCTGGCGGCGGCCGGCCTGATCGCCACCTCGCTTGGCTCACCCGGCGAGCGGGTGGGCCCGATACCGGTCGGGCCACCCAAAGCGCAGGCAGCCGTCATGTCGCTGACGCGCCACGGCGGCTACCTCGACGTGATCGTGCGTAACCCGGTCGCGGACCCGAAGCGGTACCGTGCCGAGTTCGCCAAATATCACCTCAATATCAGCCTGCGGCTGGTGCCGGCCTCGCCGTCGATCGTTGGCTCAGTCGTGTATGCCAGCTATCCGGTCCGCGACGCGAGCCAGATCAAGCCGATCACGGCTGTGGGCAAGTGCTTCACAGGCGGCGGCGGAAATGTCTGCCCGGTCGGGGTTCGGGTGGCGCTTGGCTTCCGCGGCGCGGCCACACTGGTGTTCGCCCGCGCAGCCAGGCCGGGCGAGCAGTACGAGTCCGCCGGGCAAGCCACCGCACCCGGGGAGGCCATGCATGGCCTGCGGTTCGCCGGCAAGACGGTCGCCACGGTGCTGGCGATGCTCGCCAGGCGCGGAGTGACGGTGCCGCAATGGCGAGTCCAGCGCGCTAACGGCTGCCTGACGGTCAGCCGCCGCACGGTGCCTGGCAGCTGGCATGTCTACCAGGCCGTGCCGTGGGCTCCTGGCCAGGTGCTGCTGTGGGCCAGCCGCACCTGGCCGGTGAACGCGTGCACGCCGTCGGCCGGGCAACCGGTAGCTTCCCCTTCGCCGTCGACGGCCGGCCCGTAGCTTGACCTGCCCCGGCGTGGCTGGCCGAGCGAGGGAAGGCGAGAACGCGAGAACGCGAGAACGCGAGGCAACGAAGATGGCAGCGGCCGGTCCCGAATCGGGACCGGCCGCCTGCCGTGTCAGCGTAGCGGAAGCACGAGTAGTGCCGCGGGCACAGCGACGATCGCGGCCGAAGCACCGATGATGACCGCGAGCGTCGCGTTCCTCAGTCCTGGAGCCGGGCGCAGCAGCCTGATTACCCTGGCCGCTACCTCGCACTCCTCATCGCGCTGCGCAGCGCCTAGCGCGCCTGATGGCACGCCCCCGCCGCCCGCCGCTCCGACGCGCAGCAGTGCCGTCGCCAGTTCTCTGGCGGGTCGCTGGCGCAGCGCCCGGTCGTCGGCGTGCATCTCGATCAGCAACTCCACCGCCTGGTACGCCTGCCGCGCCACCTCAGCCCAGCGGAACGCACGGAGCAGAGCGAGGAACGGCAGAAGCACGAGATCGTGCCGCTCGCGCAAGTGCGCGCGCTCGTGGGCCAGCACGGCAGCAAGCTCGTCAGCGTCGAGCAAGTTGAGCGTCCCGGCGCTGATGACGATCCTCGACCGCAGGCCAGGCAGGCAGTACGCGGTCGCGGACGGGTGATCGACGACCAGCGCGCCAGGAACCTTCGGGTCACCATGCGCCAGCAGGTTGAGAAGCTCGTGCTGCCGCTGCCGGGCGCGTACCACCGAGGCCGACGCCGCGAGCAGGATCCAGCACAGCACTCCGAGCAAGATCATGCCGGCGACCAGGCACAACATCCGGATCGCCGCGGTCAGGTCGGCTACCTGGGGCAGGCTCCCGGTCCTGGCGATGTCGGCTAGCTGCCGCAGGGCGCCACTAGCGACGGCTGCGCCGGGAGCTGTGACGCCGAAACCGATGAGGGCTCCGATGGCGGCGAGGCCCCAGCCCAACCCCAGAGCCTGCCAGAGCAAGATTGCAGCCGCAGGTGCCCGGCGTGGCCATGATGCGGAGGCGAGACTGCTCGCTGCCGGAATGCAGCCGATCGCGACGGCGGCAAGGATAACGACGCTGGCCGACACTGCGTCACCCTCGGGCAGCCTCGCCGAGCGCTCCCAGAGCCCGCAGCAGCGTCTGGGCCTCGGTGCCGGACACGCTGCGGGCGAACCTCGCCAGCGCAGCCTGCCGGTCACCGGTCTGGTCCAGCGCGCTCAGCATGAGCTCGGTCACGTAAGCTTCCCGGCTTTCTGCCGCCCGGTAATGCCACGCACGGCCATTGCGCTCCCGGCGAGCGAAGCCCTTCTTGGCGAGGCGGTCGAGCACCGTCATCACGGTTGTGTGAGCCAAGTCCCGGTCGGTGAGCAGACCGCTCACCTCTCGTACGCTCAGTGGGTCGGCGGCTTCCCACAGCACGTCCATTATTGCGCGCTCAAGCTCCCCAAGTCGGTTCACCCGGTAATTCTAACGTGGACGAATCAGGCTCACGAGCACCGGTCGCGAGCGCCTTCGCAGCGCTACGGTGCCACTGTGACCGTGCCAAGAATAGGTGTCAGCGTCGACCTCGTCGTCCTGACGGTCCGGGCCGGCAAGCTGGCAACTCTGGCCTGGCGCCGGGACTCTGAGCCGTACCCGGGCATGCAAGCCCTGCCAGGCGGGTTCATCCGGCTGGACGAGGACCTGCCGGCGGCCGCGGCCAGAGTGCTGGCCGAGCGCGCAGGGCTGCCGGGCGCTCCTGTCCACCTTGAGCAACTGCAGACCTATGGTTACCCGGACCGGGATCCGACGAGGCGCGCGGTTTCGGTAGCTTACCTGGGCCTGGCCCCGGACCTCCCTGCGCCGGACACGCCGCAGATGAGCTGGCAGCCGGTCAGCGCCCTGACTCAGATGGCTTTCGACCACGAGCGCATACTTTCCGACGGAGTCGAGCGCGCCCGCTCCAAGCTCGAGTACACCTCGCTGGCCGCTGCGTTCTGCCAGGCCGAATTCACCGTCGGTGAGCTCCGCCGGGTCTATGAGATTGTCTGGGGCGTGCGGCTCGACCCGCGCAACTTCCACCGGAAAGTCACCGGCGCCCGCAACTTCCTGGTCAAGACGGGCGCGATGACCTCCTCCGGTGGCGGCAGGCCGGCTCATGTCTACCGCCTCGGGAGCGCCGTGCTGCTGCACCCGCCCATGCTCAGGACACCTGCCGAGCGGCCACGCCGCAGCGGCAGTGATCGCCCGTTACCCTGATTCCGGAAGGCCGATCAGCTCAGGAGGACAACGGTGTCCGAGCAGTCACCACGGTTCCGGCGAGTGCTGGACCAGTTCGCCGGATACAAACCCGGCAAAGCGCCCGTAGCTACCGGCGGCAGGACCTTCAAGCTGTCCTCCAATGAGTCGCCTTATGACCCGCTGCCGTCGGTCGCGGCGGTCATCGCCGATGCCGCCCGTCACGTCAACCGCTACCCGGACAACACCGCGGCCGCGCTGACCGAGGCGATAGCAGGGCGGTTCGCCGTGCCAGCGGAGCACGTTGCCGTCGGCTGCGGCTCGGTCGGGATCGCGCAACAGCTCCTGGAAGCGGTCGGTGAGCCGGGCGCCGAGGTGATTTACGCCTGGCGGTCGTTCGAGGCCTATCCGTACCTGTCGGACCTTGCGAACGCGACCTCTGTCCGGGTCCCGCTGTCCGAATTCGGCCATGACCTGCCTGCGATGGCCAAGGCCATCACCGACCGGACCCGCCTGATCTTCGTCTGCACGCCCAACAACCCCACCGGAACGGCTGTTAAGCGGGGTGAGCTCACTGAGTTCCTCGATCAGGTGCCTGCGGACTGCCTGGTCGTTCTCGACGAGGCCTACGTGCAATACGTCCGCGACCCCGAGGTGCCGGACGGGCTGAGCCTGTATGCCGACCATCCGAATGTCGCCGTGCTGCGGACGTTCTCGAAGGCCTACGGGCTGGCTGGCCTGCGGGTCGGCTTCCTGATCGGGCCCGAGCCAGTCGCGGAAGCGGTGCGCAAGACGATGCTCCCGTTCGCCGTCAACTCGCTCGCCCAGGCCGCCGCGATCGCCTCGCTCGCTGCGGAATCGGAACTGCTCGAACGTGTCGAGCACGTGGTCTGTGAACGGGACCGGGTCAGGCAGGAATTGCTCGGCCAGGGCTGGACCGTGCCGGTGACGGAGGCCAACTTCGTCTGGCTGCCGCTTGGCGAGAAGTCTGCGGAGTTCAGCGACGCCTGCGATGCGGCCGGCGTCAGCGTCCGGCCGTACCTGCCTGACGGCGTGCGGGTGACGATCGCCGATGCCGAGGCCAACGACGCGTTCCTGGCTGCCGCGGCCCGCTATCCGCACAGAGCCTGACCGCACCCGAGCGGACCTGGCGGGCACCTGGCCCGCCTCATACCGCAAAATGGTGGTATGGACATGCTCGCGGAGATCGACGCTGGCCCGGCCCTGGTGACTCTGCGAGCGGCGCGCCAGGGCGATGTCCCGGCCATTGTGAGCCTGCTCGCGACCGACCAGCTGGGGGCAACCCGCGACGGTGTCAGCGGTGCCGCGGACCTGGCCGCATATACCGCGGCCTTTGAAGCGATCGACGCCGATCAGGCTCACATCCTGGTCGTGGCTGAGCTGGCTGGCGAGATCGTCGGCACCATGCAGTTGTCGTTCCTGCCAGGGCTTGCCCGCCGGGGCGCACTGCGCGCGCAGATCGAGGCTGTCCGGGTCGCTGACGGCAGCCGGGGAAGCGGCCTTGGGGCCGGGATGATCGGCTGGGCAATCGACGAGGCGCGGCGGCGGGGCTGCGGGCTGGTGCAGCTAACCACCGACAAATCCCGGCGCGACGCGCATCGCTTCTACCAGCGGCTCGGGTTCGTTGCCTCGCATGAAGGGATGAAGCTGGCCCTATGAGAAACCTGGCCCGGATGAGAAAGCTGGCCCCATGAGGAAGCTGACACAGTGAGCAAGCTCTACGTCATCCACGAGAACCCGGACTGGTACGCCCCCCTGGCGGCTGCCTTCGACCAGGCCGCCCTGCCGCATGAGCAGTGGCTGCTCGGCGACGCCGTGCTCGAACTGGCTGCCGAGCCGCCTGCAGGCGTGTACTGGTCCCGGATGAGCGCATCGTCACACACCAGGAACCACCCGTTCGCCAAAGACCAGACCAGGGGCGTGCTGGCCTGGCTCGAGGCCAGCGGCCGCCGCGTCGTCAACGGCCGCCGCGTGCTCGACCTGGAGATGAGCAAGGTCGAGCAGCTGGCGGCTCTGCAGGCAGCCGGGTTTGACGTGCCGCGGACTGTTGCCGTGGCCGGCCGCGCGGAGCTTGCGGCGGCTGCCAGGAAATTGCCCGTTCCCTTCATAATCAAGCCCAATCAGGGCGGGAAAGGACTCGGCGTCCGCGCGTTCGCCAGTCACGCCGAGTTTGACGATTATCTCGCCGGGCCCGGCTATGAGCAGCCGGCGGACGGGATCACGCTCCTGCAGGAATACCTCGTGGCCGCTGAGCCCCGCATCACTCGAGTAGAGATCGTCGGTTCGGAGTTCATTTACGCGATCACGGCCGACACCGCGCGCGGCGGCTTCGAGCTGTGCCCGGCCGATGCGTGCGCGATCGGCCCTGACGGCGGGCCGGATGCCGCACCGAGCCTGTTCGCGCTGCGGGCCGGCTTCCACCACCCGATCCTCGGCCGCTACCTTGACTTCGCGGCTGCGCACGGGATCGGCATCGCCGGCTTTGAGTTCATCGAGACTGCCGACGGGCGGCTCGTCACATACGACATCAACACCACGACGAACTACAACGCCGAGATCGAGGCAGCCGCCCCGCGTGCTGCGCTCCCGGCAGTCGCCGCCTATCTCGGCCGGCTGCTTGCTGAAGTCGGCTAGCGGCGATTCGTTCCTAGGCGTGACGGAGGTCTGATGCGATTCGGGTACTGGATGCCGATCTTCGGCGGCTGGCTGCGCAACGTGGCGGACGAAGGCATGCCGGTGTCCTGGCCGTATATCCGGGATCTGGCGGCTGAAAGCGAGCAGCTGGGCTTTGACCTGTCGCTGATCGCCGAGTTGAACCTCAACGACATCAAAGGCCATCGCGCGCCGTCGCTGGACTGCTGGACTCTCGCACCCGCCGTGGCCGCTGCGACCAGCAGCCTTGAACTGATGCTCGCGGTGCGTCCCAACTACCACGCCCCGGCGCTGACGGCCAAGGCGCTGTCCACGCTCGACGTGATCGCGCCGGGACGGATCTCGCTGAACGTGGTGTCGTCCTGGTGGAAGGACGAGGCAGCTCAGTACGGTGCGCCGTTCGATGTGCATGACGCCCGCTATGCGCGCACGCAGGAGTGGCTTGAGGTCGTCGGCCGGGTCCTGCGCGAGGATTCCGTGACCCATGCCGGGCCGCTGTACCACCTCGATGGCACCGTGCTCGAGCCCAAGCCGTCCCGGTTGCCGCCGGTCTACATGGGCGGCGAGTCACCCAAGGCGAAGGATGTCATCGCCGCCCGGGCGGACGCGTACGTGATGCACGGCGACGCGCCCGAAGTGATAGCCGCCAAGGTCGCCGACCTCAGCGCCCGGCGCGCGGCGGCAGGCGGCCAGCCGCTCACCTTCGGCGTGTCCGGCTACGTGATCTGCCGCGACACCGAGGCAGCGGCGCAGGCGGAGCTTGAGCGCATCCTGGACGTCAGGTCGTCGCCTGAGGCCTACGCCTCCTACCAGGACTTCGTCACCGGGTCCCAGCTGGAGTCGCAGGTTTCGGTCGAGGAATACAGCGTCTCCAACCGCGGCCTGCGCAGCGGGCTGATCGGGACACCAGACCAGATCGAGCAGCGACTGCGCGCCTATGAGGAGGCCGGCGTGGGCCTCATGCTGTTGCAGTTCTCGCCGCAGCGGGAGGAGATGGCGCGGTTCAGCCGGGATGTGATCAGCAACTGGCCCGGCTAGTGAACTGGAGGCTCGATTTGACTGATTTGTCCGCCGCAGCACCGACTTAGCATCGATTTGTGCTGTCACGGATCAGGCATAACAGTGGATAAGGTCACGCAGAAGCGCTCGAACGAATGCTAAGTCGGCGCTGATCGGCGCCGGGATCTGGGCGGTGCTGACCGGGGGCTGGCCCGCTAGCGGGCTGCCTCCTGACCGAGCTCCTCGACAACCAGCCGGTAGGCCTGGCGCGGTCTGCCGGGGTGCCGGTTGCGCCGTGGCGGCAGCGGCAGAGCAAGTCCCTGGTCTGCCATGGCGCGCAGCTGCCGGCGCGCCGTCCGCGGGGTAACGGAGAGCAGCTGGCCGGTTAGCTCGGCGTCAACGACTGGCGAGGCATCCGCGGCAAGCTTCTGAGCGAGCCTGGTTAGCGTCTCGAGGCCGCGGAGCCGGCTAAGGCTATCTGGCGGATGGCCAGCACGCGTGGCAGGCGGCCTGCCAGCTGCTCGCACCGGCCCGCTTTGACCGGGCCCGCCTGACCCGGGCGTGCCGTCGCCAGGCCCGCCGTGACCAGGCCCGTCGTGGCCGGGCAGACCGTGACCGGGCAGACCGTGACCGGGCAGGCCGTGACCAGGCCTGTCGTGACCAGGCCCGTCGTGACCAGGCCCGTCGTGACCGGGCAGGCCGTGACCAGGCCCGCCGTGACGAACACTGCCTGCACCTGAGTCGCCGGATACCGGCCCGGACGAAATTGCCCCGGTTGAACCGCTGCCGGCCGCGTCCGGTTGCCGGCCCGGCGGGAAGCCTGGCTCTGCGATGGCCGAGCCCGCAGGATCAGCCGCGGCTTGCAGCCGTCCGGCCTGGAGGCGCAGCTGGCGAGTCGAGCCCGCTGGCGTCCCTGGTGCCAGCCGCTTGCGCGCGGCTTCCTCGGCCTCGCGTTCCGTGCGTCCGGTGCCGATGCCGATATCGAGGCCTACGCCGAGCGTCCGTGCCGCGGTCGCCTTGAACCCCAGCTCTCCGCCGCCGCCGGTGGCGGCGGCGAGCGAGCCGCCGGTGGCAATCACCAGGAACCCGTGCTCGCTTACCCGGCTGACCGTCGCGTCCATCTGCTGCGCCTCGTGCACGAGGAAGCCGTGCACAGCCAGCCGCAACTCCTCGCGGGCCTGGCGTGGCGCGCGCCGGCCGGGCCGGTCGCGCAATTCCTGCACTTCGACCAGCGCGACCGCAAGCTGCGCGGCGGTCAGTGCGTGCCGCTCAGCCAGCAAGATCGCCGTCCGAAGCGCCGAGGCGATGGCGTGATCGGACGGCTGTACAGCGATAGCGGGCACCTGGCTTGCCGCGAGCCGTCGCGCGACCTCGTCCAGGCAGGTAATCGCGGCCGACGTCTGGCCGAGTTGCCAGAGCCGGGAATGGTATGAGGCCATCGCCGCTGGTGTTGCGATCTCCTCGCGGACGTACAGCCGGCGGGCGGGGACACCCAGTTCGGCCAGAGCGTGCATCACCTCGAGCCGGCTGAAAGTGTCGAAGCTTGCGCGGGACGGGTCGTAGCCCGCCTGGTCCGCGCGCACCAGCGCCGCCATCAGCGGTCCGTCGGCAAGGTGGACGCAGGTCGCCGGGCAGCGCAGCACTCCTGCCCGCCGCGCGTACTCGAGCGGGGCCTGACTGGCGAACAAGCAGGCGTCAGCGCTACCGAGCCTGCGGGCCTTGTCAGGCGCCTCGATCTCGTCGGCGTAGGCACCCGTCAGCAGCCGGCAGCGCACGCTGTCGTCTGCGTCGTCCCTGTCGTCCGCAGTCATGCGGAGGCTGCCGCTCTCGCGACCAGAGTGACCGGGCAGGCCAGCGGCAAGAACAATCCGCTCCAGCAATGCGTGCGGCCCGACTAGCCCGACTGTAACTACACGCCCTGCGGGCAGGCCCCCGCCCGCACCCCGGCCAACGCTTCCAGCCACCGCGGCAACCCCGTCCCGCCACCGAAATACCTGCTACCTACTTACTAACTCACCGTTGCGCCGGCGGGAAGGAGGCAAATCACCGCGAGACTAGTGAACTGAGTACGACAGCAGGCCCCAGACGGCCAGTAGGGCCACCGGGCGGAAGCGCTCGGCGTGCAAGTGGGGCGAGCGGACCAGACGGGCTAGCGGCAGAGCGGAGTCCCAGACGCTAGCTGACCACCTCGTAGCTGACGTCCGCGCCGAGCGTTGCCAGCCTGGCGGCAACCGAGGCGTGGCCCCGGTCGATGGGGTAGCCAGGTGTCACGACAGTCTCGCCGTCGGCGGCAAGCCCGGCCAGGATCAGTGCCACACCGGACCTGAGATCGTGCGCGATGACCTCGCAGCCGTGCAGTGGCGTGGGTCCGTGCACGAGGACGGCGTTCCCGGCCATCTCGACCTTGGCGCCCATCTTGTTGAGTTCCTCGGCCAGCATGTAGCGGCCGTCGAAGATGGTCTCGCGGATGTAGCTGGTGCCGTCCGCCAGGCTACTGAGCGCCATGATCGGCGACTGGAGGTCGGTGGCGAAGCCGGGATACGTGTCGGTGATCACGTTGATCGGCCGCAACTGCCGGTCACGCTTGACCTGCACGATCGCGCCGTGCGTAGCGAATTCCACGCCCATCTGCTCGAGCTTCCAGCGAGCGACGCCGAAGTGCTCAAGCGACGCGCCGACCAGGCTGACCTCGCCGCCGGTGATGGCCGCGGCCATCGCGAACACACCAGCGTCAATCCGGTCAGCCATGACCGTGTGCTCGACCGCTGTCAGCTCGTCAACGCCCTCGACGGTGACGAAGCCGGTGCCGCCTCCGCCGATGCGCGCGCCCATCTTCGTCAGGAACGCGATGACGTCGAGCACCTCAGGCTCGAGCGCGGTGTTGTCGATGATCGTCGTTCCGGGCGCCATCGATGCTGCCATGATCAGGTTCTCGGTGCCGGTGTGCGACGGCGTGTCCAGGTACAGGTGCGCTCCGCGCAACCGGTCGGCCTTGATGCGGATGGCGGTTTCTTCCTCATCCACGATGGCCCCGAGCCGGGCGAACCCCCGGTAGTGGAAGTCCAGGCTGCGCCTGCCGAGGTTGCAGCCGCCGACCTCGCCTTCGATCGTGGCCTCGCCGAGCCGGTGCAGCAAGGCCGGCACGAATAGCACGGAGGCGCGGAACTTGCTGGCGATCTCAGCTGGCAGCACCGAACTCGTTAGCTCTGAGGCATCGACGACGAGCGTCCGCTCGGCCTCGTGGAACTTCACCACGGCACCGACCGCCTGGGCCAGTTCGACGGCCCGCCGCACGTCCTCGATCACCGGGACGTTCCGGAGCACCGTGCGGCCCTTCTTCGCCAGCAACGAGGCGGCGATCATCTTCAGCGCGGCGTTCTTGGCGCCTTGGACGAAGACTGTGCCTTGCAGCGGGCTGCCGCCCCGGACGATATAGCGGGTTTCTGGGCCGCTCGTCATCGTGATGGAACTCCCGTCAGTTAGCCGCGCTTCGCCGAAGCCCGGAAACATGCCCCGGCTCATCTGCCCATGCAGACTGCGGCCAACCCTTTCCAGAGCCACCCGCCGGTCGTGACGTCAAGTATTCCACCGCAACCGAGCGCCCTAGACCATGATGGCAGTGTTACGTAACGTACTTGAGTGCCTTCGTAGTGTAATGCGGAGGGCACGCTGGCTTAGTGCCAGCGCATGCCAGTGATGCGCTCAAAAGCTGCTACATACATCTGCCGAGTTCGCTCGACGATTTCGTCGGGCAATGGCGGGGGCGCCTGCATGCCATGCCTGTCCCATCCGGATGCCGGGGACGTAAGCCAATTCCGGACGAACTGCTTGTCAAACGAAACCTGACTCTCGCCAGGCTGCCAGGACTCCGCCGGCCAGAACCTCGACGAATCCGGTGTCAGCACCTCGTCTGCCAGGCGCAGGGTCCCGGCCCGGTCGAAACCGAGCTCGATCTTAGTGTCAGCCACGATGATGCCGCGCTCGGCTGCCAGGCTGGCGCCGCGTTCGTATACCGCCAGCGTGATCTGCTTCAGTTCAGCAGCGACGTCCTGGCCAACCAGCTGGTCCAGTTCGCTGCTAGTGAGATTCTCGTCATGCTGACCCTGCGGGGCTTTGCTGTCCGGGTCAAAGATCGGCTCAGGAAGCCGGGATCCGTCAGTCAGGCCTGGCGGCAACCGGGAGCCGGCTACGACCCCGTCCTGGCGGTAATCGGCTAGCCCGGTACCGGTCAGATAGCCTCGTGCCACGCATTCCACCGGCACCATCTCAAGCGGCATGCAGGCCAATGTGCGCCCGGCGAATTCCGCCGGGATCGACGCCGTAACCAGATGGTTGGGGACGATATCGGCTAGCCGCTCGAACCACCAGGAAGAAAGCTGGGTCAGAATTTTGCCTTTGTCAGGGATAGGCGTGGTCAGCACATAATCAAACGCAGAAATCCGGTCAGTGGCCACCAGCAGGAGCACGCCATCGTCGGTCTGGTAGAGCTCCCGCACCTTTCCCGAGTAAATGTGCCGCAGGCCCGGCGCCGGGCGGCCGGCCTGGCTGTCCGCCATCACACCAGCCGTTCCAGCCGGTCGAAGACTCCGCCGAGCCTGCGCACGTAATGCTCGGGGCTCGACACCTCATCCAGCCGCGCTTCGTCCAGTTCCTGGCCTCGCGCCGCCGCGTGCTTACGCAGGGTTTCCCTGAACGGGACACCGGACTGCCAGGTTTCCATCGCCGCAGCCTGCACCAGGGCGTAGGCGTCCTCGCGTGACATTCCCGCGGCCACCAGATCAAGCAGCACGGCTGAAGTGTAAATCAGGCCATGGCTCGACTCGAGATTTGCCAGCATGCGAGCCGCGTCGACGACCAGGCCCTCCATCACCACCGTGGTCTGCTCGAGCAGGTAGTCCGTCGCGATCGCGGCGTCCGGCAGGGCGACCCGCTCGGTCGAGGAATGTGAGATATCTCGCTCGTGCCACAGCGGGATGCCCTCCATGACCGGAACGACCTGTGCCCTGACAATCCGGGCCAGCCCGCTGACGCGTTCTGCCTTGACCGGATTCCGCTTGTGCGGCATCGCGGACGAGCCCTTCTGGCCAGCGCCGAACGGCTCGGCCAGCTCGGCCACCTCAGTCCGCTGGCCGTGCCGGATCTCGATCGCAATCGCGTCGCAGACCGAGGCGATGAGAGCCAGCACACTCACCCACTCCGCGATGCCGTCCCGCAGCACCACCTGGGTGGCCACGTCCGCCGGGCGCAGGCCCAGCTCGCCGAGCACCTCGGCTTCGATCGCCGGGTCGAAATTCGAGTAGGTGCCAACCGGTCCCGATAGCTTGCCGACGGCGACCGACTGGCGGGCCCTCAGCAGCCGGTCCCGGCACCGGTGAATGGCGAAGGCAAAGTCAGCGACCCGGTGCCCCCAGACGTCCGGCTCGGCGTGAATGCCGTGGGTCCGGCCCACTCGCAGCGTGGTGCGGTGCGCGAGCGCGTGCTCACGGAGGACGTGCAGCAGCTTCTCGCACCGGGCGGTCAGCAGGTCGGTGGACTCCGCGAGCTGGATGGCCAGCGCGGTATCGAGCAGGTCCGACGAGGTCATGCCGTAATGGACGAACGCAGCCGCCTCGCGCGGCGTGGTGTTGTTAGCCCAGGCGGACAAGAACGCGATCACGTCATGGCCGGTCACGGCCTCGAGCGCGGCAACCGCCTCAGGCGCTGGCGGCGGGGCGGCGGCTACCGGGGCGACCGCCTCTTCCGGCACCGTCCCGGCCCGCGCGTGCGCTGCCAGCACGAGCGTCTCGATCTGGCACCACAGTTCGTACTTGTGGGCCTCGCTCCAGACGTAGCCCATCTCGGGCAGCGTGTAACGCTCGATCACCCCCCTATCCTGCCGCATCGCCGTTTGCGGGCTCGCCGCCGCCCGCGCCGCGCTCGGCGATGAGCGGCGCGACTAGCACGCCCGCCACCAGCAAGCTGGGTCAGGGTGAAGGCGAACACCGGGTCAAAGAAGATCTCCAGGGTGCTGACCCGGAGCGAGAGCTCGTCAGTGGCTGCGGCGCGCTCCCGCGCCTGCCCGTCTCTCGCCTCGGGCGGGCGCGGTCATGTCACGGCACTGGTGCCGGACGCAGGCCCGGCCGCGATATCCGTGCGATACCAGCTGCCGCGCATCCGGATCCGGGCCGCGGCCTGATAGGCGCTCGCCCTGGCCGCCGCCTGGTCAGGGCCAGCCGCCACGACATTGAGCACCCTTCCGCCGCTCGCGACCAGGCGCCCCGAGCTGTCCCGCGCCGTGCCGGCGTGAAGGACATAGGAGCCGGGAACGCGCGCTGCCTCGTCAATGCCGTCTATTTCATCGCCGCCGACCGGGGCGGCTGGATACCCCTCCGCCGCTATCACGACCGTCACAGCTGCCCCGCCGAGCCAGGTCAGCTTGCCCGTACTGGCGAGATCGCCGGCCGCGGCAGCAGCCAGCAGGCCGCCGAGCGGGGTGCTGAGCCGGTCGAGCACGACCTGGGCTTCCGGATCGCCGAAGCGGGCATTGAACTCGACGACGCGGATGCCTCGAGTGGTCAGGCAAAGACCCGCGTACAGCAGGCCGCGGTAGGGGGTGCCACGGCGCGCCAGTTCGGCCAGCGTCGGCTGCACCACGGCACTGAGGGTCTCGTCTGCCAGGTCAGCAGGTGCCCAGGCCAACGGCGTGCAGGCGCCCATGCCGCCGGTGTTGGGGCCGGCGTTCCCTTCGTATGCTCGCTTGTAGTCCTGGGCGGGCAGGAGCGTGACGGCAGTGGTGCCGTCGGCGATCGCGAAGACCGATACCTCTGGGCCGTCCAGGAACTCTTCGATCACCACGGTTCCGCAGGCGGCGGCATGCTCCAGGGCCTCGCCGCGGTCAGTGGTGACGACGACACCCTTGCCCGCCGCGAGACCGTCGGCCTTGACCACGTACGGTGGCCCGAACTCATCGAGAGCGGCCTTCGCGGCCGCCACCCCGGTACACGTCCTGGCGGCGGCCGTCGGAACGCCCGCCGCGGTCATGATCTGCTTGGCGAACGACTTGGAGCCCTCGACCATGGCAGCACCCTGGTCGGGGCCGAAACAGTCAAAGCCGGCCGTGCGCAACGCCTCGGCAACGCCCGCGACCAGGGGCGCCTCCGGGCCGATCACAATCAGGTCGGGGGCCGTCTGCCTGGCTAGGGCGATGACCTGAACCGGATCCGCCGGGGCGACGCTGTGCAGTTCGGCCAGCTCGGCGATGCCGGGATTGCCAGGCGCGGCGTGCAGTTGCGTGACGGCCGGGTCCCTGGACAGTGACCGGGCTAGCGCGTGCTCGCGGCCGCCCGAGCCGATGACGAGTACCCGCACGGCGCTGAGCCTACCGCCCGTGCTGGCTAGTGCAGGGCCGGCCGGGCCAGTGCCAGCCGGGCCAGTGCCAGCCGGCCCGGTGCCAGGCGGCCGCGTGCTGGCCAGCCGCGTGCTGGCCAGCCCCGTGATTGCCGGCCCCGTGATTGCCGGCCCAGTGTTAGCCACCGGGTAGACAGCCAATGCGCGCAGCCCGCGGCAGGCAAGCCAGGCGCACAGCGCTGCGGTCGGCAGCTCGGCTAGCACGGCCATGAGCAGCGATGTCAGCTCGCCGGAGCCAGGCGGCGCGGTAGTGACGTCGAACCAGGCGTCAGCGATCAGCAGCGCGGCAGTGGCGGCCGCAGTCAGGCGACTTCGCGGGTCGCGGCGCAGCATCAGGACGCCGGTGCAGGCCAACCCAGCTGCCTCCATCCCGTCCAGGCCGGCCCATGCCGCTGGCCAGTGCCAGGCGACCGGACTGGCGGGCAAGCTGACGGCCAGGTAAACCAGCCAGGGCAGAAGGCCGGCGCCCCCGGCTGTCAGCCCCAGCGCCATTAGCCGAGAGGAACTCCGCAGGCTGCGGGCTGATCCGCGAACCGCTGGTTGCGCTTCTTGCCCGCCGGGCGGCCCGGTCACGCAGGGACGGCTCGAAAGGACGCTGGGGTCGTCAGCAAGTTCAACGGCAGACATCACGGCCGTCCCGCGGAAACGCCGCGTCGCGGCCGGCCAGCCCGCGGCCGCTCCGGCAGCACCAGCGCCGGTCCGGTGTCCTGCTGCCAGGAGCAGTCGCGGTCCGGTGGTGCGGTTCGCATGGCGAGACTCCTTCCGCGCCTGCGGTCGCGGGCACGGATCTCAGCCTTCCGGCCAGAGCGCTGGCAGTCAGTAGCGCGCGTTTCCGACCTGATGGTGGTACTAGCTACCGGATCGAGCCGGTAGCGCGCTGCATGGTGGCGCAGTGCGCGGGGCGCATACGGTAGGGCGCATGGCAACCCTGGCCGCTCGGCGCCGCCGCGCGGTCCTGGCGCCGTTGCGGCTGCTGGCCATCATCGTCAGGGACACCACGTTCGTGATTGCCGGCGTGCCCGTGCAGTTGGCTGCCCTGGCGGCGCTCGTCCTGCCATGGGTTGTGCCGCATTTCGTAGTGATCAAGGAGCTGCCCGGCGCTGCCGGCGATGTGGCACTGTGGCAGGTAGCCATTGCCGTGCTGGCCGGCGTCGTGCTCGTGCTGCTGGCGCGGGTGCCGCTGACGGCGATCCAGCGGCACCGGTTCTGGTCGCTGCTCGGCATCGAGATCCGGGGGCCGGCCGCCGCACAGGGCTCACTCAGGCAGCGGCTGCTGTCTGCCGTGCGGTCGGAGGCCGCCTGGCGGCAGCTCGGGTATCACCTCGCCGTTGGACCCGCTATTGCTCTCGGCGGGGTGCTGACGCTCGGACTGTGGGCGGCCGGAGCCGGGCTCGTCGTCGTCAATGGCTGGACCCAGCTGTTTCCGCCGCTGGCCGGGCTGAAGCCGTTCCACGGCAAGGCCCTGACGCTGGACATCACCGCCCAGATTCTCCTCCTGCTCGTGGCGCCGGCCATGGCGGCCGCCCTCACCTGGCTGGACTCCCGGGCCGGCCGCGCGCTGCTCGGCCCGAGCCGCGCTGCCGAGCTTGAGCGGCAGGTCGAGAGCCTGGCTGAGAGCCGGGCGGGAGTCGTCGATGCCGCGGACGCCGAGCGGCGGCGGATCGAGCGTGACCTGCATGACGGGGCTCAGCAGCGGCTGGTGTCCCTCGCGATGAACCTCGGGCTGGCCAGGGCGACCTTGACCGACGTGCCCGAACCGGTCAGGCAGGTCATCATCGACGCTCATGAGGAAGCCAAAGAGGCACTGGGTGAGCTGCGCAACCTAGTTAGAGGACTGCACCCGGCCGTGCTGGAGGACCGGGGCCTTGACGCAGCCCTGTCCGGAATCGCAGCGCGGGCGCCGCTGCCGGTCCGTGTCCGCGTCGCGGTGTCCGGCCGGGCCTCACCGACGGTCGAGGCCGTCGCCTACTTCGTGGTCTCCGAGTGCCTGACCAACATTGCCAGGCACTCGGCGGCCACCGAGGCTGAGATCGACGTCCGGCGAGCCGGGGACGTGATGGTAATCCGCGTCACCGACAATGGCGTCGGCGGTGCCGATCCGGGCACCGGGACCGGCCTGGCCAGCCTTGCCCGCCGGGCCAGCTCGGTAGACGGCAGTCTGGATATCCACAGCCCGGTCGGCGGTCCGACTGTCATCACCGTGGAGCTGCCGTGCGCGTCGTGATCGCCGAGGACTCGGTGCTGCTGCGGGCCGGCCTGATCAAGCTGCTGGCCGCGGCCGAAATCGAAGTCATGGCAGCGGTCAGCGACGCGGATCAGCTGCTCGCGGCGGTGCCCGTGCACAAACCGGACGCGGTGATCGTGGACGTACGGATGCCGCCCAGTTATGCCGACGAGGGGATCCGTGCCGCTCTGGTAATCCGGCGTCAATGGCCTGAGGTGGCGGTTCTCGTTCTCTCGCAGTACGTCGAGGAGCGGTACGCGACTGACTTGCTCTCTGCTAACACCAGCAGCGTCGGATACTTGCTGAAGGACCGTGTCGCCGATGTCGCGGATTTCGTCGCTGCGCTGCGCCGCGTCGCCGACGGCGGCACTGCGCTCGATCCCGAGGTCGTCGCACAGCTCCTGGTCCGCCGGCGTAGTGATCCGCTGGACCGGCTCACGCCACGCGAGCATGAAGTACTGGCGCTGATGGCTGAGGGCCGGTCCAATTCGGCGATAGCGCAGACCATGGTCATTACCGAGAGCGCCGTGGCGAAGCACATTAACAGCATCTTTGCCAAGCTCGACTTGCAGCCGGGCGATGGCGACCACCGCCGGGTACTCGCCGTGCTGCGATTCCTGGACCTCGGATGAGCGTCAGTCGCCCTGCCCGGCCACGCCGCCGGTGGATCTGGGCGATCGTCGCCCTGGCCACCGCGACCGCACTGATATCGCCGCTGGCGCTGCTCGTGGGCGTTAAGCCAGCGCCGCACCGAGAGTACGGCCCAGTCAGGGTCTACGACCGTGCGGTCACTGCCATCCGGGTCAGCGCGCCCGGCGGCGCCGTTGCCATCACAGCCGGCCGGCCGGGCCAGGTCAGCATCGCGAGCACGTTGGCCTGGCTGGTAACTAAGCCCGCCATCCGCGAGAGGTGGCGCGGCACAACACTCGCAGTCAGCGTGCACTGCCCGGCATCGGATCTTTTGGCAGACTGCTCGGCGAGCCTGGTCGTGCACGTGCCCCACGCTGCCGAAGTCGTGGCGGCAGTCGGGACGGGCAATGCGACGGTGACCGGGCTGGCCGGCCCGGTCCGCGTCACTGCGACATCGGGAAGCCTGGCCCTCGCACGCCTGAGCGGGCCGTTGTGGGCTACCGCGACTTCGGGGAGCATCACCGGCATGACCGGACTGCGCTCGGCGAGACTCACAGCGGACGTCGGGTCTGGCTCACTGGCGCTGGGTTTGGACCGGGCCCCGAGGTCGCTGTCCCTTACGGTCGGCTCGGGCAGCGGGCATGTGACGGTGCCGCTCGGCACGCGCTACCGGATCGACACTGGACCCGGTAACGCAGTGCATCTGTCACCGGGCATGAGCAATCAGGCCGCGGCCAGCCTGATCGCGGCCGAGGCCGGCTCGGGCACGCTCACGATCGGCTATCCCGGCGAGCTGCCTGGATAGCCGCCTGGCGCGCCTATGCCGGGCGCCGCAGTCAGTGGCCGCCCGGCAGCACGCGCGGCGATTACAGCACCTCGCGCAGTTGCACGGTCTGGTCGCGCCGCGGGCCGACGCCGATCGCGCTGACGGGTGCGCCGATCAGGTCCTCGACCGCACGTACGTAGGCCTGAGCGTTCTTGGGCAGGTCAGCGAGCTCCCTGGCACTCGAGATGTCCTCCCACCAGCCGTCCAGGTACTCATAAACCGGCTGCGCGTGGTGAAAGTCGGTCTGGGTCATCGGTACCTCGTCGTGCCGCTTGCCGTGCACGTCGTAGGCGACGCAGACAGGAACCTTCTCGAGCCCGGACAGGACGTCGAGCTTGGTGATGAAGTAGTCGGTGAGGCCATTCACCCTGGTGGCGTACCGGGCGATCACGGTGTCGAGCCATCCGGTCCGGCGCGGCCGGCCGGTGGTCGTGCCGTACTCGCCACCAGTCTTGCGCAGCCATTCGCCCTGGGCATCGGTCAGCTCGGTGGGGAACGGCCCGGACCCGACCCTGGTCGTGTAAGCCTTCAGGATCCCCATCACCTTGGTGATGCGAGTCGGGCCGATGCCCGAGCCGGCGCAGGCGCCGCCCGCCGTCGGCGAGGAAGAGGTCACGAACGGATAGGTGCCGTGATCGACATCGAGCAGGGTCGCTTGCGCGCCTTCCAGCAGCACGACGCGTCCTTCGTCCAGCGCGTTGTTGAGCACCAGGCCGGTGTCGGCCACGTAACGGCCCAGTCGTTCGGCGTAGCCGAGGTACTGGTCGGTCACGCTTCCGGCGTCGATCCCGCGCCGGTTGTACACCTTCGTGAGTACCTGGTTCTTTTCCCTGAGCGCTAGCTCAAGCTTCTGCTGCAGGATGCCGGGATCGAACAGGTCTTGCACCCGGATCCCCACCCTGGCTGCCTTGTCAGCGTAGGCCGGCCCGATGCCGCGCCCGGTGGTGCCAATCCGCGCGTTACCCAGGTAGCGCTCGGTGACCTTATCCAGGGCGACATGGTGCGGCATGATCAGGTGCGCATCGGCCGAGATCAGCAGCCGGTCTTGCCAGACGCCGCGCTGGGTCAGACCGTCGATCTCACCGAGCAGCACTTCGGGGTTGACGACGACGCCGTTGCCGATGACGGACGTTGCATGTTCAGACAGGGCGCCCGACGGGAGCAGATGCAGGGCATAGCGTTCGTCGCCGATGACAACGGTGTGCCCGGCGTTGTTGCCGCCCTGGTAGCGGACGACATAGTCGACCCGGTCGCCAAGCAGGTCGGTGGCCTTGCCCTTGCCTTCATCGCCCCACTGCGCGCCGACGATCACGATGGCGGGCATGACGCAGGTCCTTCCCTTAACAGAACGAAAGCCCCGGGCAGCGTCATTGCATACCGAATGCAAGCGCGACAAGGGGCTCTTGCATTCAGATGTTACCGGACCAGCCTCCTCAGAACTGTGAGCAGCGCAGCCGCGCCAGCGGATCCGTTGCGGAGATCTTCCGCCGCAGCTTCCCGCTGGCGCATACTGCGCTCAGCGAACGTACCCGGGATTGGACGCCTGACCATGCTTCCGATGGACGCTCTGACGGACGTCTCCCTGCGCGCCAGGTGGACTCGCCGGCGTCGGCTCATCGTCCCGGCCGTCGCAGCAGCTCTGGCTGTGGGCGCCTTCCTGCTGTGGGGCCCAGTCGGCCTGGGCAACGGACCGCTGTCGGCAACGATGAGCGGCGGGGACTTCTGGACCGACTCCGCAGGAAGTCTCGCCCTGGTGCCGCTGCCGATCTATTACTCGGGCCACCGTAAGGCAGCCATCGATGGAGTCGTTCTGATCGGCGGCACCCGCTTTCCGGCTCCGCGCGTCCAGGCACTTGAGGTCCTGGCCACATCTGGCACCTGCGCCGGACTCGGCCCGGCCCGCTCGGTGAACCGCGGCTTCGCCGAAGCAGGCTGCCCCGGCACGGTTGACGGCCCGCTGATCGGGAGCTCGTTCGGCTCCGGCCACGTACTGTCTGTCGATGACACCGCCGCCGCGGAGGTACCGGCGCCACCGCCGGGCACGTGCTGGGTCACGACCGGCATTGTGGTCCACTATCACGTCGGCATCAGGCACTTCAGCGCCAGCGGCCGGTTCGATGAAGCCGTCTGCACCACAAAAGACCCGAACTTCACCCAGGCCGCGATGGACGCTGCTCTCGCCGCGACCTAGCGCCAGCGCGTTCCCTGCCGTCGGAGTCAGGATCCCAGCGCGGCCACCGCGGCCGGGCTAGCGTCAGCCAGGAATTGCTGACAGCGGATCGCCTCGTCCTCTTCGCCGATCGCGGCGGCGGCCACGCCCAGCATGTGCAGTGAGCGCAGGAAGCCCTGATTCGGCTCGTGCGCCCAGGGGACTGGCCCGTGGCCGCGCCAGCCGGCCCGCCGCAACTGGTCCAGGCCGCGGTGATACCCGGTTCGGGCGAAAGCGTAGGCGGTGACCGGTTCGCCGGCCGCCATCGCTCGCTCGGCGAGCGCCGCCCAGGCAGCGCAGTAGCCAGGGAAGCGTCCAGCGACTTCCGCTGGATCGCTGGCCGCTTCGAGTGCAGCGTCGGCCTCCGGGTTCGCCGGAAGCAAGGTTTCGGGCGGACCGCCCAGCAGGTTCTCTCGCATGGTGTGATCGTCCTGCTCAGGTCATTCGCTGGCCGGCGGACATCAGGTCGTCGCAGGCTTGCATGACCCGGCTGGTCATGCCCTCCTCAGCGGCCTTGCCCCAGCTCCGCGGGTCGTAGTCCTTTTTCGTGCCGACATCGCCGTCGACCTTGAGCACGCCGTCGTACTTGCTGAACATGTGCCCGGCGACCGGCCTGGTGAACGCGTACTGGGTGTCGGTGTCCACGTTCATCTTGACGACGCCATAGCCGATCGCTTCCCTGATATCTGCCAGATCGGACCCGGAGCCGCCGTGGAAGACCAGGTAAAAGGGCTTCTCGCTGCCGTACTTCGCGCCGACAGCCTCCTGTATCTCCTTAAGGATGGCCGGCCGCAGCTTGACGTGCCCCGGCTTGTAGACGCCGTGCACGTTGCCGAACGTCGCGGCCAGCATGTACCGCCCGCGCTCGCCGAGGCCGACCGCGGCCGCGGTCGCGAGCGCATCTTCCGGCGTGCTGTACAGCTTCTCGTTGATCTCGCCGACGATTCCGTCTTCTTCGCCGCCGACAACGCCGATCTCCATCTCCATGATCACGTGCGCGGCGGCGCACTTCTCCAGCAGTTCGCCAGCAATCTGCAAGTTTTCCTGCAGCGGTACAGCGGAGCCATCCCACATGTGCGACTGGAACAGGGGGTCCTCGCCACGGGCGACGCGCTCTATCGAGATCTGCAGCAGCGGGCGCATGTACGCGTCCAGCTTCTCTTTCGGGCAGTGGTCGGTGTGCAGCGCGATGTTGACCGGGTATTTCGCCGCCACGGTCCGGGCGAAATGCGCTAGCGCCACCGCGCCGGTCACCATGTCCTTGACCCCGGCGCCGGACAGATACTCGGCACCACCAGTGGATACCTGGACGATGCCATCGCTCTCGGCCTCGGCGAAGCCGCGGAGCGCGGCGTTCAGCGTCTGGCTGGATGTCACGTTGATGGAGGGGTAGGCGAAGCCGTGTTCCTTGGCCCGGTCGAGCATCTGCGCGTAGACCTCGGGCGTAGCGATCGGCATGACGCGGAATCCTCTCATGTTCGGGTCGGGCTCAATCCGCTGGACGTAGACCACTGGTTTCAGTATTGCCGAGGCCGCCTGCGGCCTTAAGCCTGCGGGCCTAGTTGCCCAGCATTACCAAGCCGGCGGCCGTGCCGGGTCTAGTCTGCAGACATGGGACACCATGATGCGGACCCTGCCGACCGGCGCCACTACGCGGGCTTCGTCGCACTGTCGGTTGCGGTTCTAGCGCTGCTCGTCGTCGGAGCCTTCGCGTTGCACGCGTTCTCACAGCACTGACGAGCAGCGCAACCAGGGGGGAGCACAACCACAGCGGTCTGGCCAGGAGTCAGCGCCGCCGGAGTGCCGGCGCTCGCCGGTCAGTCCAGGCCGAGATCGGATAGCTCAAAGGCAGGAAGGTAGGGCAGGCCGCGCTCGGCGATCCTAGCCCGCGCGCCGCGCTCGACCACGACGGCCACGCCGACCACCTCGGCGCCTGCTTCCTGCAGCGCGTCAACTGCCGTGAGCACCGAATTTCCGGTAGTGGAGGTGTCCTCCACTGCGAGGACCCGTCGGCCTGCGACGTCCGGGCCTTCAATCCTGCGCTGCAAGCCGTGCGCCTTCTCGGTCTTGCGCACGACGAACGCGTCGAGCTTGCGCGCGCGCGACGCGGCAGCGTGCAGCATCGCGGTCGCCACCGGATCTGCGCCAAGGGTCAGGCCGCCGACGGCGTCATAAGACAGGCTTTCAGTGGTGTCCAGCATGACCCTGCCAGCTACCGGTGCCGCCCGGCCGTCGAGCAGCAGGCGCCGCAGGTCGATATACCAGTCCGCGTGCTGTCCTGATGACAGGATCACGTCGCCGCGCACAACCGCGAGTTGCTTGATCATCGCGAGCAAGTCATCTCGATCCGTCACGCCAGCCGAGCTTAGCGGGCGAGGCGGGCGGAGCAGTGGCCGGCGCCTGGTAGCTTCTGCGGGCGGCCGCGAGCCGAACAAATGAGTAAATCGGCCGACCTGGCGGCCGGAACTGGCCTGGGCGGATACATCCCTGATCTGCGCTATGTGTCACGGCCGCTGGTCTGCGCTGGTAACGTCACGCGCGAGGGGAAGGGCGGTGTCGCGTTGGATCGGTGCGCGCTGTTCGTGGACGCGAGCTATGCGCTGGCTGACGGCGCGCGCGCAGTCCATGGCACTCGCAATCGTGACTCGGTGTCCTGGGACTACGCGGGCCTTCTTAAGTTGCTCGGCAGTATGTCCAGGGACTGCACCGGCCTGACGCTGCTGCGATGCTACTGGTACGACACCTCGCCCGACGGGAACCGCACGGACGAGCATGACACCGTAGCCGATATCCCCGGAGTGAAGCTTCGCCTGGTGAAGACCCGGCCCAACCGCAAAGAAGGCGTCGAGGCCGAGATCCGCAAGGATCTCACCGCCCTGGCCAGGAATCACGCGGTGAGCGATGTGATCATCGTCAGCGCCGAGGAAGATCTGGCGCCGGTGATCGCGGAGGTGCAGGATCTCGGGATCAGGGCGATCCTGTTGACGATCGCCACCGAGGACGACTGGGCGGCATCACGCGCGCTCCGGCAGGAGTGCGACGATCTCATCGAGATCTCGCCTGGTCATCTGCGTCCCTATGTCGACCTCATTCCAGGCGCGGAACCGCAACTTGCTGCTGCCGGGTATCGCGAGCTAGCTGACGGCGGTCAGTCCGCAGAGCAGCGCGCCGCGATCGAGGCGCCGGCCCAGCGGCTCTACTCGGCGCCCCTCGGCGCGCTGTACGACAGCATGCCGCAGCCCCAGCTGGCGGGCCTGGGCGGGCGTCGGGAGCAGCATGAAGCAGCGCATGGTCACAGCCAGGAACCCTCGGTAGAGCAGTTGGCTCACCCCCAGCACTATCAGCATGCCGAGAACGGCCGAGAGCTACTGGCCGCTAGCGACGACCAGGGTTTCCGGGCGAGTGGATACCCGGCACAGGAGTCAGCTCGCGGTCAGTCCGGCGGTTTCGGGCAGCACGGCGTCTCCGACGACGGGCGGGGCCGTAGTGGTCCGCTCCCTGGCAGCCTTCCGATCGGCGCTGCTAACAGCGCGCAGCTCGGAGCCCCCGGTCAGAATGGCGTGGCCGGTGCCGGCCGGGACAACGTGCCAGCGGGGCAGCCTGACAACGGGCTGCCGAGCGGTATGCCACCGGCCCCGCTTGCAGCTAGCAGTCCCGGCGCGGGTGTCTCTCAGAACGGCCTGTCCGGCAACGGTCTCGGGCCGGTGGCGCACGGCGGTCAGCAGCCCGGCGGCTACGCTGCCAACGGACTGCCTGGCGCTGGCCAGGGCGGCGGGCAGCTGCACGGCTTGCCGGGCAACGGTCTGCCAGCGAACGGCTTGCCGTCGAACGGCCTGTCCGGAAACGGCATCCAGGGCCCTCAGTACGGTCCAGGCAGCGGCCACCAGCCGGGCACCGGCCAGGACGCTAGCGGGCTGCAGGCTGGGCTCGGCAGTGGCTCGCCGCCGCACGCTGGCATGCAGCAGCCCGGCAACATCGGCGCGGGCAGCGTGAATCGGGCCGGACCTGGACAGCCTCAGCATGGCAGTCAGGGGCCAGGCGGCCAGGGCCAAACGGGCTTGCCGCAGAATGGGATGCCAAATCAGGCGATCGGTCAGTTCGGCGGACTGCAGCCGCCAAGCCAGTCCATGCAGGCTCAGTCGATGCCCGGCCAGTCGATGCCAGCACAGTCCATGCAGGCTCAGTCGATGCCCGGCCAGTCGATGCCAGCACCGCCGACGCGCCCGCAGGCCTCCGGGTCGGCTCATGCTCCTGCGCAGTCCGGGCTGCCCCAGGGGTCGCCGGGGTCACTGCAATCGCCGGGATCGCACAGTCAGCAGCTACCGGGCCAGCAGCTACCGGGCCAGCAACTGCCCGGACAGGCCTTGCCGGGGTCTGGGCACGCCGGTCAGCAACGCCACGGCAGTAACACGGGCGCCCCGCTGTCAGCTGGCCAGCCGAACGGACTGGCGCCGCCGGAGTCCCAGCGCTCGCTGCTACCTGAGCGTCAGCTTCCGGGCAGCAACGGGGTGCACTATGCACAGGACGGATCCGCTCCGTATGGCGGCGGCCAGGTGCAGCCTGCCCAGTTCGCCGGGCCGCCGAGCGCTGCTTACGGCCGCGGTGGCTATGGCGGGCAGCCCGGCGCGCAATCGCCAGGGCTGTCAGTAGGCGATGCTGTGCAGTCCGCGCACGCCGAGGGCTTCGGCTTCGGCGAGGCCGTGGCACGAGACGCGCCCGCGCTGTGGCTTGAGGCAGTGCTGGCACGCAAACCGCGGATGCCTTCGGACTTGGAGGCGCGCTTGCTGCAGGGCTCCGCGCTGCCCATCGATTCACTCCTGCATGACGAAGTCAGACACGCTCTGAGACGAGGGTTCTGGGACGCTCTCGAACGTTCCCGTCACTGACGGTCTCCGAATGAGCGAGTAATTGTCACGAAGCCATTACTGCGCCCGGTAGTCGCGTCCGAAACTGCTGTTTCCCGGATACCTTGGTTTAGTGGCAGCGCTGAGTCGTGAGCAGTTCGACTCAATCGAATTCGATGCTGCTGCAAGCGGTGACCACGCAGCCGCAGCCCGCCAGATGACGCTGCTGGCGATGACCGGCACGGAGACGGCCGCGATGCCGCGTGCTGAAGCCTTCCTGCGTGCGGGCGAGCAATGGCTGCTAGCGGACGAGCCGGCTGAAGCGGCCGCCGGTTTCCGCCGGGCAATGGCCGATGGTGGCCCCGTCTTCGCCGATCCGCGGATTCCGCTCGCGAGGGCACTGTTTCAGCTCGGGCGCCAGCCCGAAGCCCAGGCACTGATCAGCGACGTGAAGGCAGAGATACCCGACGATCCGCGGACCTGTGACCTGGTCGCCGAGTTGCTGGTCGAGCGCGGAGACCTCGCTGGCGCGCTGGATTGGGCGACTACCGGAGTGGAGCTCTGTCTCGCCGGCGCCGGTCGCGAGGAGCGGCGCGACGCCGACGAGTCCGAACTCCGCCTCCTGCTCAGGCTTCGCTACCGCATTCGGAACGACCTTGGCCTGCCCGAGGACAGCTACGACGCGATGCTGGACGACGCCTAGGCCAGCGGCTTGCCAGCCGCCTCCGGCACTCGCTCCGGGCTGACGCTCAGAGCATCGGAGGTCTCGTCGAGGTCAACGACTACCCGGTTCCCGTCGGTGATCTCGCCCGCGATGAGCCCGCGCGCCAGTTTGTCACCGATTGCCGACTGGATGAGGCGTCGCAGCGGCCGCGCGCCGTAGACCGGGTCAAATCCGGTTAGCGCCAGCCATTCCTTTGCGGCCGGGGTTACCTCGAGCGTCAGCCGCCGCCCGGAAAGGCGCTTAGCTAGCCGCTGGACCTGCAGTTCCACGATCTCGGTCAGCTCATCGGTGGTGAGGGCGTCGAACACGATCACGTCGTCGAGGCGGTTGAGAAACTCGGGCTTGAAAGTGGCGCGCACCACGGTCATGACCTTGTCCCTGGTGGCAGCATCATCCAGGCTCGGGTCAGCGATGTACTGGGAGCCGAGGTTGGAGGTGAGAATGAGGATGGTGTTGCGGAAGTCCACAGTCCGGCCCTGGCCGTCAGTCAGCCGCCCGTCGTCGAGCACCTGCAGCAGGATGTCGAATACCTCGGGGTGCGCCTTCTCTACCTCATCCAGTAGCACCACGCAGTATGGCCTGCGCCGGACAGCCTCGGTGAGCTGGCCGCCCTCCTCGTAGCCGACGTACCCGGGCGGCGCTCCGACCAGCCGGGCAACCGAGTGACGCTCGGAGTACTCGCTCATATCGATCCGGATGATCGCCCGCTCGTCGTCAAAGAGGAACTCGGCGAGCGCCTTGGCCAGCTCAGTCTTGCCAACGCCGGTCGGGCCGAGGAACAGGAACGAGCCTGACGGCCGGTCCGGATCGGAAATGCCGGCCCTGGATCTGCGGACGGCATCAGACACCGCCTGCACCGCTGTCTGCTGTCCGACGAGCCGGTGACCGAGCTCGTCTTCCATGCGCAGCAGCTTGCCGGTCTCACCTTCCATCAGCCGGCCCGCCGGGATGCCAGTCCAGGACGACACCACGTCCGCGACATCGTCGGGGCCGACCTCCTCCTTCACCATCGGCGGGCCATCGTCGCCGAGCCCCGTCTGGCCGGCGTCTTCCTCGGCTGCGGCTGCTGATGCCTCAGCGATCTGCCGCTCCAGTTGCGGGATCTCGCCGTACATCAGCCTGGACGCTGTCTCGAAGTCGGCGTCCCGCTGCGCCCGCTCGGCCTGCCCGGTCAGCTCGTCGAGCTGCTTCTTCAGCTCGCCGACCTTGTTCAGGCTCGACTTTTCCCGGTCCCAGCGTGCGACTAGCGCGGTCAGCTGCTCCTGCCGGTCGGCCAGATCAGCGCGAAGCCGCTCGAGCCGCTCGCGGCTGGCCGGGTCGTTCTCCTTGGCGAGCGCCATCTCTTCCATCTTCATCCGGTCGACACTGCGCTGCAGCTCGTCAATCTCCACCGGGCGGGAATCGATCTCCATGCGCAGTCGCGACGCTGCCTCGTCGATCAGGTCGATAGCCTTGTCCGGCAGGAAGCGGGCGGTGATATACCGGTCGGACAGCGTCGCGGCGGCGACCAGCGCGGCGTCAGAAATCTGCACCTGGTGGTGCGCCTCGTACCGGCCCTTCAGCCCGCGCAAGATCGCGATAGTGTCCTCGACCGATGGCTCGCCGATAAGGACCTGCTGGAATCGCCGTTCTAGCGCCGGGTCCTTCTCGATCCGCTGCCGGTACTCGTCCAGCGTCGTTGCGCCTACCATCCGCAGTTCGCCGCGCGCGAGCATGGGCTTGAGCATGTTGCCGGCGTCCATCGCTCCCTCGGCCGCGCCGGCGCCGACAACGGTGTGCAGCTCATCGATGAACGTGACGATCTGGCCGTCGCTCTGCTTGATCTCGTTGAGTACCGCCTTGAGACGCTCCTCGAACTCGCCGCGGTACTTGGCGCCCGCGACCATCGCGCCCAGGTCGAGCGCCACGACGCGCTTGCCGCGCAGCGACTCGGGCACGTCGCCTGCGACAACGCGCTGGGCGAGACCTTCCACGACCGCGGTCTTACCGACCCCCGGCTCGCCGATCAGTACCGGGTTGTTCTTGGTGCGGCGCGAGAGGACCTGGATCACGCGGCGGATTTCGGCGTCCCGGCCGATGACCGGGTCGAGCTTGCCGTCACGCGCGCTCTGGGTCAGGTCGATGCCGTACTTCTCTAGCGCCTGATAAGTCCCTTCCGGGTCTTGTGTGGTCACGCGCGCGTGCCCGCGGACTTGCTCGAACGCATCGGTGAGCTGCTTGGGCCCTGCTCCGGCCTCACGCAGCACGCTGGCCGCCTGCCCGCCATCAGTGGCAAGTCCCACCAGCAGGTGCTCGGTCGATACGTACTCGTCCGACATCTCCCGTGCGAGCTTCCCCGCGGTCGCCAGGGCCGCCAGCAGCTGACGTGATGTCTCTGGCGCGCTTACTGTCGCCCCGGCCGCGCGCGGCAGGCGGCTGATCTGCTCGCGCACCTTCTTCAGCACGTCGGCAGGATCCGCGCCGACTGCGCGAAGCAGCGGCGACGCGGTGCCGCCATCCTGCTGGACCAGGGCGGCGAGCAGATGCAGGCCGTCGACGGCTGGATTGCCCGCCGACGCTGCCATTTGCACCGCCTCAGACAGAGCCTCCTGGCTCTTCCTGGTCAGCTTCTCGTCCACTGTTGTCTTCTCTCCTCAGTACATGTCGCATGCCGCTGTTCTATGTGGCGGCGCGGCATCCCGCCTTGACGAGCCGGATCAGGCCGGGCCCGAGTTCCTGGCAGCGTTCGGGGTAATGTCCGCCGTCGCGGGCCGGCCGGGATCGGTGCTCGCTCCGTGAGCTGCGTCAGGGTGAGCGGCGGTCACGTGATGAACCGGGACGAGCGCGGCCCCATCGGCTCGGCTCCTGACGAGTGTCGCTAGCCTGGCCGCGACCGCTCGGGTGGACTCGAGCTCAGCACGCAGCTGACCGAGCTCGGCGTGCATCTCCGCGAGCAACTGCCTGCTGCGCCGCTCGGCCAGCTCGAGCTCCAGGATGCGCTTGATCCCGGACAGGTTGATGCCTTCCTCCTGGGACAGCCGCTGCACCTCTCGCAAGATCAGGATGTCGCGCAGCGAGTAACGACGACCCCGGCCGGCCGCCCGGCCTGGTGAGACCAGGCCCAGCCGGTCGTAGGCGCGCAATGTTTGCGGGTGCAGGCCGGACAGCTGAGCGGCTACCGAGATGACGTAGACAGGCGTGTCATCGGTGAGGTCGAACTGGCTAGTCATGTCATCTCCTTCCGGCGCTCGGCGTGGCTAGCCGTTCGCGTACTTCAGCAATTCGGCCCGAGGATCGGGACCCGCGGTCGCGTCACGGAACGTCTCAAGCGCGTCCCGCGCCTTGTCGTTCAGATCCTGCGGCACCTGAACATTCACGGTCACGAGCATGTCGCCGGTTGTGCCGTCCTTGCGCCGGACGCCCTTGCCGCGCACCCGGAAGGTACGGCCGTTCGGCGTGCCAGCCGGGATCCGCAGGCTGACCGGCATGCCCCCGTGTGACGGGACCTTGATCTCGGCGCCGAGCGTGGCCTCCGCGAAGGTCACCGGCACCGTAATGGTCAGGTTTGAGCCCGAACGGCTGAATGTTCCGTGCGGGTGCGGCTCGACATGGACGCGAACGTAGAGGTCGCCGGGGGGTCCGCCGCGCTCGCCTGGCGCACCCTTGCCCGCGATCTTGATCCGCTGGCCGTCCGCAACGCCCGCCGGGATCCTGGCCTGGATCGTACGGGTGCTCATCGCACGTCCGCTGCCAGAACATTCCTGGCACGGGTCGTCGACGACAAGCCCGCGGCCGCGGCAGGTCTTGCACGGCTCAGAGAAGGCGAAGCTACCGAGGTTCCGGCTGCCCTGGCCGGTGCCCTCACACGTCGGGCAGACTCTGGGCACGGTCCCTGCCTTGGCGCCGGTCCCCTTGCACACCTTGCACGGCCCTTCGCCAGTGAGCCGGAGCGACACCGTCGTGCCGTCGATCGCGTCGCTGAACGGCAGCGACGTCTCTGTCTCAACGTCCGCACCGCGGCGGGGCCTAGCCGAAGTTCCGGTCGTCCCGCCGGAGCGGGTGCCGAAGACGCCGCCAAGCAGGTCACCCAGACGGCCACCGGCACTGCCCGATGTGTTGCCGAACAGGTCGCCGAGGTCAAAGTTGTAGTTACCGCCCGCGGATCCGGATCCTGGCATCCGGGCCCCGCTGCCGAACAGCGAGCGAGCCTCGTCGTACTCCTTACGCCGCTTGTCGTCCGACAGGACGTTGTAGGCCTCGGAGATCTCCTTGAACCGAGCCTCGGCCTTCGGGTCGCCCTCGTTCGCGTCCGGATGGTACTTCCTGGCAAGCTTCCGGTAGGACTTCTTGATCTCGTCGGCAGTAGCGCCCTTGGCGACCCCAAGGGTCTTGTAATAGTCCTTCTCCAGGTAATCCTTGGTGCTCAACGGGCCTCTCTCGGGATCTATCTAGTTGTCGGTGCCGGACGGCCGGCTTGCACGGGCCGGCCGGCCCCGAACTCACCGTTCGCCGGTCCCATCACCCGCGCTGGTGTCGCCACCTTCGCTGGCTTCCTCACCGTCAGCGGTGCCGGGCGCGGCCTCGCCGGTCCCGGCCTGCTCAGGCGCTTCGCCGCCAGGCTCAGCCACGGCCACCCGCGCCGGGCGGATGATCCGCTCGCCCACCTTGTAGCCGGGCTGAAGGATCTGGACCGCGGTCGGCTCTGTCACCTCGGCCGAGTAGGAATGCAGCAGTGCTTCGTGCAGCGTCGGGTCGAACGGGTCCCCGCTCTCGCCGAAGGGCGTCAGGCCTAGCTTGAACGCGATGCCCTCCAGCGACTCGCCGACTGACTTGAAGCCGCCAGTCAGCTCGCCATGCTCCCTGGCCCGGCCGATGTCGTCCAGCACGGGAACCAGCTCGTTCAGCACGTTCGCCAGCGCCTGCTCCCGCACGGCCAGCCGGTCGCGCTCAACTCGCTTCCGGTAGTTCGCGTACTCCGCCTGAAGCCGCTGCAAGTCAGCCGTGCGCTCGGCCAGCATCGCGACGGCCTTCGCGGCCGCAGCGTCCGGCGCGCCGGGTGCCGCCGCAGCCGCGGCCGCGGAACTCGCGGCGCCATCGGCCGCGCCAGGCCCGTCATCCGCCGGCCGGCCGGAGTCGGCGGTGCCGCCGCCGGGAGCCCCGCCCGTCTGTGGGCCCGCTCCCGAGCTGGCGCCCATGCCTCCCGGCCTGGACACCGAATGCCTGCCCGGCCTCGGCTGCGCTCCCGCCTGGGCCGGCCCGCGCCGCGGGCCGGTCTCGCCGGGATCTCGTACCTGGCCAGTGGCCGGGTCAATCCGCCTGCGATCGCGGATGACCGGGCCCTGGCTCTCCTCGTCGGGCCTCATCAGGCGGCGCCACCCTCCTCATGGGCCGGCTTCTCGTCATCGACGATCTCGGCCTCGACGACGTCGTCGTCCTGGCCGCCGGCCTCGCCGTCCGCCTGGCCGTCCTGCGCGCTGGCAGCCTGCGACTGGGCGTAGATGGCGGTCCCCATCTGCTGGCTCACCTGAGCAGCGTGCTCACTGGCCGTCTTGATGGCTTCGGTGTCAGTGCCTTCGAGCGCCTTCTTCAGGTCGGCGATCGCGGACTCGACCTCGGACTTGACGTCGCCGGGCACCTTGTCAGCGTTCTCGGAGAGGAACTTCTCCGTGGTATAGGCCAGGGACTCCGCGCGGTTGCGGACCTCGGCCTCCTCGCGCCGCTGCCGGTCCTCCTCGGCGTACTTCTCCGCGTCGGCCATCATCCGCTCGATGTCGTCCTTGGCCAGCGCGGAGCCGCCCGAGATGGTCACGGACTGCTGCTTGCCGGTGCCGAGGTCCTTGGCCGACACGTTCACGATGCCGTTGGCGTCGATGTCGAAGGTGACCTCGATCTGCGGGATACCGCGCGGTGCCGGAGCGAGCCCGGCCAGCTCGAACATGCCGAGCTTCTTGTTGTACGCCGCGATCTCGCGCTCGCCCTGGAAGACCTGGATCTGCACCGATGGCTGGTTGTCATCAGCGGTGGTGAAGATCTCCGAGCGCTTGGTCGGGATCGTCGTGTTCCGCTCGATCAGCTTGGTGAAGATGCCGCCCTTGGTCTCGATACCGAGCGAGAGCGGTGTCACGTCGAGCAGCAGGACGTCCTTGACCTCGCCCTTGAGCACGCCGGCCTGCAGGCTAGCGCCAACGGCCACGACCTCGTCAGGGTTGACGCCCTTGTTCGGCTCCTTGCCGCCGGTGAGCTCCTTGACCAGGTCGACAACGGCGGGCATCCGGGTGGAGCCGCCGACGAGCACGACGTGGTCGATCTTGTTCAGCGGGATGCCGGCATCCTTGATCACCTGCTGGAACGGCGCCTTGCACCGGTCGAGCAGGTCCGAGGTCATCTTCTGGAACTCGGCCCTGGACAGCTTGGTGTCCAGGTGCAGCGGGCCCTGCTCGGAGTGAGTGATGTAGGGCAGGTTGATCTGCGACTCAGTGGAGCTGGACAGCTCGATCTTGGCCTTCTCCGCGGTCTCCCGCAGCCGCTGCAGCGCCATCTTGTCCTTGGACAGGTCGACGCCGTAGCTGTTCTTGAAGTCCTTAACCAGCCAGTCCACGATCCGCTGGTCCCAGTCGTCGCCACCGAGGTGGTTGTCGCCGCTGGTCGCCTTGACCTCGACGACGCCCTCGCCAACCTCAAGCAGCGACACGTCGAAGGTACCGCCACCGAGGTCGAACACCAGGATGGTGGCCTCGTTGTCCTTCTCCAGGTGGTAAGCCAGCGCCGCCGACGTGGGCTCGTTGATAATGCGCAGGACGTTCAGCCCGGCGATCTGGCCGGCTTCCTTGGTGGCCTGCCGCTGCGCGTCGCTGAAGTACGCCGGCACGGTGATGACCGCGTCAGTGATCGTCTCACCCAGGTAAGCCTCAGCGTCTCGCTTGAGCTTCTGCAGGATGAAGGCGCTGATCTGCTGCGCCGTGAACTTCTTGCCGTCGATTGACACCGTCCAGTCGGTGCCCATCTGGCGCTTGACCGAGCGGATCGTCCGGTCAACGTTGGTCACGGCCTGCCGCTTCGCGACCTCGCCGACGAGTACTTCGCCGTTCTTCGCAAAGGCGACCACGGACGGCGTGGTCCGCGAGCCCTCAGCGTTGGCGATGACCGAGGGCTCTCCGCCCTCGAGGACGGCGACGACGGAGTTGGTCGTCCCCAGGTCGATGCCTACCGCACGTGCCATGT
>Ga0335075_10000934_pt1 | contig 49146 bp, 45 predicted proteins | sample Lox_Sample_24_FD_206723 | JGI IMG/M metagenome (GOLD analysis project Ga0335075, IMG submission 206723) | Soil microbial communities from Loxahatchee National Wildlife Refuge, Florida, United States - Lox_Sample_2.4 | ecosystem: Environmental > Terrestrial > Soil > Wetlands | place: USA... | reverse complement strand
ATTGCCAGGCTTGCCTTCGTTACCGCCTGGTCGCGATGGCGAAGACTTCACCAAGCTCGTGCCGCCGAGGCGCATTACCGCACCCGCCAGCATTCGCAACTGTAGTACTAGTCCAGATGTCCTGCGGACCAAATGCGAATGCGACGCAGTTGCGGTTCGCTCGGCCGGGACCATATCCGCCTTGGAACGTGATGAAGGACAATTCCCCCGAAACGATCATCGGCCGGACCAGCCATCCCGGCGCCCGGCTCGGCTACGCCTTTGCGCTCCTGCTGTTCGTCGTCGGCTGCGACCTCTACATCGTCGCGCCGCTCTTGCCGGGAATCCGGACGACCTTCGGTGTCACGCTCGCTGCGGCGGGCCTGCTCGTTACCGTCTTCACTGCGGGCTACACGCTGGCATCGCCGTTCATCGGCGGTCTGACCGACCGGGTTGGCCGGCGAGCCGTGCTGTCTGCCGGTCTCCTGTCCTTCATAGTGTTCGAGGCGGTCTCTGCCTGGGCGCCGAACTTCGCCGTCCTTCTCGTGGGACGCGCGATGACCGGCATCGCCGCCGCGGCCATTTCGCCCACGGCCTACACGATCATCGGCGACGCTGTGCCCTATCATGAGCGCGGGCACATCATGTCGATCGCCTCCATCGGGTTCTCTGTATCTGCCATCGCCGGTGTACCGCTCGGGCTTTGGCTCTCCGGCTTTTGGAGCTGGCGAGGCGTGCTCTGGGTGCTCACCGCGGCCACTGTCGCAGCCGCCGGCGCGCTTACGTTCGCGCTTGGGGCGCCCCCCACGGAACAAGCGTTGCAGAAGCAGCCGCAAGGGCGCGGCGCCTCGTTCGCAGAGACACGCTGGATCCTCGCCGCGACGGGACCGGTGCTGGTGGTAAGCTTCCTCGCATTTGCCGCCCTTGGGCTTGTCTACACTTATCTCGTGGTCGATCTCGGAAGCGTTTGGCACTGGTCGAATGAGGCCGTAGTCAGCTTCCTGTTCCTCTATGGGATCGCGAATGTTGCCGGAAATCTGGTGCTGGGCGGCCTCGGCGACTTGTGGAGCAAGGACCATCCGGTACGGATCGGCCAGGCCGTCGAATTCGTCGCCCTGCTGGGCATCGCCGGTACGTCGCTCTGGCACCGGGCCTGGGTACTGGTGTTGGCGCTCTTAATCTTCGCCGTCGGTCAGGCTTATATCCCCGACCTCAAGGCGATGGCCTCGGCGGTTGCGCCTGAGCTGCGTGGGCGCAGCCAGGCTTGGAATAACGCCGCCATGTATGGAGGCATGATGGTCGGGTCGTGGGGCGCCTCGTACGGGTATCAGGCGATCGGGCTCAGCGGTCTTTCGATCGCGGCTGCCGCCGTTGTGGCCCTTGGCTGGAGCGTTGCCGGGGCGACTAGCCGACACAAGCAGGAGCCTGTTCCAACCGGGGAGACGCATCGCTAAGGGCTGTGGAACGCGATGACGGAGCGTATTTCCAGGTGGAAACAACCATCCGGGCCCCAAGCTGGTTACAAATGTGTTGGCAGCACGATAGTAAAGAGAGAAAGGTTTTACGCAGATTCCAGCGGATGCACGCAAATCCACGCAGATGGGACGGAGTGAATTACAGGCGGTAGGCCAGGCGCTTTGTCTCTAATCGTGACGTGCCAAGTTCAGCAACAGGCACAGCGGTAGCGATGCGCCTCGTCCAGTGTTTTCACTGTTTTCAACTCGACCAACAGTGATCCTCGACCAACAAGTCCGCGAAATACTCGCCATCATCATTCCGTCATACGTTACCTTGATGCCCCGCTGCTGTGCAACTACGACGACGGTAAAGCCGCAGCCGATGACAGCCCTTGACCGTTCATTCAGCCTGTTTGCATCTGCGTGCATCCGCGTGCATCCACTGAAATCTGCGTAAAACCTTTCTTTCTTTGTTACCGTGCCACAGAATGATTGCCAGGAAGTTGGTGCCGGCGCCAATAACGGGGCTTGGCACTGCATGGACGCGCAATTTTCCGGCCCCCCGGTCATTGTGTCTGGAATGCAGAGTTACCCGACCTCAAAGCGTATGCCCGCCCAAAGTTCTTGACTTTTCAGACCAGATAGCCACAAGCAGAGCTGCGGCGACGGAAAACCCGTCAAAGGCAACGCAACGATGGCTGAACCTCTGCCACCGGCTGCACACCCCGAATACTTGACACGGGCGCTAATCCGCTGCGGGGTGCTGCGTGATGGCCGAGTCAGTAGCGTCGTGGTTGACAGCTCGAAACCGACGATCCTGTCGCGAATTATCAGATTGCGGCTGTCATATGAGGGAGCTACCGGCGATGCTCCCGCTTCGTTGATTCTGAAAACCGGACTGCCGGAACGGGCGCAATCCAATGCCGGTCAGCGCGAGGTCGCATTTTACTTGCAGGTTTCGCAGGCGATGTCCGCCCCCCTCGTGCCGCGCTGTTTTGACGCGAGTTGGCATCAAGGTACTCGCGACTGGCACCTACTGCTCGAAGACCTGAGCGACTCTCATTTTGCGCTATGGAATTGGCCTATGCCGCCGACTCGGCCGCAGAGCGAGGCGATCATCGCGGCACGAGCGCGGTTTCACGCCGCATTGTGGGATGATCCTGGTCTCGGTACTTCGATCGGCGCCTGGCTCGAACCGCATGACCCGCAACTCCAGCGATTCGCCGCGGAATTCGAGCGCTTCGCCGACCGGGTCGGGGACCGGCTGCCGGCCGAACGCCGTGCCGTCTACGAGCGGCTAATCGAGGAGGGGCACCGGCTCAACGCGCGCTATCACGCGCATCGCGACATGACGATCGTCCAAGGCGACGCGCATGTTTGGAACGTCTTCCTGCCCAAAAATGGCGACGACGACGTGCGCCTCTTCGATTGGGATAGCTGGCGCGTCGCTGTCGCCAGCGACGATCTGGCCTACATGATGGCGCTGCACTGGTTTCCGGATCACCGGCGTCGCCATGAAAGCACGTTGCTCGACTGCTACCACGCCGAATTGCTGGCGAACGGGGTGACCGGTTATGATCGGCAGGCACTCGACGACGACTATCGTTTGTCGGTGCTATGGCAGATCGCAACCCCGGTCTGGCAGGCGGCCAACAACATCCCGTCCGGAATTTGGTGGCACCACCTCGAACGCATCTTCATGGCGATTGACGATCTTGGCTGCCGCGATTTGCTGTGAGAGCGCAGGTAGTAGGGCCGTCCGCGCGGCGCACAAGGGCGAAGCCGCAGCCGCGGGAAGGCGTGCTGCGGCGCTGGTTCGTTCACCCGAACCCCGGACCTTAGCCGCCGCGCGAGTGCGTCTGCTATGCCCGTGTCATGTGACCGTTCAACCACCGCGGGCCGCTGACGAATGGGTTTCCGCGCAGGAAGTAACGAAGCACACGATCGGCGTCCTGCGTGATGCCGATACGCGTGCTCTGCGCGATCTCGCCCACCGCTGCGTCGTCGGAAGCCAGGAACAGCCTTTCGTCGGCGCACAGGTCGATGCCGTCCAGACGGCGATCGACCCCGAACGCTAGTGCAAGCCGCCCAGGCCCACGCAGCAGATCGCGGATCGGAACGTTGCCGCGGCGCCTCTGCATCAGCTCGATGCCCTCCACAGGCTCCAGCGCCCGCAGCAGCACGCCGGCCCCAACTCCCTCGGGCCCGGCCGACATGTTCAGCATGAACGAGGTGCCATACGCGAGATACACGTACGCGTGGCCAGGCGGCAGGAACAGCGACGCGTTGCGTGGCGTGCGGCCGCGGAACCCGTGGCTGGCGGCATCGCCCGGGAGATAAGCCTCGGTCTCGACGATGCGCCCGGAGGCAGTCGCCTCCCGCCATCGCCGCACCACCAGCTTACCAAGCAGGAAGCGCGCCAGCGTGACGGCGTCCTCGGGTAATTCAGCACGGCTGAGGCGATGGACGGACGACATGCCGCCCCCACATTCACCTCGGCTGGACGAAGGAGCCAGGGGGAAATGATCGGGGTCGATTGGGGGACCAGCAGCTTCCGCGCCTTCCGACTGACGCGCGAGGGCGCCATCCGCGACCAAAAGAGCGCGCCGCGCGGGATCATGGCGGTGCCCGATGGCCGCTTTGCCGATACGCTGCGCGAGGAGATCGGGCCGTGGTTGGCGGGGGGCGAACATCATGTCCTGCTCTCGGGCATGATCGGCAGCCGCCAGGGTTGGGTGGAGGCGCGCTACCTGCCGTGCCCCGCCGGTCCCGCCGAGATCGCCGCGGCTCTGACCGACGTGCCGTTCGACTGGGCGCAGGTGAAGATCGTCCCGGGCCTGTCCGCGGTCGATTCGTCCGGCGTCGCAGAAGTCATGCGCGGTGAGGAGACACAGCTTATCGGCGTGCTCGGTGCCATCGGCAGCAGCGGATGGGCGTGCCTGCCTGGCACCCACGCCAAATGGGCCCGCGTCGAGGACAGCAGGATCGTCAGCTTCTCCACCCACCTGACCGGCGAGGCCTACGCCGCCTTGCGCGGACACACAATTCTCGCCCGCATGATGCGCGACGGCACCACAGACCCGGCGGGTTTCGATCGGGGTGTCGCTCGGTCCGGTGAACCCGGCGGGCTGCTGCATCACCTGTTCGGGGTGCGGTCGTTGGCGCTGGTAGGCCGGCTGGGAGAGGGCGCCGGTTCATCGTACCTCTCCGGGCTGCTGATCGGCCACGAGGTGCGGGCCGCGCTCGCCAGCATCCCGCCCGGCGCAGTGGTGCACATGATCGGGGCGCCGGAGTTGACCACGCTTTACGCCCGCGCCGTCGAAGCGTGCGGCGGCATGGCCGAGCGGCTGAACGGCGAGGCCGCCGCCAAGGGATTGGCGCTGATCGGACAACACACGGCATGGAACTGAAGCACCGCGAACTGGCACAGTGGCTCGCCCGGTGCCCGCTGGTCGCTATCCTGCGCGGCGTCGAGCCGGCCGAAGTCGCGGCCATCGTCACCGCGCTGGAGACCGAAGGCATCGCCGTTGTGGAGGTGCCGCTCAATTCACCCCAGCCGCTGGACAGCATCGCCCGGCTCGCCCGCCAGTTCGGCGACCGCCTGCTGATCGGCGCCGGCACGGTGATGACAGAGGCGCAGGTGGCGGAGATCGCAGACGCAGGCGGCAGGCTCATCGTCACCCCGCATGCCACGTCCGACGTCGTGCAAGCCGCGAAGGCGCGGGGCCTGCTGGCCATCCCCGGCTTCTTCACGCCGGCGGAGGCGTTTGCGATGCTCGCGGCCGGCGCCGACGCGATCAAACTGTTCCCCGCCGAGGCCGCCGGTCCGCCGGTGCTGAGGGCGCTATCGGCCGTGCTGCCCAAGGGAACGGCCGTGCTGCCAGTGGGCGGGATCGACGCCGCCAGCATTCCGCCTTGGCTGAAAGCCGGCGCGGCTGGCTTCGGCGTCGGATCCTCGATCTACAAGCCGGGCGACAGTGCAGCGACTGTCGGCGCCAAGGCGCGCGCGCTGATGCGGTCGCTGGCATAATGCCAAGCGGCTGAACGATCGACTCTTCGACACTCGCGGCCCCGTCCGTCGTCGCCGGCGTCGTGCCGGCCATCTCCTGTTCGTTTCGGCACGCCAGCGCTGTCGGGAGAATGTTACTCTCTTGGGCGCTCAGTATGATATGATATCAGCGGCCTGGCCGATGGGCGCGCTCTCGGCCCATCATAGCCGCACGGCGGCCTGTCGAGCGATGCCTCGATGTCATTTTCCGGTATCGTGACGGCTGCATGCTGCATCTCGCTCCAGGCGTCTACCCCGGCGAGGCGGCCAACCAGGCGATGACCTCACTGGCGTTCCGGTCGGGTGGAAATATGGGATAGAACACGTGTGTCACCCGGCCATCGTCAACAACCAGCGTGCAACGTTTCAGCAGCGTCATCCCGCCGGCCTCGAAGGTCGGCAGGCCGAGTGCATGCGCGAATTCAAGGCGCTCGTCCGACAGTAGCGGAAAAGGCAGATGCAGGCGGACGGCGGCTTCTTGCTGATAGGCCGTATCCTGCGTTGAGAGGCCATAGAGCTGGTCGACGCCCAACCGCTTTAGCTCGGCGAAGTGGTCCCTGAACGCGCACGACTGCGGCGTGCATCCGCGAGCCCCAGGGATCATGTCCCACCCGTCGGGGCTGGGGACCCCTGGCCTTCCGGTTCTCGGGTAGATGTAGACGACGCTCCGACCCCGGCAGGCCGCCAGGTCGATTCTCTCACCGCTCGTGGCCTGGAGTGATACAGGCGGAAGCCTCGCTCCCCACAGGTGGCGAACTGCCCCGTCATCGACTGGCGGCGGGATCCGCGACCAGTCGGGCGTGTCCACGATATCATCCAAGATCGCCTCCTCTGTCCTTCACTCGTTCGCACGCAGAACCCGTTCGGAGGATGGTGACGAGGCCATCCTCGAGATGGCGCGGGAACGACAGCGCCACAGCTCGTTGTAGTCTTCGGCGAGGCCTTGCGGGGAATCGTGATTGCCGTGGATGTCAGCGACGGTGACTAGTTTCATGCGATGCCTACCGAGGTTTGCCGGCTATGCGCGGATCAAGACGACGCCAAGGATCAGGAAGGCTGCCCCGGCCAGCCGCGCGGGGTTCGCCGGGTGTTGCGGGAGGCCGAGCAGGCCGAATTGGTCGAACACCAGCGAACCGAGCATTTGGCCAACAACAATCAGAGCGAGCACTGTCGCGGCGCCGAGGCGAGGTACCATAAGGATCGCCGTGCCAATGAAAATCGCACCGAAAATCCCGCCAGTCCACGTAAACCAAGGTGTACGTGCCGCGATCGCTCCCAATAGCCACGACTCACCAGACGTGACGGCGACTGCCAGCATCACCACCGTGCCGACGAGGTAACTGATGAATCCGGCCCACCACGGAGAACCCAACTCCATGCGGAGGTTTGCGTTAAGAACCTGCTGGAGCGCGACGCTGGCCCCGGCGCCCGCAACCAGCAGATAGAACATCGCATTGAGATACGCTCCTTGCACGGCGCCATCCTTGCCTGTCGTCGTGAGGCGACGCGGGCGGCGAGCGCCAAAGCCCAGATGGCGCGCGGCAACCGCTCTCCTTGGGCGCACATCTAGGGGCTGGTTACCGCCGCGTCTGGCACGTTTGTGACCGAGGCCACCCAGAGCGGTAGCGGCCTGGCGAGACGCCGAAGGCACGCCGGAACCACCGTCCGAGGTGGCTCTGGTCGGCAAAACCGGTCTCCACCGCAACTCCGGCGATGCCCTCGCCGGCCCTGAGCAGCTCGCGTGCGTGGTTCAGCCTGGCCATGAGCCAGAACGCGTGGGGCGGCATGCCATGGTGTCTGACGAACATGCGGGAGAAGCCTTCGCGGCTCATCCCGGCTCGCGCGGCTGCTCGGCTCACGGGCTCTGGGCAAGTCGCGTCGGCCGGAACGGCGGGACTCGGGGTGCGCCCTCCCGCATCTTGCCGGTGCTCGTGGACGATCGCCGCCAACTCCGTGCAGCGGATGCGGCCTGCCTTGCTCCACAGGCGCTTGGCTTCGCGCATCATCGCGGCCACCCCATACTCGCCCGTGGGCACATAGATGTTGAGGCAAGTGACGCCACACGGCTCAGGCAAGGACCGGTGGGCAACGCCCGCAGGGATCAAGGTACCTTGGCCGGGCAGGAGGGTAATCGCCTCGTCGCGGATGATGAACCTCCGCCTGCCAGACAGGACAAAGGTGATCTGGTTCTCGCCATGGAAGTGTGTCGGGAGCTCGACGTCGCTGCCACGGAGCGTGCCCACCTCGACCACGCCGTCCAACTCCGGACGCCAGTACGACCACCCGGCGTTGGTCGGCTCCGATGCCGGCATCTCGGCAGGGAAACGAGGTCGAACCATAGGAAACTACGAGCCCATCAGGAACAAGACTTGGTACCGGCGACCGAAAACAACAACCGCCGCGCCCTCCCCTGCCCTCGCTGCTGTGTTCAGGCCTTCTAACGCGCCATTCTGGTCAGATTGGCTGCGCCGAGGTAGTCTTTGTGGCAGCCGCGTTCGAACGAGAGCGTCTGACATGAGCGACCCCGCACCGTTCCGGCCATATGCGCCGGGCAGCCAGCCCCCATACGACGTGCCGGCCTATCTCGGCACGACGAAGCGGCATCCGAAACAGCCCCTGCACCCGATGCCGCACACTGTCATCGAGACAACCCGGCCCAGCTTCTCTGCCGAGCGATTCCCGCCCACGGCAGACCTGACAAAGCCTGACGGCAAGCCAGCCCAGGGCGAGCGGATCATCGTCGCCGGTACCATCACCGACGAGGACGGCCGCCCGGTACCGAACACGATGGTCGAGGTCTGGCAGGCCAACGCCGCCGGACGCTATCATCATCCCGCAGACCAGCACGACGCGCCGCTCGATCCGAATTTTCGCGGCGCCGGCCGCGTGTTCACTGATGCGGAGGGCCGCTACCGGTTCGTGACCATCCGCCCGGGTGCGTATCCATGGCCCAACCACGCCAATGCGTGGCGGCCGAACCACATCCACTTCTCGTTCTTCGGCCCCGCCTTCGCCGCCAGGCTGGTCACCCAGATGTATTTCCCGGGCGATCCGCTGTTGCCGCTCGATCCGATCTTCAACGGCATTCCGGACGAGCAGGCGCGCAACCGCCTGATCGCAGCATTCGATCTTGCGCTGACCAAGCCTGACTGGGCGCTGGGCTATCGCTTCGACGTCGTTCTACGCGGCCGCAACGCGACGCCCCAAGGGATCTGACCCAACACTCCCCTCCTCCGGCGGCGGGTCTGGGGCGCCGGCGACGCTGCGCCTCGGGACCCCCACGAGCGGCTGTTGGTTAAGCGGCCCCATTGCGCCCAAGCAGCCAGGCGAGGGAGCGGCGCACAAACGCCGCGCCATCAGCAGTTGGCAGCTCGCCGTGGGCGATCACCACCCGCTCGATTGGCCAAGCGAGAACTTGGGCGAGTGCGGCTCGCGCCGCGCGACGATTGAGGAAGCTCGCACGCCAGTCACGTGGCGTGCCGGGAGTCGGCGCAACAATCCCGCCGAACCGGGCAATGACGCCACGCCAGCCCTTGAACCAGTCGCGCGGAAAATTCTGGATCAGATCCGCGAACAGGGCCGTGTGGCTGCTGCGGTGAAAGAACACGACCTCGGTTAGCGCAAAGCTTCCGTGCACGACGACCTGGTCGACGTCCGCCGCCCACGCGGGGTCCGGAGCATCGCCAAGTTCGGCATCGAACGTGAGGTCTTTGCGCTTGCGCCTCAGCCGCGGCGAACCGTAGAGGCGAGCCGCGGGATAGGCGGACTGCCACTCCCCGAGAAAAAGGTGATGAAGCGAGTTGGGCGCGACCAGATGGCGTATCGGCCCAAGGGCGTCGATCGAAACGCGAAGCGAGTCTGATAGCGCAATGGGTGACCAAACGAAGATGTTTCCGTCGGAGAGGCGGATCACCGCCATCCGCGTTGGATAGGGGAAGCCATAGAACGACACCATCGGACCCTCGGCCACCCAGATATCGGGTCCGAATTGCCGCAATGGGTTACTCATACAATTATCACCTGCATTGATAGCGAAACTTGCCCGCCGAGGAACGTTCAATCAAGACTCCGGCTCCAATGCCAACGTCCACTCTCGACCCAACCACGTCATTCCCGCCACGCAAAACCACCTCCGGAATGCAGATGCGGGGCCAGTTCGCTTCGTGAGCTACGACGTGCCGTGCGCCTGGCGTAACAGGCAGGCGCATGTTCACACGGGCAAGCTGGTATGGCTGGATCTATCAGACTAGTTTGGGAGTTCGCAAAGAAGGGCCTCAGTTTCGACACGGTTCTCGCGGTCCAGAAGGTGAATTGCATGACCGCGCCGCAGTCGAACTACGAGCACGTTGCAATCGGATCCCAAGGTCTGCGTGAGCGTCCCTTTTATGCGAGCCGCGTTGACACTGCCGTCGCTCTTCAAGATGCAGCATTGCTTAACCGGCCTATAGTAATTAGGGCTTCCAACCAGAAACTCCAAAGCTGCACGGGCTTTGGAGTATTCAGCTTGTCGCCCTTCAGAATTCACCAGGTCAAACGTTGCGAGGTAATACCGGTCCGCCATCATCCCCTCCTTCCCTCGGAGACTACTTTATTTTGCTGTAGTGTTGCGACACCGCTCCTGGCGTAATGTCGAGAAGCCTGGCTATAAAAGCTTGTTTAAGCTCCATCCGCCTAGCAAAACGCAAGAAGTCCCGCCCCACGTCAGTCAATCGGCCGCCTTCCGTCTTGGAGAGACGCCGCAACTCGGCAAGTGAATCCACGTCCCGCTCCAGAGATTTAAGGTGTAATCGAATCATGTTGCCTGGTTCCGACATCGGCTCCTCTCCCTGATGCGAACGCCGCCAACCTACTCAATCCACGGACCAGGAGTCAAGTCATCCTAAACGTTTTCTCGCCTATATCCGTTTAGGATAGCTCTTAGCTGTGTACATCCGAGCTGCTGAAGCTCCAGTTCCGCTGCCCATAAGGGCGCCGGCCCGCAATCGGCCCGAGGTCGCCGCTCCGACCGAACGTTCGCTTCAGACTGGCCGCGCCGGAAGGCCGACGCGCAGTAATCGGCCCAAACCGGTCATCGGATGGGCCTACCGGCATCACCGCGTCAGGTAGTCGTACGCCGAGAGCACATGCGTGCGCACCACGTGAAGGAAGTCGTCCACGCCCACATGCTCGTCGCAGGAGCCCATGCCGGCCGGCGGGGGACCATACACGTAAGCCGGAATGTTGCGATAACGCCAGAGACGGGCATCGGTTCCACCCAGGCTGACGATCGGCACCGGCTCGACGCCGGAAAGCTGCCTGGCATTGGTTTGCAGGATCTCGACCATCTCGCCGTACGGATCGCAATAGGACGGGGGGTTGAAGTTGATCTCCTCCACCACGACCCCTGGGTACCGTGCGACGATTTTCCGCACTTCCTTCATAATGGTTTCCTTGTCTATGCCGAGAGGCAGGCGAATATCGGCCTCGATCCGGCATTGACCTGGCACCATGTTGACCTTCAGGCCGCCGGTCATCACGCCAACATTAAGGGTCACCTTGGGCACGATCAGAGACGCGCCGGCACCCATGGCGTGATCGACAGCGGGTGCAGCTTGTTCAAGCGCGCGCACGATATTATCGGGCGCCGTCGCCGGAAGTTCTGTGAGGGTCTCAAGGTCGGCGATCAAACGCCCGGCGATCTTGGTCGCACTCGCCGAAAGATGGGTGTAGGCGCCGTGCGCGCCGGGGGTCGTCACGGTGAAGGCGAGCCAAAGCGGACCTTTCTCGCCGAAACGGATCGTGTTGGTTCCACTCGGCTCGCCGTTCAGCAGGCAGTCGCCGTGGACCTCCGGGCAGTGTTCGATTAGGTAACGCGCCCCCCATGGCCCGAACGTTTCCTCATCGGACACACAAGTGAGCGTCAGCTTGCCTTTCAGCTTCTCGCGGATGCGAGAAAGATAACGGTAAGTGAAGATCGAGGCAGTCGTTCCCGCCTTCATGTCGCACGCGCCGCGTCCGTAAATCTTGCCATCCACCAGCGCGCCTCCCCAAGGGTCCTGCGTCCAGCCAATCGGATCGACAGGGAACACGTCGATATGCCCGTTGAGCACCAGGTGCCGGCCGGGCTGCGAGGCATCGAAGCTGGCAATCAGGTTGGGATATTCCGCCATCGGGGCGACGGTCCGGAAACCAAGCCCCTGAGCGGTCAGGAATTTGCCGATGTAAGCGGCTGCTTCTCGCGTATCGCCGGGCGGGTTCGGAGTCTTGACCCGCACGAGACCGCGGAAGAAATCGATGATCTCGTTGCGATCCTGCTCGATCGCTGCCAGCAAAGCTGCTTTTTCGCTCACAGATATGGTTCCCTCTGGTGCTACCGATTGAGATGCCGCATCACGAAGGCGCGGCACCGCTCGGTGGTGGGATTAGCGAAAATCTGCCCCGGCGGGCCCTCTTCCCCGATCTGCCCCGCATCCAGGAAGATCGCGCGGTTCGAGACCTCGGCGGCGAACGCCATCTCGTGCGTCACGATCAGCATCGTGCGCCCCTCCTGGGCGAGCCCACGGATCACCCGCAGCACTTCGCCAACCAGCTCTGGGTCCAGCGCCGAGGTCGGCTCGTCGAACAACAGCGCGCGCGGCCGCATCGCCAACGCACGGGCGATCGCCGTGCGTTGCTGCTGCCCGCCGGAAAGATGCGCGGGATAGCTATCGCGCTTATCGGCAAGCCCCACTTTTTGCAGGATCGCTTCTGCCTCGGCCACCGCCTCGGCGCGCGGCCGCTTCTGCACGTGCACCGGCGCCTCGATGACGTTCTGCAGCACGGTCATGTGCGCCCACAGGTTAAAGCTTTGGAACACGAAACCCAGTTCGCTGCGGATCCGATTCACCTGCCCGCGATCCGCCGGTTCGGGTCGCCCGTTTCGTTGCCGGAAGCGGATCGGCTCGCCGGCGATCTCGATCTCTCCGGCATCCGGCACTTCGAGCAGCGGGATGCAGCGCAGCAACGTGCTCTTGCCGGATCCGCTCGCGCCGATGATGCTGATCACTTCGCCCTCGGCCGCCTCCAGCGAGACGCCGCGCAGCACTTCCAGCGAACCGAAGCGCTTGTGCAAGTCACGCACCGCAACGGCGGCGGCGGTCATGCGCCAGCCCGACGCAGATGCGGCGTCAACCACGCTTCCAGCGCGGCGACCGCGCGACTGAGCAGGAAGTTGATCAGCAGATAAAGCGCACCGGCGCAGATGAACACTTCCAGCGCGCGATAGGTCTCCGAGATGATCGCGTACGCAATGCCGCTGATCTCCATGAGCGTCACGATGCTGGCAAGCGAGGTCGCCTTCACCATCGCAACCAGCTCGTTGCCATAAGCCGGCAGCGCCTGGCGGATCGCCAGCGGCAGGATGATGCGCCGATACAGCAATACCCCCGACATACCCGACACGCGTGCCGCCTCGATCGCGCCTGGCGGCACTGATTGCAGCCCGCCGCGGATGATCTCCGACCCATAAGCCGCGGTGTTCAGGGTCAGCGCCAGGATCGCACACCAGAACGGCTGGCGCAGGAACGGCCAGAGCACGCCGTGGCGGACGAAGGCGAACTGCCCTAGCCCGTAATAGATCAGGAAGATCTGCAACAGCAGCGGCGTGCCGCGCAGCGCGAACACATAGAGCCGCACCAGCAAGGCACCAATCGCCACCGATGCGCGCAGCACTGCCAGCAGGACTGCCAGACACGCACCCAGGCCCACAGAAATGAAGGTCAGCTCCAGCGTCAGCGGCACCCCGGCCAGCAATTTCACCATCGTGTCGGCGAGGAACAGAGGGTGCATGCTCAGGCCCGCATCCCGGCCACCTGGCGCTCGCCCTTGAGCGACCATCCCTCGGCGCCGCGAAACACGAACCCCGAGAACGTGGTCAGCAACAGGTAAAGCATAAAACCGGTGATGTAGAAATCGAACGGCCGATCCGTCGATCCGGCGCCGATATGGATCTCCCGCAAGATCTCCGCCAGCCCGGTTACCGAGATCAGCGCCGATTCCTTCAATACCTGCTGCCATACATTGCCCATCCCGGGCAACGCGAAGCGCAGCACGCGCGGGAACAGAATGCGACGCAGCATCAGCAGCCGGCCCATGCCCACGGCACGTGCCGCTTCGACCTCGCCGGCCGGGACTGCCAGATAGGCGCCGCGCAGCACCTCGGTCTGATACGCACCGGCCACGATGCCCACGGCCAGGGTGCCGACCATGAAAGAATTCAGACCCCAAAATCCGCTCTGCCCCAGCAGCCGGGCGAGCGCGGTGAGCCCTTGGCTGCCGCCGAAATAGAACAGGTAGATCACCAGCAGCTCAGGAATGCCACGCACCACCGTGGTGTAGAACTCGGCAGCCCGGCGGGCGGCGACAGAGCCCGACAGCTTTCCCCACGCGCCGAGCGTGCCGAACACCAGCCCGGTGCCATAGGCCGCCGCCGAGACCGACAGCGTCATCAGCGCCGCCAGCAGAAGCTGATCGCCCCATCCGGTCGGTCCAAAACCGATCAGGCGCAGATAGGACACCACGCCACACTCACCAGATCAGTTCGGCCTGACGTAAAGAAGTCGTACCGCAGAGGCGCAAAGCGCGCAGAGCAAACCAATAATCGCATCTCTGCGCGCTCTGCGCCTCTGCGGTACGACTTCTCCACTTCTCCACTACGACTGCGGGCTGATATCGGTCTTGAACCACTGCACCGAGAGCTTCTTCACCGTACCATCCGCCAACGCTTCACCCAGCGCCTTGTCGAACATCGCCCTGAGTTCAGGATCGCTCTTGCGGAAGCCGATCCCGGTCCCCTTCCCCAGCAGCCCGCCAGTGATCAGCGGCCCGGCCAGCTTGAGCTGGTCCCCACCGGGTCTCGCCAACGTCGAAACGAAATAGGACGTGGACGCCAGCACTGCATCGACCCGCCCCGCCTCCAGGTCGAGATCATGCTCCTCGGTGATCTTGTAGGTCCGGATGGTGCAGATCGACTTGAAATACGTGTTCAGCAGATCGTCCTGGATGGTGGCAACCTGCACCCCGACGATCTTGCCCTTCAGCGCCGGCGTCAGCGCCTGGACCATCGCCTCGGTGGCCGCCTTGTCATCCAGCGACACTCGCTTGCCGGTATCCGGCATGTTGGCAAGCGGCCCGTCCTTCTCGACCGCGAAGGTGGTCGGCGATCGCGTGTATGGCTGCGAGAACGCAATGACCTGCTCGCGCTTCGCGGTGATGCTCATGCCATCCATAATGGCGTCGTACTTGCCCGCATTGAGGCCCGGAATGATGCCGTCCCAATCCTGCGACACCCATCGGCAGGTAATCTTCAGCCGCCCGCAGAGATTGTTCCCCAGGTCGATCTCGAACCCGATCAGCTTGCCGTCCGGCGAGTGCCCGTTATAGGGCATGTAGGCTCCCTCGGTGGCGATCACGACCTTCGTCCAGTCCTTCGCTTGCGCCGCCGGTGCCGCCAGTGTCGCGACGATCGCCAACGCGGGCAACAGGCGCCCCATGTTCATGATCAGCCTCCTTGTGTATTGCCACCGCACGACCGGCGCCCGGCGGGAAATCGCGCCAAGGCTAAGACCTGCCGCGGCTTTTGCAAGGCCACGACGCCAGCGCCATAACGGCCTGGTCGTGTATCGCGCACCCTCCGTCGGCCCGTCCAAACCGCTGAAATCGATCCGCCCGGCAATCGTCCTGGGATGGCTGGCCGTCGCAGCAGTGACAGGCTGCGGCACCGTACCGACCCCGCCGCCGGGGTCCCAAGCCGCAACCGCGTTCGTCATCGATCGCGGCTGGCACACGGATATCGGCATCGGCGTCGATGACGTGCGCGGTCCGCTGATCACGTTCGAGCACACCTTCCCAGGAGTACGCTATCTGGTGTTCGGGTTCGGCGACCGCGCGTATTTGCTGGCACAGCACCGAATGCTGCTCGACATGGTGGGTGCCTTGTTCCCTGGTCCTGGCGCCATCTTGGTGACGGCATTGCGCGCGCCACCCGCGGACGCCTTCGGCGCCGGGCATGTCGTCGGTCTACAGTTGTCCCTGGCCCAGCTTGATCGTCTGACCGGCTTCATCTGGGATGACCTGCGGAAGGACCCGCGCGGTCTGCCCCTTGTGATCGCCGACGGGCCTTATCCGGGCAGCATATTCTACGCATCCTCGGCGACCTATGATCTCTCGTATACGTGCAACACCTGGACCGCGGATGCCCTGCACGTCGCCGGCTTGCCTATCAGGCCCGATGGGGTGGTATTCGCCAGTCAGCTCATGCGCAGGGTAAGGTCGGTCGCACGATCATCGGACACGCGGACCGCGCCCAATCTGCAAGCAGTTGGGAACTGAGCCGTTCATCGACACGGCGGCGGCGAGCCATTGGAACAAACGATGGTCGTGCCCGGCGGCAGCACCACGGTCTTCGGCGCCGGCGCCTGCGGGTTGCTGCTGCTAAAGCTCAGGCAGCCTGACACGGCAAGCGGGATCAGGAAGACAAGCAAGCGCATGCGATATTCCCCCAGGTAGCGCAAGCTTAACACGCGTCGCGCGCCTCACACCACCCCGCCCCTCGCGGCAGTAGCGGCAGAGCGCAGATGAGTTTGCTTTCAGGCACAGCAGACGTAGAGCACTTCCATACTCGGCGTGCCCGATTGCGACAAACGCTCGAAACGCCCTACCTTGTGCGCTTCGATGACGACAGCAAGGGGGAGCACCCATGGCTGATCATGATCTCGCAGCGTTATGGGAAGCGCATTGCCGCTACGAGTTCGAGACACGCGACGTCGATGCCACCATGGCCTCGATGGTGGCCGAGCCATATGTCAATCATATCCCGACCATGACCGGTGGCGTCGGTCACGATGAGCTCAAGCGCTTCTACAAATACCATTTCATCGGCGTGAACCCGCCGGATTTCCGGCTTACCCCGATCAGCCGAACGATCGGCGCCGATCGTATCGTGGACGAGTTCGTCGTGCATTTCACCCACACGACCGAGATCGACTGGATGCTGCCCGGCATCCCACCGACCGGGCGTGAGGTGAGCGTCCCGACCGTGGCCGTCGTGCAATTCGAGGGAGACAAGCTCGTGCACGAGCATATCTATTGGGACCAAGCCTCGGTTCTCGTGCAGATCGGCAAGCTCGATCCGACGGGCATACCGGTTGCCGGTTCCGAAACGGCGCGCAAAGCCGCGGACAAAACATTGCCGAGCAACGGGCTCATGCACGACGTTTGGCGACGCAGCGCGGGCAAACCGATTTAGCTTCCCGTCATGGCCGGCCCTGTGCCGGCCATCTCCGTCGGCCATGACCGTAGCAACCCGGGGATCACTCCTCGTCAAGCTCGCCGATATGATGCTGTGCGTAAAGCTCGGCGCCCAGCCGGCCTATCAGGTCGAGCTGCGTCTCCAGGAAGTCGATATGGCTCTCCTCGTCGCGCAGCAACTCCTCGAACAGCATCCGCGTCACGTAGTCCTTTACCCCGTGGCAATGCGTCGCCGCCTGCTCATAAAGCGCCCGCGCCGTCAGTTCCGCCTGCATGTCGCGCTCTATCACCTCCTTCACCGTCTGACCGATACGCAGCGAATCAAGCGTCTGCATGTTAGGGAAACCGTCCAGGAAGATGATCCGCTCGATCAGCCTGTCGGCATGCCGCATCTCCTCGATCGACTCCTTGCGCCACTGGCCCGCGAGGGCCTTGTATCCCCAGTTATCCAGCAGCCGATAATGCAGCCAGTATTGATTGACCGCAGTCAGCTCGTGCCGCAGTGCATCGTTCAGATACTCGATGACTTTCGCATCGCCCTTCATGTGCCGCCCTCCTGCCGCCGGTATGAGCCAACGTCGCGTCCCGCCGCCGACCCGGACTCGTTGCGACCGCTCACCCTTCCTCGGGCGAACCCGCCGCTACCCACGCCCGGCACGCCGCCTGCGACTCCTCCCGCGGCGGATATAATCCCGCAAGTTTGGCGCCGCGCTCCACCTTCCGCCGGATCCAGGCCTCGACCCGCTCCTGCTCGACGCCCTTGCGGGCGACCTCCTCCGCGAGGTGCGCGGGAATCACCGCGACGCCGTCCTCATCGCCGACGACGATATCGCCCGGCCTCACCATCACCCCACCGCAGGCAATCATCGTCTGCACGTCAGCCGCCATCAACGAGCGAGCGCTCGGCGGAGGCGCCGTGGCCGCGCACCACACCGGAATGGCCATGCGCGCAATGGCGCTGGTGTCGCGCATGCCGCCATCGCACACCACCGCCGCAACACCCTGCACGATCATGCGTGACATCAACACGTCCCCGACGCACCCGCTCGTTTCGTCGCGCATCATGTCGAACACCATCACGCAGCCGCGCGGCAGATTGTCCAGCGTACCGGCGAGATGACTCGTCGGGCTGGCGAGGCTCGCGCTTTCGGTCAGGTCCTCGCGCACCGGCACATAGCGCACCGTGAAGGCCGGGCCGACAAAACGGCAGCAGTCCCGGTTCAGCGGCCGCACCCCTCGTATTGCACGGGTGCGCATGTTGCCGATCTTCAGCAGGAGCCCGGCGATCGTGTTGGTGCTGACTCCGCCCAGCATGTCGATCGTCTCGGTGTTCACCGCGCTCATCGCCGTCTCCCTCGCGTTTCCCAGCAACATAGCCGGGCGCTGTGACGCAAGCAAAACACCAAAGGAAAACGTCATGAGGCGGACGTCTCCTCCCGGGTTGTCATCCGGGATAATCGTTGTTGAAGCGGTTCACGGCGTGTGCTGTCGCGTATGACGAGGTCTGTCGGAAATAGCATGCTAGGTTGATTGGTCACCCCATTCGTCCGCTCCAGCAGCAGCCGCACGGCAACCCGGCCCATATCGTAAGTCGGCACCCGAAGCGTGGTCAGCGAGGGGCAGAGGAGTGCGGCAAAACTGATGTCGTCACACCCGACGACGGCGATATCATCTGGCACGCGGCGGCCAGCCTGCCTGCAGGCGGCCATGCTGCCGGCCGCGACAAGATCGTTGTAGCAGAACAAGCCATCGATCGTTGGCGATCGGCCGAGCAGCAGGCTTGTCGCCTGATAGCCGCCTTCGATTGTGGGGTCGGCCTGGACGTGGCGTTCATCCATTGCGCCCAGCCCAAGCCGACGGAGCGCGGATTCAAATCCTTCCGCACGTTCCGCACCGCCGCGTGACGTCTCTGGCCCCCCTACATAGGCGAGAGTGCGGCAACCGATTGCTGCCAGATGCTCGACAGCCGTTGCCGCCACCTGGCGGTAATCGACCCGGACCACCCCGGCCAGATCCGACGGCGCGGTCCGATTGATAACGACAGCGGTGCGGTGTCGCCGAAGCCCGGCGAATAGCTCGGCATCGCTCTGCCGTGCGCTGCAAACGATCACCCCATCGACCCGGTGCTCCTCCATCGCGCTGAGCATGGCGGCTTCGCGCCTCACATCCTCGATCACATCACCAAGAAAGATCGCATAGCCTGCCGCATTGGCCTCATCCTCCGCCCCGCGGAAGAGAGCCGGAAAGAACGGGTTCGCGATGTCCGGCACCAGGATGCCGATCGTGTGGGTCGAACGGGCCCGAAGGCTGCGTGCGACGCCGTTCGGGCGATAGCCCAACTCGGCGATCACGCGCAGCACATGGGCGCGGGTCTCGGCACTGGTTTCGCCACGGTTGTTGGCCACGCGGGAAGCAGTCTGCACCGACACGCCGGCGCGGCGCGCGACATCGGCGAGAGTGACGGAAGGCGGCTTTGACATGCGATTCCGAGAACGTTAACGACAATCCAGGATTATTGAAGACTAACGACTTTCCCGGGAAATACCAGAGATTATTTGTCCGGACCGATAATAAGACAATGAACTAGGATGGTTGACAAGCTCCTTCAGCCGATGGCACTCTCCTTCCCGAGATCGTTAACGGCCACGTCGCCGGTCAATCCGGGAGGAATCATGAGCGCCACCTGCCCCGGCTGCCCTGTCTTCCAGCTTTCGCGCCGTCACGCCCTGGGGTTGCTTGCCGCGGCTTCCGTGGCCGCGGCCGGTGCCCGCCCCGCACGCGCCGCTCCGCGCGAAGTCCCATCCTTGGCGCCGCTGGTCGCCAAAAGCACCCTCCCGCCCGTCGGGCAGCGTCTGCCCGAGAACCCTCTCGTCGTGCAGCCAACCGACAAGCCCGGCGCCTACGGCGGCACTTGGCGCACCGCCCTGCTCGGCTCCTCCGATGCAAACTGGCTGATCTGGAGCATCGGCTACGCGTCGCTCGTCCGCTGGACGCCGGACTGGAAGGGCGTCACCCCCGATGTCGCAGAAAGCTATACGGTCGATCCCGAAAGCCGCGTCTTCACTTTCAAGTTGCGCCGCGGAATGCGCTGGTCGGATGGACATGCCTTCACGTCCAATGACATCATGTTCTGGTACCAGGACGTCCTGCTCAACAAAGACCTGACCCCTAGCCCGCCCGCCTTCCTGGTCAGCGGGGGCCAGACGGTGGTGGTGGAGGCGCCCGACCCAGAAACCGTTGTGTTCCGCTTTGCGAGCTCCAACGGCATGTTCCTCCAGCGCCTAGCCATCAGCAACACGGCCAGCGCAGTCGCATTCGATATTTTGGCGAACAGCCCGAGGCACTACCTCGAGAAATTCCATATCAAATACAATCCGGACGCCAACAAGCTGGCGAAGCAGGCCGGATTCAGCACATGGGTCGAACTGTACAACAGCAAGGCGAACCACCCTGACCGCTGGCGCGGTACCGACCTGCCCGTCATGGATCCCTGGATCCTCACCACGCCCTATACCGGCAACACCACCCAGGTCGTGGCGCGGCGCAACCCCTATTTCTACAAGGTGGACACCGAGGGCAACCAGCTTCCCTATATCGACCAGGTCACTTACGTGATCGTCCAGGACCCGCAGGCACTGCTGCTGAAAGTGATCAACGGCGAGATCGATCTGCATTACGAGGGCATCAACACGCTCGACATGCGCCCGACGTTGTACGACAACCGGGCCAAAGGGCATTACGAATTCTTCGCCACGGTGCCGGCGTGGTCGAACACGATGCTGATCAATCTCAATCAGACACATCCGGATCCGATCAAACGCCAGATCTTCGGCAACAAGGACTTCCGCATCGGGCTTTCCTACGCGATGAACCGCCAGGAAATCATCGATGTCGTCTATGTCGGTCAGGGTCAGCCGTGGCAGGGCGCGCCCCGGCCCAACACCGACCTCTATAATGAGCGCTTTGCGAAACAGTACACCGAATACGACGTAGCTCGGGCAAACCGGCATCTTGATGCTGCCGGCCTATCAAAACGAGCACCAGACGGAATGCGGCTCGGACCCAACGGCAAGCCCGTAGAGATCACGCTGGAGATCGGCAGCAGTTTCACGACCCATATCGATTCGATGGATCTGCTGAAAAAGTATTGGCATGCCGTAGGCATCACCCTGGAATACCGGGTGGTGGATTCCTCGCTGCTATACACGCGGCTGCAGAACAACCAGCTCGACGGCACCACCTGGGTCGGCGGTGGCGGCTACGACCAGCTCACTTTGCTCGATCCGAAATGGTACTTCCCGCAACATGTGGAATCCGGGTTCGCGCCTGCCTGGGCGCAATGGTACCTCAACCCACACAGCAAGGTGGCAGAGGAACCTCCACCGGAGGTCAAGGAGCAGATCGCACTATACAATCAGGTGCAAAGCACTGCTGATCCCAAGAAGCAGCGCGCCTTCATGGCGAAGATTCTTGACCTGGCCGCCGATCAGTTCCGCGTCATCGGCACCAGCCTGGAGCCGGACCGATACGGCATCCGCGGGATCAGCATGGACAACACGCCGAAAAGTATACCGCTGACGGTGTTTTATAGCGGGATCGGCCCGGCCAACCCCGAGCAGTTCTGTTATACCCATAAGCCCGTCTGAGGTCGCCTTGCTCGGCTATATCGTCCGCCGTCTTCTGCTGATGATCCCTACTTTGGGTTTCATCTCGCTGATCTCGTTCGTCGTCATTCAGCTTCCGCCGGGGAACTTCCTTACCTCCTATGTGGCTGGACTGGCTCAGCAAGGCATCACCGTCGACCAGGCGGCAATCGAAACGCTGCGCCAGCGCTATGGCCTCGGTCAGCCGCTGATCGAGCAATATTGGAAGTGGATCTCCGGCATCGTGCTCCACGGCGATTTTGGGCAGTCCTTCGGATGGAACGTGCCGGTCAGCTCCCTCCTGTGGGACCGCGTCGGCATGACGTTCGCATTGGCCATCGCCACCCTGTTCTTCGTATGGGCGATCGCTTTTCCGATCGGCATCTACTCCGCGGTCAAACGCTATTCGATTGGCGACTACGTCGTGACCGTCATCGGCTTCATCGGCCTCGCCATACCCAATTTCCTGCTGGCGTTGCTGCTGATGTATTTCTCGTTCCGCTGGTTCGGCGAGAGCGTCGGCGGCCTGTTCTCTTCCGCCTATGTCAACGCTCCCTGGTCGATGGCGCGCGTGCTCGACTTCCTCAGCCACCTCTGGATAGCTGTCGTGGTCCTCGGTGCGTCGGGCGCAACTGCCTTGATCCGCATCATGCGGGCCAATCTGCTCGACGAGTTGAGGAAGCCCTATGTCGTCACTGCGCGCGCGAAGGGCCTGAGCGAGCTGCGCCTGTTGTTCAAATATCCGGTCCGTCTCGCACTCAATCCCTTCATCAGCACTGTTGGCTGGATCCTGCCCGAGCTGGTGTCCGGCAGCGCCGTGGTATCCATCGTATTGGGCCTGCCGACCACAGGACCGTTGTTGCTGACGGCTTTGACGACCCAGGACATGTATCTGGCCGGTGCCATGCTTCTGGTCATCAGCGCATTGACCGTTATCGGCACGCTGATTTCCGACATCCTCCTGGTGCTGCTTGACCCACGCATCAGCTATGAGTGAAGCGACGATCCCGCTCCCCGCCTCGGTCACAGCGCCACCGCGCCAGACCGAGCTTGCCGGCCCTTGGCGGCTGATGTGGTGGCGCTTCTGCCGTCATCGGCTCGCGGTAGCTGGTGGCATCGTGGTCCTGCTGATGTATTTCGTCGCCGCCTTTGCTGAATTCTTCGCGCCGTTCCCGCCGAACCAGGACGCCGCGCGCTACACTTTTGCCCCGCCGCAGGCGCTGCATCTGTTCGGGCCAGGTTGGCGTTTTGACCCGCATGTCGAAGGGTTTCACGTCACCATAGACCCTATGGCGATGCGTCGTGTATTTCGTCCGGATCCGACTCAGTCCGTGTCTGTCGGGCTGTTCGTACATGGCGCCCCCTATCGCTTGTGGGGCCTTATCCCAGCCGATATCCGCCTGATCGGGCCGCGCGATCCAACCCAACCGATGTATCTGTTGGGCGCCGACCGTCTCGGGCGTGATGTGCTGAGCCGGCTGATCTACGGAGGCCGGGTTTCGCTCTCCATTGGCCTCGTCGGCGTTACGCTCAGCCTCATTCTCGGCATCATGCTCGGCGGTCTGTCCGGTCTCTACGGAGGCTGGATCGACACGGCAATCCAGCGCCTGATCGAGATGCTGCGCTCGATACCGACCATACCGCTCTGGATGGGGCTCACCGCGGCAATCCCGCTGACTTTGCCGCCATCGGAAGTGTATTTCCTGATTACGATTATTCTTTCCCTGATCGGTTGGACAAGCGTTGCACGAGTCGTGCGCGGGCGGTTCATTTCCCTGCGAACCGAGGATTTCATCGCTGCGGCACGGCTGGATGGCGCCGGTACCTCGCGCATCATCCTGCGTCACATGGTACCAAACTTTGCCAGCCACATCATCGCTACCATAAGTCTCGCCATTCCTGGGATGATCCTGGCCGAAACTGCACTCAGCTTTCTCGGCGTCGGCCTGCATCCGCCGATCGTAAGTTGGGGCGTGATGCTCCAGGACGCCCAGAACATCCGCGCGGTCGCCAGTGCGCAATGGTTGCTTTGGCCCGGCGCCATGGTGGCGATTGCTGTGCTGGCCTTCAACTTCCTGGGCGACGGGCTGCGAGACGCGGCCGATCCTTATGACAACTGAGACCGCGGACCTGCTTAAGGTTGACGGGCTGACGGTCGAATATGCCTCTCGCCTCGGCGTCGTCCGGCCGCTGGATGGCATATCGTTTGCCCTGAAACGCGGACGTACCACCTGCATCGTCGGCGAGAGCGGCTGCGGCAAATCAATGACGGCCCGCGCCATCTTGCAGATCCTGGATCCCCCCGGGCGGATCACAGCCGGGCACATCCGTTACTATCCGACGGGAAGCTCCGCGCCGATCGACATCGCCACGCTCGCGCCGACAGGCCGGCACATGCGGGCGCTGCGATGGGGCGAGATCGCGATGATCTTCCAGGAACCGATGGTATCGCTTAGCCCGGTGCACAGCATCGGCAACCAGATCGCCGAAGCCATCCGCCTCCATGTTCGGGGCGCCGACCCGCGGGCTCGCGGCATCGAGATGCTCAATCACGTCGGCATCCCGGATGCAAAACACCGCGCTGACGCCTACCCATTCCAACTTTCGGGCGGCATGCGGCAACGGGCGATGATCGCCATGGCGCTGTCATGCCATCCCAAGCTGCTGATCGCCGATGAGCCGACGACTGCTCTCGATGTGACCACGCAAGCCAACATTCTGGACCTGCTGCGAACACTGCGGGAGGAAACCGGGATGACGCTGCTGTTCATCACGCACGACCTCGGTGTGGTCGCCGAGATCGCCGACGAGGTGGTCGTGATGTATGCTGGTCACGTCGTCGAGCATGGCACAGTGCAGCAGATCTTCCATGCTCCGGCGCATCCCTATACATGGGCGCTGCTGAAATCCCGTCCGCGCCGCGGCCATGGGCGCCTTGCCGCCATCCCCGGAACCGTCCCCCCTCCGCACGACCGTCCATCCGGCTGCGTGTTCAGAACACGTTGCAGCGTTGCTGTGCCCGGGCTTTGCGACGTCGAGCCACCAGTACCGGTTTCAACCGGCACAGAAGAACACCAGGCTTGCTGCCACTTCGCCGGGAAAACGCCGCTATGAGCGGTCAGAACGGACCGGAGCTCTTGCGCATCCAGGGGCTTACAAAACATTTTCCGCCCCGCCGCGGGTTTCTGGGCCGGCGTGGCAGCACGGTCCGCGCGGTGGATGGCGTCAGCCTGACGATCCACCAGGGTGAGACACTCGGGCTTGTTGGCGAGTCCGGCTGCGGCAAATCGACGTTTGGCCGCTGCATCGTCCGGCTCTACGAGCCCACAGCCGGACATATGAGCTACCGGACGGCGGATGGAAACGAAGTCGATCTCGCCGGCGTCAGGGGCGATGCACTGACCCGGATGCGCCGCGAGATCCGCATGATCTTCCAGGACCCGCGATCTTCGCTCGATCCACGTATGTCGGTGTACAGCATCGTCAGCGAGCCAATCCGCCTCGCCGGCGAACGCCGCCCCCGAGTCGTCCGTGAGCGCGTCGCCGGACTGCTGACACAAGTGGGGTTGCGCGAAGAGCACATGGACCGCTTTCCCCACGCCTTCAGCGGCGGTGAACGGCAGCGCATCGGCATCGCTCGCGCTCTGGCGTTAAGCCCGCGCCTGGTCGTAGCAGACGAAGCGGTGTCAGCGCTCGACGTTTCGGTTCAGGCGCAGATTCTCAACCTTCTCCGGGATCTCCAGGAGAAGTTCGGCCTGACATACCTGTTCATCTCGCACGACCTTGCCGTGATCGAACATCTCAGCACCCGTGTCGCGGTGATGTATGTCGGCCGACTTGTCGAACTTGCACCAGCCGCCGCCCTGTTCACTCGCCCGCGCCATCCGTACACCGAAGCGCTGCTTTCGGCCGTGCCGATCGAGGACCCGGCAGAAGCCGGCAAGCGGATTCGCATTCGCCTTCCCGGCGACGTCGCGGATCCCTCGGCCGTACCGTCCGGCTGCCCCTTTCATCCTCGTTGCCGTTACGCACGCGATGTCTGCCGGACCCGGCCACCACCTTTGCGAGACCTCGGCACCGGCCATCTCGCAGTCTGTCATTTCGCCGAAGAACTTGAGCTTGAAGGAGCCCGCAATACGTGACCGAAGCACAGAACGTTGTGGTGGAAATTGACGCATCACGTACAACGGGCCGGCTGACGCCGTTCTGGTGCAGCACCGGGTTTACACCCGCCGAACTCCTGCTTGATCCGGTGATGAAGCAGACGCTCGCCTATTGCGGCGCCCTGCCTCTCGGTGCGATCCGCTACGTGCGCATCCACTACCTTCTCAATTTGGTGCGCGTCCGTGACGTCGGCAGCGACGGCCCGACATATGATTGGAGTCTGCTGGATCACGGACTGGACGTGCTGGTCCGCAACCGACTGCGCCCAATCTTCGAGCTGATGGGCAATCCCGGCGATTACTTTGCCGGCTTTGAGGACAGCACAATGCTGCACCACTGGCGTGCCCTTGTGCGGCAGTTGGCAACGCGCTGCATATCCCGCTACGGTCAGGATGAAGTTCGGCAATGGTACTTCGAAACGTGGAACGAACCTGATATTCAGTATTGGAAGCATGGTGACCGTGCCTTCATCAACTATTATGATGCCTGCTCCGAGGGGTTGAAGGACGCTGACCCCGCTCTGCGCTTCGGTGGCCCGGGAACGGCCCGCACCCTGTCTTCCACGTTCAAAGCCCTGCTCGCCCATTGCGATCGCGGCACCAATTGGTTCACCGGCGAGCAGGGCGTCCGGATCGACTTCGTCTCGGTCCACGAAAAAGGGGCACGAGCGCACAAGGAGGATCTCACGCCGGATCTACCGGTGCTCTGCAGCCGCGAGGAAGAGGCACTGCGTTACATCGCCCAATATCACCCGCGCCTCACTGATGTGCCGTTCATGAACGACGAATGCGACCCCCAGGTCGGCTGGGCCGATTTCCATACCTGGCACGCGCGCCCCTACTACGCGGCGCTCGTTGCGCGCATGATCGACCAGCATCTGCGGCGCCTCATCGACGGCATGAAAGCGCCTTACGCACTGCTCGGCAACGACAACGGGTTCCTTGGGCAATGGGGCCAAAGATCGCAGCTCGCGCTGTTCGGCCAAAAGCAGCTCCCCACCGCACAAGCGTATCACCGTACCGTGCTGCCCAAGGAGATCCCAGGCAACACCTATACTGGCGATCCTTTTGCGTTAATCCGCAAGCCCGTGCTGAACGCCATGGGTCTACTGGCTTATCTCGATGGAGAGCGTTGCTCGGCACGTCTCGCCACCGACATCCCCGATCTCGGAATCCTGGCGACGCAGGCGGATGACGGGCAGATTGCGGTGCTGGTCCACCACGGGTCCGATCGCCTGGATCGTTCGGGCACGACGCGCGTTCGTTTACGGCTGGCGGGACTTGGAACGGCTCGGCTATGCCTGAGCCAGTATCGGATCGCCGAGGGTTCAACCGATCCGTTCACCGCATGGGAGCGCGCCGGACACCCGTCGATCCCTGGGCCAGAGCTGCTCGCGGAGCTGCGCCGAGTCCATGAGCTGACCGCCCAGGCAGAACCCTGTCCGGTAACCCCGGATGCCGGCTCGCTCGACCTGACCTTCGACATGCCGATGCCGGGGCTCCTATTGTTGCTGCTAACGCCCGATTCCGGTGCGGCCATATCGCCTCCCCGAGACATGCGCTGTGAGCGCTATCGTGGCCTCAACGACAGCGACGACGCGTTGCTGATTTGGGAACCAACCGGCAGTCGCGCATTGCGGACCTACGAAGTTGCGTGTGCTCCGAATCCCGATGGTCCGTTCGAGACTCTCAACTCCATCGACCTCGTCAGCGCCTGTTATCTCCATGCGCGCCCGCAATTCGGCGGCACCCACGCCCGACACTACCGGGTTCGCGCGATCGATGTATGGGGCCGTGCGGGGGACTGGTCGGAAATTCTATGCGCCTGACGATCGTCCACGACTGACTCGCGAGACCGGCCAGACCATATTCGGCCGGAAATGGTCGATGCACATCTTGGGAACAATCAGTCCGAATGTCATCGCGATGATAATAAGAACGGCCGTGCTCCCATCGGCGATCGTACCCACCAGCACGTCGGGCGGTGCTTTTTCGCCCAGCGAGGTCAGGGCAACCAGGCCGCCGGCCATACGGAACAGATACACGCCGGGAATCAGCGACACAACCGACGCAAAAGCGACGGCGGCAAAAGGCCATCGCAGGTGGTTCGCAATCGGCGTCATGACCGTCCCGACCAACAGACAAGCGACCAGCGCGCCAGTCTGAACGCTCGCACCGGCCGCCGCAATAATGACCCAGCGCAAGGCATGCGCGCACATACCGATCAAAATCGGAATTGGCAGCCTCCGCCACGGCATTGAGAAGAACGTACCATAAGCTGCGACGGCGACCCCCGCGGCAATCACATCATAGCCGAGCGGTACCGACGACGACGGCCCGGAGATGGGCAGGCTCACGCCTCCGAGCGCAAGCCCAACAAGCAGACCCGTGCAGATCATCAGGATGATGATCCCCGCATAAAGCAGGCGCGACGCTCCCAGCGAGATATGCGCTCGCACGAGATCGATTGTCCCGTTCAGCAAATGCGGACCCGGCACCAGCACCATGCACGGGCAGACCGCCACAAGGCGCAGCACGGAGCTGACCTGCAGTCGCGCTGCCACCGCCCCAACAATCCCGGCGAGCAACGCCGCGCAAAACGGCTGCACAAACGGGTTACGGCTGATCCCGGCCAATCGTCGGCGGACCCACGCACCCGTACCGGCGCTGAACGCAATCAGTATCAAACTGAGCAGATGGCTCGCCCCGAAGATGACGCCGAGAGCCGCCGCTCCGGCAGCGGCCAGCGATGCAAAGCGCACCAGCGAGACGGGCGGACACCGTGAAATCGCGTCGAGGGCAGATTGCGCCTCGGCAGCACCGATACGCCCATCGCACAGCTCGTCGATGACGCCGAGCGTGGCCGCGACCTTGCTCATGTCCACACCGACAGGTTCCACCGCGACAATTTCATTGTGGAAGCCCGCGTCATCTGCAATGCGTACAACCAATTCACCCCACCGCAGGACAACAGTGGCGTGAAGGCGCAATGCACTGGCAAGCCGCTCAACATCCGAAACCGTTCGTTGAGTCGTCTGGCCGTTCGCGAACAGGAGTTCGGCACCGGCCATCATCAGAGCAATGTCGCCCTTCGGCGCCGCATACCCCATGGTCGGCACATGGCTCTGGCTCGCGAGAGCATTGCTCACAGGTCTGGTCACCTCAGGCGGTGGTTCACGCTCTCCTTACGGCCACGGGCCTGAAAGCGGCAAGTCGATCCTCCATGTGCCGCATAGGCAACCCGAAGAGGTTGATTCGCATCGCTCGATGCGGCACCTGATCCCCCATGACACACGGCATGTGGCAGTTCTGGGTCGACCGCGGCGGCACCTTCACCGATATCGTCGCCCGCGACCCCGAGGGGCACCTCTCCACGCACAAGCTGCTCTCGGAAAATCCCGGCGGCTATCGCGATGCGGCCCTCGCCGGCATCCGTTCGGTGCTCGGTCTCGCGCCGACGGCACCGATCCCCTCCGGGCTGATCGACAGCGTGAAGATGGGCACCACCGTCGCCACCAATGCCCTGCTGGAGCGCAAGGGTGAACGCACGTTATTGGTGGTCAACCACGGCTTGGCCGACGTGTTGCGGATCGGCAACCAGGCACGGCCGCGTCTGTTCGACCTGGCGATCCAGCTTCCCTCGATGCTGTATGAAGACGTCGTCGAGATTGGCGGCCGCGTCGGCGCTGACGGCCAGGAGGTCGAGCCACTCGACGAAACCGGCGCAGCCACGGCCTTCGCGGTGGCGCGCGCCAAGGGCATCGCCGCTTGCGCGATTGTGCTGATGCACGCTTGGAAATATCCCGCGCACGAGCAACGCCTCGCCGAGCTGGCGCGCGACGCCGGGTTTGCGCAGGTCTCGACCAGTCACATCGTCAGCCCGCTGCTGCGGCTGGTCCCGCGCGGCGACACGACGGTCGTGGACGCATATCTCTCGCCCATTCTACGCCGCTACATCGATCACGTCGCCGCCGAGCTCGACGGCGTGCGGTTGTTTTTTATGCAATCGAATGGCGGCTTGGCCGAGGCGCATTCCTTTCAGGGCAAGGACGCAATTCTCTCCGGGCCGGCCGGCGGCATCGTCGGCGCGGCGCGCACCGCGGCAATGGCCGGGTTGGATCGCATCATCAGCTTCGACATGGGCGGCACCTCGACTGACGTCGCGCTTTACGTCGGCGGGTTCGAGCGCGCCTTCGAAACCGCGGTGGCCGGTGTGCGCATGCGCGCGCCGATGATGGCGATCACCACGGTGGCAGCCGGCGGCGGCTCCATCCTGCATTTCGACGGCGCCCGCCTGCGGGTCGGTCCGGACAGTGCCGGCGCCGATCCCGGCCCGGCCTGCTATCGCCGCGGCGGACCTCTGACGGTCACCGACGCCAATCTCTGCGTCGGCAAGATCCAACCACAGCATTTTCCGGCGATTTTCGGCCCGAACGGCGACCTGCCGCTGGACGCGGCGACAGTGCACGCGAAATTCGCCGCGCTTGCCGAAGAAATCACGGCGGCCACGCAACAGCGGCGCACGTCGCAACAAGTGGCGGAAGGATTCCTGCGCATCGCCGTCACCAACATGGCAAATGCGATCAAACAGGTCTCTGTGCAGAAGGGCCACGATGTCACTTGTCTCGCTCTGAACTGCTTCGGTGGTGCCGGCGGACAGCATGCCTGCCTGGTCGCCGACGTCCTGGGGATGGAAACCGTGTTCATCCACCCCTTTGCCGGGGTGCTTTCGGCCTACGGGATGGGTCTCGCCGACCAGACCGTGCTACGCGAGCAGGCAGTCGAGATGCCACTGACGCCAGATGCACTGCCGGCGCTGACCGCACTGGCCGACACACTCGCGCAGAGGGCGACTGAAGCGCTCATCGCCCAAGGGGCTGACCCGTCACGCGTCGTCACGCACAAGCAGTTGCACGTGCGCTATGCCGGCACCGAAGCGGCACTGATCGTTTCGTTGGCAGACCACGCCGCCATCGTTGCCGATTTCACCGCTGCCCATCGGGCTCGCTTCGGCTTCGTCACCCCGGACCGCGCATTGATGGTAGAAACGTTGGCGGTCGAAGCGGTGGCTGCAGGCGAGCCGATGCACGAGGCGAAGCTGCCGCCCCGAACCCACGGCGCCCCCACGGCCGTGGATCACGTCCACATCTTCACCGACGGCACCGAGCATGCAGCACCGGTCTTCGACCGGGCATCCCTGTTGGCCGGTGACCGGATTTCCGGGCCGGCGCTGATCCGGGAAGCGAATGCCACGACAGTCGTAGAGCCCGGCTGGACCGCGGAGATCACCGAGCTCGACCACATGATCCTGCGGCGCACTGCGCCGCTTGCCACTCGCGTCCCACCCGGCAGCGATCGTCCTGATCCGGTCCTTCTGGAGCTATTCAACAACCTTTTCATGAACGTTGCCGAGCAGACCGGTGCGGTGCTGCAAAATACCTCAATGAGCGTCAACATCAAGGAGCGCCTCGATTTCTCCTGCGCGGTATTTGACGCCGAAGGCTATCTGGTTGCGAACGCGCCGCATATACCCGTCCATCTCGGTGCGATGGGCGAAAGCGTGCGCACTGTCCTCGCCAGACGGCGCAACACGCTGAAACCGGGCGACGTCGTGGTACTGAACAACCCCTACAACGGCGGCACTCATCTGCCCGATGTGACCGTGATCACCCCGGTCTTCGATGACGCCGGCCAGCGCATTCGATTCTTCCTCGGCAGCCGCGGGCACCATGCGGATATCGGCGGCATCACACCGGGCTCCACACCACCCAGCTCCAGCACGCTCGAGGAAGAAGGCGTGGTCATCGACGACTTCCTGCTGGTGGACGGCGGGCATTTCCGCGAAGCCGAGCTCCGCGCCGTGCTCGCGGGTGCGAAGTATCCGGCCCGCAGTCCGGACGTGAACGTCGCCGATATCAAGGCGCAGGTGGCAGCCAACGAGAAGGGCGTCCAGGAGCTCAAACGCGTGGTGACGCAATACGGCTGGGACACCGTAGCCGCTTACATGCGCCACGTGATGAACAATGCCGAGGAAAGCGTCCGCCGCGTGATCGATCGCATCGGCGACGGCACGTTCGATTACACGATGGACGACGGCGCAATGCTGCGTGTGGCAGTACGGGTGGATCGCGCCGGCCGCCGAGCCACGGTCGACTTCACCGGCACTGCACCGCAACGCGATCATAACAACTTCAACGCCCCGCCGGCCGTAACGCGGGCCGCGGTGTTGTATGTGTTCCGTTGCCTGGTGGGTGATGACATCCCGCTCAACGACGGCTGCCTGAAGCCGATCGAGCTGATCATCCCGCCGGGAACGTTTCTATCGCCTCGTCCAGGCGCCGCGGTGGTGGCAGGAAATACCGAGGTATCCCAGGCCACCTGCAATGCGCTGTTCGGTGCGTTGGGCTCAATCGCCTGCTCCCAGGCCACGATGAACAACTTCCTGTTCGGCGATGCCACCCGGCAATACTACGAGACAATCTGCGGCGGCACCGGCGCCGGTCTGGGATTTGCCGGCGCTTCCGCCGTGCACTCGCACATGACGAACACGCGCATGACCGACCCCGAGGTATTGGAGCTGCGGTATCCCGCCCGTCTGGAACAATTCGCCATCCGCCGCGGCTCCGGCGGTGAAGGACGATGGCGCGGCGGCGACGGCGCCATCCGCCGCATCCGCTTCCTGGAACCGATGACGGCAGTGATCGTCTCATCGCGTCGCAATGTCCCGCCGTTCGGACTGGAAGGCGGATCGCCCGGCGCACCCGGACGGCAATGGGTGGAGCATGCCGACGGCAACATCACCATGCTAACGGGCGCCGCCAGCGCCGAGTTGCAGCCCGGCGATGCATTCGTCATCGAGACGCCGGGCGGCGGCGGACACGGCACGCTCTGATTCCTCGTCATGCCTGCGAAAGCGTAGGGCGGACGCAGTCCGCCGTTGTGCCTCGATGGCGGACTGCGTCCGCCCTACGCTCCGTAGCCTCCCGGCGCCCGATCAACGCAGTCCGTCGCAGAAGCCGGCAATGCGGCGGCAGCCTTCCGCCAGCGTCGCGTCATCCGTTGCCGTGCTGATCCGGACATAAGCGCTCATGCCGTACGACGCACCATGCACCAGCGCGACATGCGCCTCTTCCAACGCGGCTAGAACGAAGTCCTCATCGGATTCGATCCGCCGACCCCCGTGCGTCGTCCTGCCGATGCACCCGGCGATATTGGGGAACAGGTAGAACGCACCCTCCGGCTTGTGGCAGACCATGCCGGGACAGGCATTGATCATCTCCACCGCCATGTCGCGCCGGCGCTGATAGGCGGCGACCATATCCGCCACGCCTTCCTGCGGCCCGTCCAGCGCCGCCGCCGCTGCCGCCTGCCCGACGGTGGAGACGCCCGCCGTCACCTGGCCCTGCATGTTCACCATCGCCCGGATCAGCGGCTTCGGCCCGCCAGCAAAGCCGATGCGCCAGCCGGTCATCGCGTAAGTCTTCGACACACCGCTGACCGTCACCGTCCGCTCGCGCAACTCCGGCGCCACCTCGGCGATCGTGGCATGGTGGAACCCGTCATACACAAGGTGCTCGTACATATCGTCTGATAAGATCCAGACATGCTCGTGCTTCGCCATGACATCGGCAAGCGCCCGCAGCTCGTCGCGCGAGCAGGATGCACCAGTGGGATTGTTCGGATTGTTCAGCACCAGGAACTTCGTGCGCGGCGTGATCGCCGCGTCGATATCCTCCGGCCGCGGCTTGAACCCGTTGTTCTGTGGGCATGGAACCAAGATCGGTTCGCCGCCCAGGAACCGGGTCATCAGCGTGTAGGCATTCCACGACGGCACCGGAATCACCACCTCGTCGCCGGGATCGACGGTGGCGGCGAGCGCATTGAAGATGCACTGCTTGCCGCCATTCGAGACGGAAATCTCATCGTACGCAAAGTCCAGCCCGTTATCGCGTTTGAACTTGCGCTGGATCGCCTCTTTCAGCGCGCGCGTCCCGTCCTGCGGCGGATATTTTGTCTCGCCGCGCAGCGCCGCCTGATAGCCGGCGTCGATCGCCAGACGCGGTGTCGCGAAATCCGGCTCGCCGATCGTAAGCTGAACGACGTCGACGCCCTGCGCCCGCAGCTCACGTGCACGGATCGTCATCGCGACACTCGCCGCGACCCGCACCCGCTCCAGCCGCGAGGCAAGCGCCGGCATCAGGCGAGCCCCTGGCAGAAATGCTGGATCCGCCGGCAGGCTTCCTTCAGGCTTTCGGTATCGGTGGCGTAGCTGATCCGAAAATGTCCCGGATAGCAGAACGCCGCGCCGTGCACCGCGGCGACATTCTCCTCCTCCAGCAACGCGGTCACGAACGCCTCGTCATCATTGATCCGCGCCCCTCCGCGTGACGTTTTGCCGATGCAGCCATGAATTGCCGGGAAGACATAGAACGCCCCCTCGGGCCGATGGCAGGTGATGCCCGGCGCCGCGTTCAGCATGTCCACGACGATGTTGCGGCGCTGCTGATAAACGTCGCGCATGGCGTGAATCGATTCCTGCGGCCCGATCAGCGCCTCCACCGCGGCGGCCTGGCTGATCGAAGACGGGTTGGACGTCGATTGGCTCTGCAGCTTGTCCATCGCCTTGATCAAGGCCACCGGCGCGCCGGCAAAACCGATCCGCCAGCCCGTCATCGCATAGGACTTGGAGCAGCCGTTCATCGTCACCGTGCGCTCGCGCAGACGTGGCTCTACTTCCAGCACGGTGGCCGGGCGGAATCCGTCATAAGCGAGCTTCTCATAGATATCGTCGGTGAACACCCAGACCCCGGGATGGCGCAGCAGCACGTCGCAGATCGGCCGCAGCTCCTCGGCGCTGTATGCCGCGCCGGTCGGGTTGCAGGGATTGTTCAGGATGAACCACTTCGTCCGCGGCGTGATCGCCGCCTCCAGGTCTTCCGCGCGCAGCTTGAAGCCATGGTTCTGCCCGCAGGGCACCAGCACGGGCTTGCCGTCCGCCAGCGACACGATATCGGGATAGCTCACCCAGCACGGGCTAGGGATGATCGCCTCGTCGCCGGCGTTCAGGGTCGCCAGCATGGCGTTGAAGATCACCTGCTTGCCGCCGGTCGAGACGATGATCTCCGCCGGCTTGTAGTCGATCCCCGAATCGCGCCTGAACTTCTCCGCCACCGCCCGGCGCAGCGCCGGCGTGCCGGCAACGTCGGTATATTTCGTCTCGCCAGCCTCGATGGCACGGATCGCCGCATCCTTGACGTTGCGCGGCGTATCGAAATCTGGCTCCCCGGCCGACAGGCTGATCACATCGCGCCCAGCGGCCTGGAGCTGGCGCGCTTTGGTCGAGATGGCGATGGTCAGGCTCGGGCTGATCCGGTCGAGGCGCTCGGCAGTCAGTTTCATGGTCCATACCTGATGGGAAGAGCGGCCGGACCCTATCGGAGCAAGCCGCGGCCGGCAATCAGACCGGCATTGGAAAACCCGCAGATCAGGCCCGATACAGACGCCATCCGGCAACCACCGCGACGATGACGACCGACGCGCGCGGCCTGTTCATCGTGCCGAAAGTATCTCTCGGCGTTCTCGGTACCCTCGCTGACCTCTGTGTCGAACCCCACCACCACCGGGCAGTCGACCCAGATGAGCCTTTTGCGACCGCGGCCCGGCAGCCATAAGCTCCGCCGGAGCACAGAAGGCGCATTCCGATGGCCGATCCCTACACAAGCGTCAGCCTCTCCGGCTTCGTCGCCACGGTCGAGCTTCACCGACCGCCCAACAACTTCGTCAACGTCCCGATGCTCGCCGAGCTGGCCGAGGCGCTGGAACGGCTGGACGCCGAGCCGCAATGCCGTGCCGTCGTGCTCTGCTCCGAGGGCAAGCACTTTTCCGCCGGTGCCGACCTGGGCAGCCGCGGCCCGGACGGGCGCGAGACAGTGGAGCGGGGACGGCATCTCTACAAGGAAGCGATCCGCCTCTGGCGCACCGCCAAGCCGATCGTGGCCGCGGTGCAGGGAGCCGCGGTAGGCGCCGGCCTCGGGCTCGCGGTCATGGCGGATTTCCGCATCGGCTGCCCCGAGGCGCGGTTCTCCGCCAATTTCACCCGACTCGGCTTCCACCCCGGCTTCGGCCTGACCACCACGTTGCCGCGGCTGATCGGCCCGCAGCACGCCGCGCTGATGATCTACACCGGCCGGCGCATTGGCGGCGAAGAGGCGAAGGCGATGGGGCTGATCGACCAGCTCGTGCCGCAGGAGCAGGCGCGGGAAGCCGCCGCGGCGCTGGCCACCGAGATCGCGCAATCGGCGCCGCTGGCGATCGTCGCCACCCGCGAGACGCTGCGCCGCGGCCTCGCCGCTGCCGTGCAGGCGGCGACCGAGCGCGAGTACCAGGAGCAGAACTGGTTGCGCGAGACCCAGGATTTCCGTGAGGGCGTGCGCGCCATGGGCGAACGCCGGCTGCCCGAGTTCAAGGGGGCATGACCCAAGGGGAGATGACCATGGGCAAGCTGGACGGTAAAGTTACTATCGTAACCGGTGCCTCGCGCGGCATCGGCCAGGCGATTGCCGAGCTGTTCGCCGCCGAAGGTGCCCGGGTGGTCTGCGCGGCCCGCACGCTGAACGAGGGCGACCACGCGCTGCTGGAAGGTTCGCTCGCCCGCACCGTGGCACGGATCCGCGGGGCCGGCGGGCAGGCGACGGCGGTGGCGGCCGATGTCTCCACCGAGCCTGCCTGCCTCGCCTTGGTCGAGCAGGCACGCGCCGCCTATGGGCCAATCGATGTGCTGGTGAACAATGCAGCGCTGTCGTACTTTATTCCCGTCACGGAATTTCCTGCCAATCGCTGGATGCGAGCCTTCGCCGTCGATGTGCACGGCCCGTTCATGCTGTCGAAGGAAGTGCTGAAGGACATGATCCCTCGGCAGGCGGGCGCGATCGTGAATGTCAGCTCCGGCGCCGCGATCGGGCCGGGCAGAGGACCCTACGCCGACAAGACAGTGCGAGGCGGCACCATGTATGGTGCGGTGAAGGCAGCGCTGGAGCGCTTCACCCAGGGCCTGGCGCAGGAAGTGGCGCAGTATGGCGGGATCACCGTTGCCGCGGTGTCGCCTTCGCGGGTGGTGCCGACGCCGGGTACGGTGTTCCACAAGCTGGTGAACGGGATGGATGATCCGCGCGGCGAGCCTCCGTCGATGATGGCGCGTGCCGTGCTGCTGCTGGCGACCGAGCCGGCCGAGCGGGTCAACGGGCGCGTAACGTACAGCCAGCAGATCCTGAAGGAGTACGGCCTGACCCAGCAGGCATCAGGCCGTGGGGCGGACACACCGGGCTCAGGCTATTCGCAAATATAACATAAACCTCTGCGCCCTCTGCGCCTCTGCGGTACGACTTTCTTCTTTCTTTGCCCCACCTGATTTCGAATGCAAGCTCACCGCAACGTAACATCCCGGAAGCTCCGATCGTAAATCCACACATAGGCGGCCTGAAACACCGCGGCGGCCAGAAACGGCTCCGCAAACAGCCCGACCTCATAGCAAAACCCCGCAAGCACCGGCCCGATCGCGCGGGGTATTTGTAGCGCCACGTTGGCGCTGGCAATCGAGAAGCCCCGGCGGGACGGACGGACGATCCCGACACTGACAGCAGAACGAGGGCCGCTGGTCCCGCGGTTCAGCACCGTGCGTCCGATGTAAAGCACGCTGGCCAGGACAAAGCTCGGTGCGAACGGCAGCGCGAGCAGCAACAACAGCCCGGTGGTCCGCATCACTACAACCGTCCGCACGACACTCATCCAGCGCATGAGCCAGCGGGAGAACAACGAAGAGCCGGCGGCGAGCACGAAGCTTATGGCCATCATGAGCCCGATTGCCTCGGGCCCGTGATGGAAGCGCAGCGCAAACCAATAGCTCATGAGTGGGCCTGTCAGACCCAGCCCAATGCCGTTCAGCGAGTTCGCGATGACGAGTTGTCGGATCATCCGGTTCTCGCGTTGGCGTTCAACGCTTCGATCCGATTCGGCCACACCGTGTGCGAGATCGCTCCTGGCATCTTTCCCGGCAGCCACCAGCACGAAGCACACCACGGACAGCAGTGCGGTTGCCGCGAACAAAGGACGATAGGCATCAGCCGGTGGTGTTGCGTCGGCGGTCCATTGCGGGAGTCCAGCCAGCACGGCGCCGACCGCCATGCCGAGAAAGCCAACAGCGGCGTTGAGGCTGTAGAACGGGCCCCGGCGGCTAGCCGGAACGCACTGCGCCAGCCAGGCCTGCTCGACGGGTGAGAATGGCCCCGCCGCTCCGCTGCCGCCACGCCCGAAACCGCCGACGATTGCCGCCGCCGCCAGCAGAGCCGGTGCCGTCGTTACGAAGGCGATCGCGGCGGCCACGCCCTGGGCGGCATCGTAGGCAAGCAGGAATCGGCGTCTGCCGAAACGGTCACTGATGGGTCCGAGGAGCATGGTAAGGACTGCTCCGACCAGCAGGGCCATCGCAAGCACTGTGCTGATGGCTACCGCCGACCAACCGAGAGCCTGCAGATACAGGGCGAAATCCACCACCAGCGCACCCTGCCACACGCTGCGGACTCCCCGCGCCGAGACAAGCAGCCAGGACGTACGAGCCCTCTGCCTAGCCTCAATATACGTGCTTATCGCAGCGCAACGTTCCGGAGGCTCTGAACTGAACATCCCGGCACATTCGTTAATCGGTATCGCTGGCACGCACCACTGATCACGTAACCGTGATTTTCGACGGTATATCCTGAATAGGATATCCGTAGCATGAGTATCGTCCGAGGAACCATCATGCGCAACCAACACACCCCCGTTCTCATCGTCGGGACCGGACTGGCCGGCCTGACCGCGGCCACCCTGCTGGGTTGGCACGGCGTCCCGTGTCTGCTGGTCGAGCGTCGTTCCACCGCCTCGCGGCACCCGCGCGCCCGCGGGGTCAATCTGCGCAGCATGGAACTGCTGCGTGGGATCCCCGGCCTGGAGGACCAGCTCCGCAATGCCGGCCGCGCCGGGTCCAACGACTTCACCATCGTAATCGCGGAAAGCGTTACCGGGCGCGAGATCCGCACGTTGCTGGCCCCTGGCGCCATCGATACGACGCCGCTCTCAGCGGCGGCGTTTTGCAGTGCGGGGCAGGACAGGGTCGAGCCCATCCTGCTACGCCAGGCGCGCGCCCTCGGCGCAGATATCCGGCTCGGAACGGAACTCGTCACCTTCACCCATGGCGAGGCGGGGCTCCGCGCCACGCTGCGCGACGTAACAACCCGGGAGCACACGCAGGTCGAGGCCGACTACCTCATCGGTGCCGACGGCCACCGCAGCGCGGTCCGCCGCGCGCTCGGCATCGGCATGCGAGGGCGCGGCACGCTGTCGCACAACATATCGATCCTGTTCCGGGCCGATCTCACCGTGCCGCTGCGCGACCGCCGCTTCGCGCTCTACTACCTGCAGAACCCCGGCTTCACCGGCGTCTTCGTCAGCACCGACGACCCGAATATCGGACAGGTGTCAGTCGAGTATGATCCCAGCCGCGAAAGCCCCGCCGACTACGACGCGGCGCGCTGCGTGCGCATGGTGCGGGCGGCATTGGGAATGCCGGAGCTGGACATGACCATTCTCGACGTCATGCCGTGGGAGATGTCGTCCCTGCTCGCCGAGCGCATGGCGTCGGGACGCATCTTCCTGGCAGGTGATGCCGCGCATACCATGCCCCCGACCGGAGGGCTGGGCGGCCAGACCGCGATGCAGGACGCCGCCGATCTTGCCTGGAAACTTCCACTGGTGCTGAAGGGCAAGGCCGGTGCCGATCTGCTCGACACCTACGACGCCGAGCGGCGTCCTGTCGCGGCACTCACCGTCGCGCGGCAGACCGAAAATTATGTCGAGCGCCTGCGTCCCGACCGAACGGACCTGTCCGATCCTGGCGTCGGGTCCGATTATCTCACCGTCGCCATGGGCTATCGGTATCGTTCCGACGCGATCCTCGCCGATATCCCGGACGACGGCGCGCCTGGCGAGGATCCGTTGCATCCCACCGGGCGGCCAGGCACGCGGCTCGCCCACGTGCCGCTCCTGCGCGACGGCCGCGCGTTCTCGACCCTCGACCTGATCGGCCGTGAGTTCGCGCTGCTGGTTGCCTCGGGCAGTTCCGGCTGGCTCCAGCCGGCACGCGCGGCAGCGGAACGGTTCGAGATTCCGCTGACCACCTGCCAGATCGGGACGGACGCGCTGGATCGGGACGGCGTGTTCCTCTCGCGCACTGGTCTCTCTCCGTCCGGCGCGCTGTTGGTTCGTCCCGATGGCTTCATCGCCTGGCGGTCCCGCAACGCTGCAAGCGATCCAAGTTCGGTGTTCGAGCATGTGCTCGCGCGCGTGCTCTGCCGACCGGAGCGAGCCGCATGAGCACCAGGCGCAAGGTCGGCAACCCGCTCGCCCTGGCGGTGCTCGCCTGCCTGTTCGAGCGGCCGATGCACCCATACGAGATGGCGAGCACCATGCGCGAGCGCCACAAGGACGAGAGTATCAAGCTCAACTACGGCTCGCTCTACGCGGTCGTCGAATCGCTGCAGCGCCATCGGCTGATCGAGCCGCAGGAGACCGCACGCGAGGGCCATCGGCCGGAGCGCACCATCTATCGTCTGACCGATGCCGGCCGACTCGAGCTGATCGACTGGCTCAGCGACCTGATCTGCAACCCGATGCGCGAATACACGCAGTTCGAGGCGGGGCTGTCTTTGCTGCCCGTGCTGCCGCCCGCCGATGCCGCCCGGCTGCTGGAGCAGCGGTGCGAACGGATCGAGATGGAGCTGGCTCAGGCGCGAGCCGTGCGCGAAATGGTGGTGGACCGCAAGCTGCCTCGTCTGTTCTGGATCGAAGCGGAATATCGCTGGCGGCTTCGCGAAGCCGAGCTTGCATGGGTGCGTGCGCTCGCTGCCGAGATCACCGCTGGAACGCTGGAGGGGATGGCCGAATGGCGGCGTTGGCATGACGAAGGCAGCGCGGCGGTGGTTCCAATCGCCGCGGCAGGCAAACGCAACGCCCGTTCAACGTGACCCCGAGTCCACCTCTCGTGCTCTTCCGGGGGAGAGAGTCTGCCCTGGACCTGATCGGGGGTCGGCTCCTGACACCAAGCGCCCGAACGATCGGCGCTCGTACCAGTCGACCACCCCGGCGCCGCCGCCCCACGGCCATCCCCGCCGTCCTGATTCGCCACCACTCCGCCTGATGCAATGGAAGGACGGCACCTCATCGCCGGTCGCGAGACCAATCCCCCCGCTTCCTCCGCCACGAATACGGCCCAGGCTCTTCTTCGTGCCCTTCCTGATCTTGGTGTCCTTCGTGTCGAAAAAACCCTCGATGCATCTCTGGACTTGCCCACATGGCCGCAAACACGGCCGCGAAGGTAGCGCCGTCAATATCCAAGCCCAGGCGAGCAAGCACCCGTCATTCGCCTCCGATACGAGCGCCTTTCTCGGCCACCGAGCGCTTCATAACCAGAACCACAGGCACCAGCACGAGCATCACAACAGCCAACACCCAAAAGACGTCGAAATAGGCAAGGGCGGATGCTTGCTGATCACGCAGGTTCTCGAGTGTTTGCAGGGCTAGCTGCTGCGACGCAACTGGATCGCCGGTGTGCTGAAGGAACACTCCCTGAGCCTGATCGAGGAAGGAGTTCGTAGCCGGATTAAGGGGATTGAGAGATTCAACCAGCCGCAGGCTGTGGAATTGGTCGCGGCGCTCTTGTAGTGTCTGCGCCAACGACGTACCTACACTGCCGCCCTCGTTGCGCAGCAGGCTCAACAAGCCGACAGCCGCTCCGCGCAGCGCCAGCGGAGTGTAGAGGTAGGCCGCAACGTTCGCCGGGGCAAAGCAAAGCGCAAGCCCCACGATCAATACCACCCGAGGCCAGACGACCTGGCTCGGACTGATGTCCAGATTCATCTGTGACATCCAATAATTGCCGGCGGCCATGGTCAGTAGGCCGGCGACCATCACCCACCGCGCGTCGGTGCCCCGACCAAGCGTGCGGCCCACGAGCGGCATTGCGACGACAGCAAAGAACCCGGCCGGTGACATAACCAATCCCGCATTCAGCGCGTCATAACCAAACAGGGACTGCAGCAGGCCAGGCAACGAGGTGCTGGCGGCATAAAGCACCGCGTAGGCAGTAAAGATGACGACACAGCACGCGGTGAAGTTGCGCTCCCCCAACGGGCGGAAATTGACCACAGGATTGGGGTGGCGCAACTCCCAGACGATAAGCCCGATCAGACCCACAAAGAAGAGGGTCGCCAACGTCTGGACACGCCAGAATGGGTCGCCGAGCCAGTCCCACTCCTGTCCCTTGCTGAGCATCACTTCCCAACAGACTATGGTGATGACCAGCAGCGACAAGCCAACCGAGTCAAAATTGAACGGCTGATTCCTCAATTCCGTGCGCTGGGCTATGAGGTAGTCGGGATCACGGAGCAGGATATAACATGCGGCGAATGCCAGAAGACCAACGGGAACGTTGATAAAGAACACCCACCGCCACGAGTAACTATCCGTGATCCAGCCGCCGAGGGTCGGGCCGACGACCGGCGCTATCAGGGCGGCGAAGCCGAACAGCGTCATCGCCATGCCTTGCTTCTCGACGGGGAAGGCGTCGAGCAGCACTCCCTGGCTGCTTGGCTGAAGACCGCCGCCCGCCAAACCCTGGAGCACGCGGAAGAGGATGAGCTGAGTGAGACTGGTGGCCATTCCACACAGTCCCGAGGCAAGGGTAAAGACGGCGATCGACAACAGAAAATAGTTACGGCGACCAAGGTGCGCCGACAACCAGCCGGTGATTGGAAGAATAATGGCGTTAGCGGCGAGGTAGCTGGTGATAACCCATTCGCCGTCATCGACTGTCGCTGACAGGCCGCCAGCTATATAGCGCAACGCCACAACCGCTATCGTGGTATCGAGTACCTCCATGAAGGTCGGTACCACGACGACCGCCGCCACTACCCACGGATTTGCCGCGACGTGGGATCTGGGAAGTGAAGATGGAAGTACCGCGTCCGTCACCGCCCGCCACCCGACGAGCTCGCGACCGAACCAGGGGTTGGCGATTGCGGTACATAGGTCTGAAGAAACTTCCCGGCATCGGGTCCGGTCGGTGGCTTATTGATATAAACGTACGGAACAACCGAGGTACCGTAAAACAGCGGATACTTGTCGGGGTCATAGTCTTCGACGTCAATCCGAACGGGCAACCGCTGCACCACTTTGATGAAATTGCCTGTGGCATTCTGCGCCGGCAGCAGCGCCAGTGTTGATCCGGTCCCCATGGTAAAACCGGAGATGCGACCCTTGAATACGTGGCTGTCGCCGTACATGTCGACGTGCAGATCGGCAGGCTGACCGATGCGCAAGTAGCGCAACTGCGTCTCCTTGAAATTGGCGTCAACCCAAATGTCGCGGAGCGAGCGGATCGCCATAAGGCTCTGCCCGACTTGAACGTCATCGCCGGGATTGACATTGCGGCGGGTCACGACGCCGTCGATTTCCGCGACGATGTTGCAATACCGAAGGTTCAGTTCGGCCTGGGTGAGATCGCGCTTGGCAGCTTCAAGCTTTGCCTCCGCGTCCTTCACCCCTGGCGCATCAGCCGCGAACCGAGCGAACACCTGGTCGACGTCACCCAACTTCTGAAACTGCTCGATCATCTGCCTCGGCGTCTGGTTGTAGGAATGCACGATGCCCAGTTGAGCCGAACTCTGAATCAGGTCCGCTTGCGCCTGGCGGACGGAAGAAAAGTTCTGATCGATATCGGCTGGCACTGCTGCGAGATCTCCGTCTTCAGGTACCGCCGGCAACCCTAAAGAGGCACGGATTTGATACACATCGGCGAGCGCTTGGGTGACCTGTGCTCGGGAAGCCAACAACGCCGCTTGTCGCTGGTCGAACTCCTGCCGGCTCTCGGCCGGGGTCCCCAGCAACCGCTGCGCCCGTTCGAAATCCAGCTCGGCCAACGTCAGCTCGGCCTTACTTTTATCGAAGGCGGCAACCCGCGCACGCAGCAGGGCTACCTGGTTTCCAACCCCATCAATGGCGTTCTGTAATTTCCAGAATTGGCTTCTGGCCTCCGCTTCGATGCTCCGAGCGGTGGCCATGGCCACCAACAGGTTCGCATTTGCGGTGTCGACGGCAGCTTTGCTCACAGCAACGGTGTCTTGATAAGGCTCTTTGTCCAGTTCGACCAGGATATCTCCTTTGCGCACACGGTTGTTGTCATCCACCAGGACACGGGCAACCTGGCCGGGCACGCGAGGGGCAACGAACGTCACGTGGCCGTTCACGTATGCATCGTCGGTCGAAACGGTGTTGAGCGCCAGCCGAATCGCGGGAATACCAAACACAACGACGACGGCGATGACGACAGCGCTTACCCCTCCGATCAGCAGCCTTCGCCTTCGCCCGGACGTTCGGCTTTCCGGTGGGGCTGGCCCGGACCCGGCATGTGTATCTGCTGACTCCGCGCGACCAACCACCGCGGCGCGTCCGCTTCCTGTCGGAGGCGTCCGGTCGGAACTTGGCTCGCTGCCATGCTCGGTCATGTCGGGCACCGTCACTGGGATGCTGAATAGGATCGCGAAGAACTATTGGCGAGGTCCAGCTACCCTGATCCTAGTCGTGAGAGACCCCGAACGCCAGTGAGGAGACCACCGCCAGTCGTGACCAACAGGTCGCAGCCGAGCAGTGTGCGGCCCGTCGCTTCCTGCCAATCGAGCGTTCGCGGTCGGCGATGGGTGGCCTTGCATTCGAACCCATTTGAGAATCTCAAGTTATCGACAAGGGAGGGTAAACCATGAAGATCGTCGTCATCGGCGGCACCGGCCTTATCGGCTCGAAAACCATCGCCATTCTGCGCCAGGGCGGCCACGAGGTCGTCGCCGCCTCGCCCCAAAGCGGCATCAACATAATCACTGGCGAGGGGCTTAAAGAGGCCATGGCCGGCGCCCAGGTGGTGATCGACCTCGCCAATTCATCCGCATCTGACGACAGGGCGGCGCTGGAATTCTTCGAGACCTCCGGCCGTAACCTTCTCGCTGCGGAGGCCGCGGCGGGCGTCCGGCACCATGTCGCACTACCCATCGTCGCAACCGACCGGACGGATAATGGCTATTTCCGCGCCAAGGTCGCCCAAGAGAAACTGGTCGTGGCCTCCGGCATCCCTTACACCATCATCCGCGCAACCCAGTTCCTCGAATTCCTCGGCCGCGTCGCCGATTCAAGTGCGGATGGAAACATAGTCAGGCTTCCACCTGTCCTGTTCTAGCCCATCGCGGCGGACGACGTTGCTCTCATCGTCGCCGAGGTGGCGCTGGCGGCGCCGCGAAACGGCGTCATCGAGATCGCCGGCCCGGAACGAGCACCGTTCAACGAAATCGTCGCCCGCTATCTGAAGGCGGCCGGCGACCGGCGCGAGGTGGTGCGTGACCCCGAGGCCCGATACTGGGGCGGCCGGCTCGAGGAGCACTCGCTCGTGCCATTGGGCGATGTGCGCCTCGGCCGTATGGTTTGGACGAATGGCAGAGGCGCGCCAAGCCGCGGTGAACATTTGCCGTGGGAATTTTCTATTTGCTGGCGGCGGGACGAAGCAATCCCCGGAAGTGCGCAGTCTGCGGGATATGAGTCCCACCGCCTTCGCGGTGACTGCAATCACTACGAAGCAAAATACGCCATCGCCGCCTCGACCCCGCCCTTCCCATGCGGCACGCCATTCCGCCGCAGGCTCATCTCCACCGCGGTCAGCGCACCCAGCACCATCGCCTCGTTCAGATCGCCCATATGGCCGATGCGAAACACCCGCCCGTGCAGCCTGCTGAGCCCCCCGCCCAACGAGACGTTGTAGCGGTACCGAGCCGTCCGCCGCAGTTCCTCGGCATCGTGTCCCTCCGGCATCAGCACCGCGGTGACGGAATCCGAATACCGCCCCGGATTTGTACAGAAGAGTTGCGGGCCGTTGTTCCCAGCCCAGACATTCACGCAGCGCCGCACACCCTCGGCCAAGTAATGGTGGCGGGCGATCACGTTCTCCATCCCCTCCTGCTCCAGCAGCCGCAACGCCTCGCGCATCCCATAGAAGGCATTGACCGGCACCGTGCCGATGAAGCTCTTGCCGGGCCGTTTCAGCATGACCGTCCAGTCGAAATAATAGCGGCCCAGCTTCGCCTGCTTGTTCGCCGCCATGCCCCTCTCCGACACGCCGGTGAAGCTCATGCCGGTCGGGCACATCAGCCCCTTCTGGCTGCCGCCGACGACCCCATCGATCTTCCAGTCGTCCATGCGGAACTCCAGGCTGGCAAGCGAGGAGATCGTATCGACGAGGAACAGCGCCGGATGCCGCACCGCATCGATCGCCGCGCGCAGTTCCGGCAGCGGGATGAACATCCCGGTCGCGGTCTCGTTGTGCACCACGCAGACCGCGCGGATCGCATGCTTCGTATCCGCTACGAGCGCCGCCTTCACCGCGGCGATCTCGACGCCGTGCCGCCAGTCGGCCGGCACCATCTGAACCTCCAGCCCGTGCGCGGCCGCCATCCGGCCCCACTCGTCGGAGAAATGCCCGGACTCGATCAGCAGGATCGTATCCCCCTGCGATAGCAGGTTCGTCAGCGTCGCCTCCCACGCCGCATGGCCCGACCCGGAGTACATGAACAGGTGGTGCTCGGTGCCGAGCACGCGCTTCAGCGCGGCGAAGGTGGCGTCGTACACCTCGACGAAATCGGGGTCGTGGAAGTCAATGGTCGGCCGATCGATCGCCCGCAGCACCGAATCCGGGATGTTGGTCGGCCCGGGATTGGCAAAGAACTGACGGCCGCGAAGGACCTTCGGCGAAGTGGCGCTCATGTGCTGGACTGGCTCCTGTTATTATTCCGTTCGGCGTGCGATGCCGATCGTGCGCCGGATGTGTCCTCCCGCCGGGACCTTTTGTCGAGGGTCCCGCTCCGACAACCGTGTGTTAACCCGCCGGCTGTTTGATGCGCCAACCACAGCGACGCGAAAAGCCCGATGCCGCACACTCCGCCGTCCGATTGGTTGGCCGACAAGGTGTGGCGTCTCACCGGCATGCCGTCAGGCCCGCCTGAAGCCCAGCTCATTCTGCTGCCCAGCGGACGCATCGGCGCCGGATGGGGAACCGACTTCTCGCGATGGCGAGTGGCAAGCGGCAGGCTCGGCCTGCTCGATGCATCCAGCCGGGAGTGCGTGACCTTCCCCCTGCCGGCCGAACCGGCGGACGTGCTGCACGGCCGGGCCGTGCGGAACGGCGAGCCATGCGGGCTCTCGTATCTGCGCGGCGTGCCGATGCTGCCGCCGACGCCATCGGCCGAGCCGCCGGCAAGCGGGCGGTCGAACATCGTTATCCTGCGCGCCGGGCCGGACTCGCTTCATCCCGCGTGGCTGCACGCATGTCCCGAGGGCGCGCGCAACTGGGATCTCTGTCTCTGCACCTACGGCGCCGGCACGTCCGAAAGCCCCGCCGAGCACCACGCACACTATCCCGGAAGCAAGTTCGAAGGCCTCAGCCGTCTGCTCACAGACCAAGGCTTCTGGCGCGGCTACGACTACGTGTGGTTACCGGACGACGACCTGCTGACCGACTGGCAGACGATCAACCGGATGTTCGAGCTGTGCCGCGCGTACGGCCTTGCGCTCGCGCAGCCCTCGCTCGCGCCGGGGAGTTGCATCAATCATCCCATCACCCGCCGCACGGGCGGCGGCGCGGGGCTGCGCTTCACTTCGTTCGTCGAGATCATGGCCCCGATCTTCTCCCAGCCCGCGCTGCGCCGCCTCGCCGGGAGTTTTGCTTTGAATCCGAGCGGCTACGGCCTCGACCATCTCTGGCCGGCGATCATAGACGCGCCGCCGACGGCGATCGCCATTCTCGACGCCGTCTCCGTGCTGCACACGCGTCCGATTGGCGCCAGCTACGACCAGGCCCGCGCCATGCAGGACGGCTGGTTGATTGAGGACGCCTTCCATCAGGTGAACCGCTACGAAGTCCGCGGCGTCATCACGCTGCGCCCGGCCGGGCACGCCAAGCGCCATGGGGTCGTCCTGACCCCTCCGGCAACGGCCGCGGCATAAGGATCCGGTCATGCCCCTCCCCGTCCCCATCGATGCCGGCGATGTCGGCCAAGCCGTCGCAGAGCTCCGGGCTGCGCCGATCGAGCTGCTGCTGAACCCCGACCGGCTGGAACAGTTCTTGCTGCGGCTCGGTCTGAACGACGAGATTCTGGAAGAATTTCCGGCCGCCTTCTACCCCTGGTGCGGCCGCGGCGTGAAGTCCTGGCAATACCCACGGCAGTTCAGCCGATATCTCTGTTTCCTCGCCGACAAGCAGATCCGCAGCTACGTCGAGATCGGCAGCCGCCACGGCGGCACTTTCATCATCACGTGCGAGTACCTCGCCCGCTTCGGTGGGCTGCGCCACGCCTGCGCGCTCGATCTCGAGGAAAGCCCGATTCTCCTGCATTATCGACAGGAGCTTCGCGCCTTCGACTACCACATCTGCTCCAGCACATCCCCCGCCGGCCGCCAGGTTCTGCGCACCGGAAACTGGGACCTCGCGCTGATCGACGGCGAGCATTCCCGCAATGCCTGTTGGTCCGACTACCAATCGCTGAAGGACAACACGCGCATTATCGCGCTGCACGACATCATCAACGAGAATTGCCCCGAGGTGAGCGAGGTCTGGAAATATATCCGCGGCGTCGTTCCATCCGGCCGAGTGTTCGAGCAGACGGATCAGTACCGGGAGGTGTTCGAACAAACCGGCAAACGCTTCCTGGGCATCGGCGCCGTCGTGTTCGGTTGAACAATCGCGGCGCGCGGGCTCCAAAACGGCAGAAGGAAAGCGAAATCCGATGAACGATCTGATCATCGCCCGCTATAACGAGCCGATCGAATGGATCCTGCTGGTACCCCAGGACTTCCGCATCCATATCTACAACAAGGGGGCGTCGATCGACTCCGCCGCGGTGCGCGCGCGAGCAACGCGGATCATCGACCGCCCGAATGCGGGCCGCGAGTCGGAGAGCTATCTCACCCACATGATCGAGCACGGCCCAGGGTCGGGACCATTCACCGTGTTCTGCCAAGGTGATCCGTTCGAGCACAGTCCGGACTTCATCGACCTGCTGGAAGCCGCCGCCGATTGGCACGACGTCCAGCCGCTGTCCTGGTGTTGGAAGCAGGAGGCGAACGTTCCGCCGCCGGCGCTGCGCGGTGCGGGGCACGGGAACCTCGCCAACGGCCTTCGGGTCCGACCGGAACTGTTCTCGCTGGCGACCTGGAATCCGGTCGAATTCATCGATATCGGCGCCGCCCGGACCGGCCACGCCTACCGCACCCTGCACGGCGTGCCGGAAGGCACGAACCTTGCCGGCCACTTCTTTGCGATGTGCAGGCTGGCGGCTCTCGCCAGGCGGGCTCAAAACCACCTGGTGGGCTGCTTCTCCTACGGCGCGATTTTTGCCGTGCGCAACCTGCTGATCGCCGAACTGCCGCTCGAAGCCTTGCAGCGGATGCGGCACGCCGCGCTCGGCCCG
>Ga0335075_10000933_pt1 | contig 49194 bp, 35 predicted proteins | sample Lox_Sample_24_FD_206723 | JGI IMG/M metagenome (GOLD analysis project Ga0335075, IMG submission 206723) | Soil microbial communities from Loxahatchee National Wildlife Refuge, Florida, United States - Lox_Sample_2.4 | ecosystem: Environmental > Terrestrial > Soil > Wetlands | place: USA... | reverse complement strand
TTGCCGAGATGTATGTTGAGGCCGCGGAGTTTCTAGCTGCGAATGGTTTGCCGCAGTATGAAATCTCCAATTTCGCCGCGGCTGGCGCGGAGTCACGGCACAATTTGAAGTATTGGCTGCGACAGCCGTATCTGGGGCTGGGACTGGACGCGCACTCCATGCTGCGCGACGCCGAGGGACGCGCTCTGCGCTTCGCCACCACGGACGCGCTCGAACCGTTTCTGGAGTCGGCGGGATGGAGCGAGCCGCAGCGTCTGACGCGCGACGAAGAGCTGGAGGAGGCCTGGTTTCTCGGGCTGCGCTTGAATGCAGGTGTAAGCCTGTCTGCTCTTCGCGACGGGTTTGGAGAAGGTGCGCTGCGCGGGCTCGATTCTGTGCTTGCTGAACTGGCCTCCGATGGCTTGATCGAGCGTGCTCGGGATTGTGTCCGGCTCACCCAGCGGGGGCGTCTGCTCTCAAATGAAGTCTTCGCACGTTTTCTGGTTGAGCCTGTGAGTGCTTAGAATCGGTGCATGGATGCAGACTGGAAGATTGACCTTCGCAGCGACACCGTAACCAAACCCACACCCGCGATGCGCGCTGCAATGGCAGAAGCCGATGTCGGCGACGATGTGTATGGCGAAGATCCAACTGTAAACAAGCTGGAAGCGCGCGCGGCGGAGGTCTTCGGTCGAGAAGGCGCGATCTTTGTGCCGACCGGGATCATGGGGAACCAGATCGCGATTCACCTCCACACACAGTCTGGGCAGGAGGTCATCTGCGAATCGCGCGCGCACATTTTTGACTGGGAGATGGCGATGATCTCCGCCTTCTCCGGCTGCCAGACGCGCACGGTTACCGGCGAACGCGGCGTGCTCACCTGGGACCGCATCAAGACCGCGCTCTCGCCGAAGCTCTACTATCGCGCGCAAACGGGCCTGATTGCGCTCGAAAACTCCCACAACATGGCGGGCGGCACGGTCACATCTTTGGATGTGTACGACGAAATCTGGTCCGGCGCTCGCGATGCCGGGCTGCCGACGCACCTGGACGGCGCGCGGGTTTTCAATGCGTCTGTCGCGCTCGGCGTTCCTGTCGACGAGCTGACGGCGGGCTTCTCCAGCGTGATGTTCTGCCTGTCGAAAGGGCTGTGCGCTCCGGTTGGATCGATGCTGGTAGGCGGCCGGAAGTTCATCGAACGCGCCCGCTCGGTGCGCAAGATGCTGGGCGGAGGCATGCGTCAGGCAGGCGTTCTGGCCGCCGCCGGGTTGATCGCGCTGGAGGAGATGCCGAAAAGACTCCGTGAGGATCACGCCAATGCGAAGCTGCTGGCCGAACGCATGGCAGCGCTGAAGCAGGTGGAGATCGACCTGACAACTGTGCAGACGAATATCGTGATCTTCCGGCTGCACGGCATTACGGATGTGGCTCCGGTGCTGGCGACGATGAAGCAGCGCGGCGTGATCGCGGGCGCGGCGGCTACAGATCAGATTCGCTTCGTCACACACCTGGACGCAGATCACGCTGCATGCGAGCAGGCGGCAGAAATCGCGGCGAAAGTCATCACCGGCATCGGATGAATTCGAACCTTCAACCGGCCACGAGATGGATCGCCCTGGGCTTTCTATGCCTTGAGTTGCTCGCCTTGGCAGCCCGGATGATCGCACTGACAGGTCAGCTCCGTCATCTTCTTCGCAGATTCGCACTTGGTGCTGCAATACTTCTTGCCTTCTGGAACCGGGCAATTGCAGCCCGGATGCGCGCACGTTTTTGCTCCACTCATAATTGCGTCTCCTTTACCGCTTCTGGTTAGATGCGTGCCGGTTGGCTGGCGACAGCAAGGCATTTTTCGGCAGAAGAGGGCCCCGCAGATTGGATGCGGCGGTGAATCCGGAAGCGTTGCTGTAGAAACAATTTTTATACGCCGTTCGCGTTCCTGACGCAGGTTCATCGCATGTTCTTCACGAGACGTTAAACTAAGGCTGCATGAAACATCGCACGATCAAGCACTATGAGCTTGTCCGCAAACTGGGCGCGGGCGGCAGTGGAGTGGTGTATTACGCAAACGATACGCTGCTGATGCGCCCCGTCGTGCTCAAGGTGCTCAAGCGCGGCGCGCTATCGCTTGAGCAGATGCGGACCACCGTTCTGCGCGAAGCGCGGATGGCGTCGGCCATCGAGCACCCCAACGTCTGCGCCATCTATGAGGTTGGCGAAGAGGGCGAAGAGGCCTTTATTGTGATGCAGTACGTTCCGGGGCAGGGCCTGGACACGCTGATTGCCAAAGGAGCATCGAACCTGCAGTTGGTGCTTTCGGTGGGCATCCAGATTGCGGATGGTCTGAGCGCGGCGCACTCGCTGGGAATCTTCCATCGCGATCTGAAGCCGGCCAATGTGATGCTGACCGATGGCGGCCTCACAAAGATCCTCGACTTCGGCCTGGCGCGGCGGCTGAATCCCGAAGACGCTGAGTTCGATCCTGCGAAGTCTTCGCCGCGCAAGACCAATCCGGCTACCGCGACCTACACCGCGCGCGGCGGTACCATCGCCTACATGGCTCCGGAGCAGTTTGTGACCGGGCAGAGCAGCGTGCAGAGCGACCTGTGGGCCCTCGGAGTCATCCTGTACGAACTGGTGTGCGGTCGGCATCCGTTTTCGCGCCCTGACGCCGAAGAGTTTCAGAGCATACGCGCCATTCAATTCATCGATCCCACGCCCCTCGATACGTCTCCGGAGTTAAGCTCGGTCATCTTCCGTCTGCTCGAAAAAATTCCGGCAGAGCGCTACGCCAGTGCGGCGGACGTGCGCGAGGCGCTGAAGACCATCATGAAGGCGCTGCACATTGAGACGGGCATTGTGCCCGGCGATGCTGGCGCGAAGCTGCCTCCTTCGACCGCGGAGATGGAGAAGCGCACCACCGGACTGCTTTCCATGCTCGCCGAGCGATTCCGCGAGTCCGGAACTAAGGAAAAGCAGAGCACGATTCTGGTGCTGCCGTTTCAAAACCTCGGCCTGTCTGACATTGCGCCGCTCTATGGATTCGCGCTTGCCGACGCGGTAGCCGCCCGTATCGCGCGCATGTCGTCACTCGTGGTGCGCCCCTCGAGCGCGCTCATGAATATGTCCACCGCGCAGATGGACCCGTTGGCCATCGGTCACAAACTATTGGTGGAGTGGGTGCTCACGGGCAACTTCATCCGTTCCGACGCCGGCTTTGACCTCAACTGGCAGTTGCTGAACGTGCCGGGCGAGAGTGTGCGCGCGGGCGGAGCCATCAGCGTGGCATCCTTTGATCTGATCGCGGTGCAGACGGAGATATGCAACGAAGTGTTCGCATCATTGCAGGGGCTGGGGCAGCTCCACCAGCGAGCCGACCGCGGCATGGCACGCAGCGAGCCGCTGGCCCAGGACCTATCGGAAGAATACCTGCAGGCGCGCGCGGTGCTGACTGCATTTATGCAGAGAACCGGTAGCCGCGTCGATCTTGACCACGCCCGCGAACTGTTTGAGAGCGTGGTGGACCGGGAGGGAGCATTCGCGCCGGCGTGGACAGGGCTGGGCATCACGCATCTGCAATATGTGCGGCACGGTTTCGGCGGCCACATGCACGTGATGACTGCGCGGCGCGCCTTTGACCGCGCCCTGGAACTGGACCCCGGCTCGGTGGAGGCGAATCTGTATCGCGTCTACATGCTGCTCTCGCGCGGTGAAAAAGAGAGCGCGCGCCACGGCATTGAAAACCTGCTGCATACCGCGGCCAACGACTGGAACGTTCACATGGTTGCTGGCATGACCCTGCGCATCGACGGCATGTATGAGGAAGCGCTCGACCAGTTCAACCGCTCGCTGAGCCTGAATCCGTCAAACGCGCCAATGATCTACAACCATCGCGCGCGCGTGTATCAATATCAAAACCAGATTGAGCTGGCGGACGATGAGCTGGCCAAAGGGCTTATGCTGGAGCCCAGGCATCCGCTGCTGCGCACTTCGGTCGCATACCAGCACATGCGGCAGGGCAATCTGCGCGAGGCCATCCGCATTCTGGAGGAGGTTATCCGCGATGACGACAGCATGCGGATTGCGTATCCCACGCTGGCCATGTGCTATGTGCAGGTAGGCGAGCGGGACCGCGGAGCCTCGCTGATCGAGGAAGGCTCCATGGCCGCGGCTGAGGCTGACAGCGAGATGGCCTACCGGCTTGCGACCTACTTTGCAGTCGACGGAGACGAGAGTGAAGCGCTCCATTGGCTGCGCCGCGCCATCTATCTCGGCAACGAAAACTATCCGTGGTTTTCCATCAACCCGGCATGGAGCCGCGTTCGCGGCCACGGCGACTTCGAACGGATCCTCGAAGACCTGAAGAAGAGCTTCCGCCGCAACCAGAAAAACTGGAAGCGTCTGCTCGCCTCGAAAAATTAGGCGTGCTGCTTCATCTCTTCAGCTGAAACATCCTTGATATGCGTGCCGAGATACCACCTGAAGCCGAAGGGATCGACCACTCCGGCCATGCGGTCGCCGTAGAACTGGTCCGCCGGCTCGCGCTCGCTTTTCGCTCCTGCGGCCACAGCTTTCTTGTATACGGCGTCGCAGTCTGGGACGTAAAGCATCAGCCCCACCGGCGTTCCACCAAAGTGCGCGGGGCTATAAGCGCCAATCTCCGGATATTCGTCGGCGAGCATCACGCACGAGTCGCCGATCTCGATTTCGGCATGGCCTATGCGGCCGTCTTTTTCCATGCGCAGGCGCTCTTTGGCGCCGAAGGCTTTGATGTAGAAGTCGATCGCAGCGGCGGCGTTCTTCACGATGAGGTAGGGCTGCACGGAATGGTATCCGTCGGGAATAGGTTTTACGTCAGGCATGGCATTTCTCCTCGCCTTACAGTGTCTACCACCGCGCAAAGTATGGATTGTAAAAAATTGAAGGTGCTGGCCCCACGGGCACATGCGCCTTCGGCGCCATCCCCATCCCGGCTGCATTGCCATTCCTTTGGTCGGGTTGGGCAGTTCGGTGCGCGGCATTGGCTACAGTGGCACATGGTTGATATGCCCAATTGCCTTGTCATACTCGATGAACCGTTCAACATAGCCCGTCGGCGTGAACCCGGAGAAGCTTTGGAAGTCATGGATGAAATGGGCCTGATCGTAGTATCCGCAATCCAGTGCGATCCGGGCCCACTCCGGCTCGCGTTTTGCATGAATGCTGCGCAACACGCGTTGGAAGCGGCGCACACGGCAAAAGGCCTTCGGGGTAAGCCCGGTCTGGTCTTGGAAGAGTTGCGAGAACCGCCGATGACTGAGGCCGATGGCGTCGAGTACCGAGGCCACCGTGGTCGTGTGCGGATTCCTGCCGAAGCGCAGCGCAGCGAACGACACGGCGGGATGTAGCTCAAGGGGGCGGCAAAGCTGCCGCGTCATGGCGTCCTCGGCGATGGCGAACATGGCCGAAATATTCTTCGCCTCAAGCAGCTGCGCGCGTATCGCCGCAGCTGCAGAGCCCCACACGTAGTCAAGGGGCACGTCGCAATTAGTAACCTCGGACGCCGGCATAGGGAAAAAGGGAAACGATCCCCCGGCTCGAAACTGGATGCCGAAGACCCGTTCCTGCTGCAGGGTGTCGATGACGAACGGCTCTGAACGCGCCCCGCCGAATACAGCCTGGCCATAGCTCTGCCAGTGGTCGAGGTTCTTCCAGTTGTAGATGCGGATGGGCTCTTCGCGAAGGTTGAAGATGACGCTTGCTTCGCCGGTCGGCATCAGCCGCTCTTTGGTATGGCCCTCGGGCGCGCCCTCCCAGTACCAGAAACACTGGGCGAACTGCGAAAGCGGGGCAGACGGGGTGTGCAGGCAATGAAACATGGCACGCCGCCATTGTAACCAGTGCAGAGGATCGCTGGCGCGGACAGGAAAGGGAGCATCCGAAGATGCTCCCGGAATTGCTTTACGGGGTGAATGTCTTAGTTCTGCGTCGGAGTCAGGTCCATCGGCTCTGTCAGGCTGAAGACAATCTCAGATCCGGCAGGAACTACCGCAGCGGTGGGATGCTGGGTGAGCAGATGCGTCGTCACCAGGCCCGCTCCGATAAGCGAACCTGCCAGTGCGCCCGGAGGTCCGGCCAGCTCGGCGCCCACCAGCGCGCCCGTTCCAACACCTACGCCGTATTCCGCGGTCTTTTTCAGGACGTGCGCGCTCGGCTCAATGCCGCCTTCGCTGCCGGTCCGCGTACCGTTCGCCCAGGAATCGATCACCTGCGCATAGAGATGGTAAGCCGTACCGTCGGGCAGAATCACCGTCTCGGGTCGAAGGCGCAGTGTGGCCGCCGGGCCAAAGTGATGCCCCTGTCTCACCTGGACCACATGCCCGCGCAGAGTCGCTCCGGCAGGAATGATGACGCTGCCGCCGTTCATCACATCCATCAAAATCCGACCCCGAAACGGAGTGCCCACCGTCGTATTGTTCGTGGATAGAGCATCGTCAAGGCGCACCCGAATCTCGGTGCCCTCGGGCAGTTCGTTAGCAACGTCTGGAACACTGGTTACGATGCCGTCGCTGGTGTTATCGTTCGGCCGCGTGTGAAGTACCGCCGTATCACCCGTGAACCCGGCATTCGTCTGGCTGGCCGGCGGCGGAACGGTGACAATGCCGTAGTCGGTGTTGTCGTACCGGGAATTGTAGGCAGGGGAGCCGGGTGAGATCACCGTCGCATCAGAACTTGCCTCCCGTATAGGCGGCGTTGCGGTCGCAGGTGCGGACACGGCCGGCGAGGGCTTTGCATGCTCTGCGGGCGGTGTTGCAGGCGTATCCGGTGTGGACACAATTGTGTCATCCGGCGGGGGATGCGACACACCCTGATACTGGCTCGAGGTGTCCTGCGGTTGTTGCTGCGCAAAGGCTACCGGCGCGGCTATCACCGCGATGCTCAGGCACGTAAGCGCCAATCGATTGCCATTGAATTTCATACCTGCTCCATGTAAATCCGCTGCAGGTTTGAATTTTCAGCCGCAGCGTACACTCTCATCGTAGTGCAATTCCTGCCTGTTAGACGCGCCTCACGTCGGATTGCGCGCTCGATGAGAACCACGGCGGTTACCCGCCGCGCCGTGCATCGGTCCGAATGTCCGCCCCGAAAAACGCTCGGCATTCTTTGTTAGAATCGCTTTGGAACCCGGAAAAAACTGCGGAAGGCATCTGTTTCACCCGAATATGGCGAGCTTCATCGACACAATCAGCGGAATTGCCGGTGAACCCATCCTCGTCGACCGCCGCCCGAAACTCAAAGACCGCTTACAACACCAGATTTCAAGGAGTCACATGACGGAGATTGTTGCCATCCATGCGCGCGAGATTCTCGATTCGCGCGGAAACCCCACCGTAGAGGCCGATGTTGTTCTCGATGGCGGCGCTACGGGCCGCGCCGCCGTTCCCAGCGGTGCCTCCACCGGCGAGCATGAGGCCGTGGAGCTGCGCGACGGAGACAAGTCGCACTACCTGGGCAAGGGCGTGCTGAACGCCGTGGAAAATGTGGAGAGCGTGCTCGCTCCGGAGCTGACCGGCATGGATGCCGCCAACCAGCGCCTGCTGGATGCGACCATGGTTTCGCTCGATGGCACTCCGAACAAGGGACGCCTGGGCGCGAACGCCATCCTCGCTGTTTCCATGGCTGCGGCGCGCGCCTCGGCCAAGGCGCTGGGTCTGCCGCTCTATCGTTATTTGGGCGGCGTGAACGCCTCCGTGCTGCCCACGCCCATGATGAACATTCTCAACGGTGGCGCTCACGCGGATAACAACGTTGACTTCCAGGAGTTCATGGTAATGCCGGTGGGCGCGGAGCGGTTTTCCGATGCGCTACGCTGGGGCGCGGAGGTCTTCCACACCCTCAAGGGCGTGCTGAAGAAGCGCGGCTACAACACCGCCGTGGGCGATGAGGGCGGATTTGCTCCGTCGCTCAAATCGAATGTGGAAGCGATTGAAGTGATTCTGGAAGCCATCGAACTTGCCGGATACAAGGCAGGTGAGGATATCGCGATCGCGCTCGACCCGGCAGCCAGCGAGTTCTTCGACAAGGAGAAGGGTAAGTACGTCTTCAAGAAGTCGGATAAGAGCGAGAAGAGCAGCGAGGAGATGGCCCGCTACTGGCAGGAGTGGGTGCGCCAGTATCCCATCGTGTCCCTCGAAGATGGACTGGCCGAGGACGACTGGGATGGCTGGAAATATATGACCGAGTTGCTCGGCGAGCATGTGCAGCTGGTTGGCGACGATATCTTCGTGACCAACACCGAGCGTCTGCAGCGCGCCATTGATGAGGGCATCGCCAATTCAATTCTCATCAAGGTGAACCAGATCGGCACCGTCAGCGAAACGCTGGAGGCAATTGAGCTGGGACGCCGTTTTGGATACACCTCCATCATTTCGCACCGCAGCGGCGAAACGGAAGACACCTTCATCGCCGACCTCGCGGTGGCGACCAATGCCGGGCAGATCAAGACCGGGTCCGCCTCGCGCACCGACCGCATCGCCAAATACAACCAACTGCTCCGCATCGAAGAAGAGCTGGGACAGGCCGCCGAGTTTCTCGGGCTGGAGTCAGTCAACTTCGGCGAGTAGCTGCACATGAGGAGCGCGTGGCGCATCGCTGTGCGCTCCTTTGATCTAAAGGGGAAAGACCTCATGCGCTACGCATCGGTTCTTGCAGCAACTCTGATCTTTGCCGCATCCGCACTGGCGCAACAGGCGCCGTCTGCTTCATCCGCCCCCACGACTTTGGCGAATCCACCGGCCCAGGTCCCGGACCAACCGCCTGTGCATCCCGTCACACCAGAGCAGGTTCATGAGATTCTTGAACTCACGGGAGCCAACCAACTCAAAAATCAGATGATGCGCGGCATGATGGCCTACTGGCGCAGGGCCTTCCCATCGTTTGTGCCGAAGGATGTATTCGACGATCTTGAGTCCAGCCTGGAGAAAATGGATTTTGAGCCGATGGCGGTCACGGCGTATCAAAAGCGCATTTCAACAGAAGACGCGGCGCAGGTGATCGCGTTTTATAAGACCCCGGCAGGACGGCGCGTCATCGCAGCGTTGCCGCAGATTTCGAGCGAAATGCAGCAAGCGGGCGCGCAGATGGGGATGAAGGTCTCACAGGAAGTCATCGCCCGGCACAAGGACGAAATCAAGGCGGCCGCCGAAAAATATCGTGAGGAGCAGTCCGGGCCGCCCACCATTACATCACCAAACTAAATTGAAAACAGGAATTGAAAACAGGAGCTCAGGTGTCCGTTCGTAAGAAGCCCATCGTTCTCACCATCCTTGACGGATGGGGATATCGCCCCCAGATTGAAAACAATGCCATCGCTCTCGCGCGCAAGCCGACCTACGATAAGCTGCTTGCCGAATATCCCAACACGCTGCTCCATGCTTCTGATCACTTCGTCGGCCTGCCCGACGGGCAGATGGGCAACAGCGAGGTGGGCCACCTCAACATCGGAGCAGGCCGCATTGTCCGCATGGACATTACGCGCATTGACGCGCTGATCGCCAGTGGCGAATTCTTCTCGCACCCGACGATCGTGACTGCGCTGAAGCGCGCAGCCGAGGGCGCGCGCCAGCTTCACCTCTTCGGGCTGCTCTCCGACGGCGGTGTTCACTCGCACCAGAACCATCTCTACGCGCTGCTCAAGGCCGCGAAGCAGCAGGGTGTGGAGCGCGTCCTGGTTCACGCCTTCATGGATGGGCGCGACACGCTGCCCACCTCCGGAGCTGCCTATCTGGCCGCGCTCCAACAGAAGATGCGCGAGTACGGCGTGGGCAAAATCGCTTCTGTTTCAGGGCGCTACTATGCCATGGACCGCGACCGCCGCTGGGAGCGCGAAAAGCTCGCCTTCGATGCCATGGTGACCGGCAAAGCCGAGGGCGGAGCCTACTCCGACCCCATTGCGCGCGTGAAGGAGTCCTACAACAACGGGATTACCGATGAGTTTATTGTGCCGTTTGTCGTGGCCGACGAGCACGGCAATCCAAACGGCGTTATCCGCGAGGGCGATGTCTGCCTTATGTTCAACTATCGCGCCGACCGCGCCCGCCAGATCACGCGCGTACTGGCGCGCAACAGCGGCCTGACCAAGCAGGAGGGCCGAGATCTGCCCGGAGCCGAGGACCTCGACATGGTGATTCCGCGCGGCATCGTGCCGAAGGACTTGCACTACGTCTGCATGACGCAGTACGACAAGACCTTTACGCTGCCCTTGATTATCCTGCCGGAGTCGATGGAGAACCTGTTGGCAAACATGATGGCGCAGGCGCAGCTCCGCAACCTCCGCATTGCCGAGACGGAGAAGTACGCGCACGTCACCTATTTCTTCAACGGCGGAATCGAGACGCCGTTCCCCGGCGAAGACCGCCTGCTCATTCCGTCTCAGAAGGTCGCAACCTACGATCTTGCACCCGAGATGTCCGCCTCCGGAATCGCGGATGCAGTGGTGAAAGCCGTCGAGGACACCGCCTTCGATGTGCTGGTCGTGAACTTCGCCAATGCCGATATGGTAGGCCACTCCGGCAAACTGGCTCCTACCATCAAGGGCGTGGAGACGGTGGATGCCTGCCTGGGCCGCGTCTATCAGGCCGTTCGCCAGAATGGCGGCTCGCTGCTGATCACTGCCGATCACGGCAACGCGGAGTTAATGGTCGATCCCGTGACAGGCGGGCCGCACACGGCGCACACCACCAATCCGGTGCCGTTCATCTTCGTGAATGAAGACGCAAGAAACTACTCATTGCGACCTGAAGGCTCGCTGCGCGATATCTCGCCGACGATCCTGGGTATGATCGGGCTCGACCAGCCGAGTCAGATGACGGGCGGCGATCTCCGCCTTCGCCTGAAGTAACGATCGCATGCGCCATGAGACAATAAGCCCCCATCGCAGGATGAGGGCTTCGTCTTGCGCTCAGGGTGAGGTTAGAAGATCTTCTTTATGTCGGGGTACCAGGTGATCCGCGCCTGGATGGTGGTATCGTGCTGCACACCGGGCTTGTAGAGCGGAGCAACCCATCGCTCGTACTGCACCCATCCGCGCACCTCAAAGTCCTTCATAAAGCGCTTGGTCGCGGCAAATTGATAATCGTTCTGGGTTGTGCCCGATGGAATAAATTTCTGGTCCACCTTCACATAGCGATACGAGAACTGAGCGAATTCGCTGGGCGAAAGATGATAGGTCAACCAGGTTTGACCGCCCTTCGCGTCGCGCCCGATCGCATCTGCGAACAGGTAGCCCTTAATCGTCGGTCCTTGCCGCTGGATGGTTTCGTAGTAAAGGAAGTCCCCGTTTGCGTCGGCATCGCTTACCGGGTCGGTTGAGGCTCCCTCGACTCGCAAATCCAAATGGGAGAGCGCAGGGAAATGTGAGAGGTAAATGCCCGGACGGATTCCGGAGCGACGTGGCGCGCTGATGGGGTTCACGTCGTCATGCGCAATCGAATCCGTGTAAAGCGTGACCCAATTGCGCAGGAAGGGAAGCCGGTAGTCGAAGTCAAAGCTGCCGAAGCGCGCGCCAGGATCGTCGCGCGAATACTTTTCGGCATACGACACATTCTGGATGCTGAAGAAGCTCTTCAGGAATGTATGAAGCGTAATGGGTTCCTTGCAGGGGACAATGGTGTTTGTGCTGGTGTCGAGGCAGCCGTGATCGTCACCGCCCCAGATCACGGTGCGCTCAAAGCCGAATTCAAGGTTTTTCGTCGGCTTAAAACTCACCTTCTCCATGTGCACCCAGGGAGAGTTTGGATAGGTATGCCCCTTCAGGCTGCCCACAAAGAACTCATAGCGAAACGGTCCCGTCGCGCGCGATAGGAGAGGAATGCGCAGCGGTTCCACGCGATTGATCTCAAAGGTGTACGGAGCCTCCGAATTCGTGCTCCAGGACATGCTGCCGCCGACGGCGGGGCTTAGCCACTGGTCATTCTTGCCGAAGGAAATTTCGTGGCCCAGCAGATGGTATGAGGCGCTGACCTCGAGAATCCGAAAGTCGTTGGTCGCGCTGATCGGGCCCAGCGGAATCGTATCCTGATCGGAGTTTGTCGCAAACGGAATGTCATCGACATTCTGAGACAGGTAGATGGCCAAGGGCAGCGAGTAGCCGGTGGCGCTCGGCGCATGCTGGTATTCGCCGCGGAAGTAGAGCGAAAACCGACCCGCATTGGCGCGGGCGCTGAAGCCCGTATAGTTATTGAAGCCCGCCTGGTAGGGACGTCCGTAGTCGTTCACAATGGTCTGGCCCAGATGGAAGCTGTCATTCAACGGCGTGCCGGTGATGCCGCGCATGAGCGTATACACGCTTTCGAAATGCGCTGCCGCGCTGTGCGGTCCGGTCGAAGTATCGGCATCGTCGGAGAATTCGTCGACGAGGGCCAGGTAAATCTCACGTGCTTCCTCATCGTTCGGATTGCTGTCGATCTTATCCGCCGTCTCCTGCAGCATATGGGCGATGCTGAGGCGAGTCCATGGACGCAGTCCCATGAAGGCCGTGTCCAGATACCCCATGCTGTGCAGGCGGTCGAGCGCGGGATAAACCCAGCTGTCCATCGGCACATACGATGAGCCGAGCGAACTGGTGTAAATAATTGGAGAGGCCGGATGGTAGTTGGCCGGGATGGGCGGCTGCTGCTGTGCTGGAGCCTCGCCTGCAAAAGCAATCTGGGTTGGGTGGTCCCCGCTTCCCGATTGCGCTAAAGCAGTTTGAAGACCGGAACTCAGCGCAATTAGCAATAGGATCGACGGGACAGTTCTCACTCACACCTCTGGGGCTTGGGGATTAGGCCCGGACGGCCATGACTACCTGGCTGCTTGCCGTATCCACCGTACTCGCTTCAGGCTACAGCATTTCTTTGGCAGGTGTACACGGGCTTCGATGCCGCTGTGGGAGGAAAGGTCACCTGTGCTTCAGAATCAATTCATCTCCCCGGCCTTCACCGCTTCGTCGAGAACTTTCCCGTATTTTTTCTCCAGCCGCAGCTTCCAGTTCTGGCGAAAGAGCTTCTTGCCGGACAGGTAGTGTTCCAGTCTCGCCAGCGAATCCTGGGTTGCTCCCTTGTCCGGCCAGACGGCGCACTCTATGATGGTTGGCCCGCCGCCTTCGCGTGCCCGCGTGATGGACTCATGCGCCACGCGGTAGACCGCCACGGCATCGGCGCTGTCGACGCGGATCACGGGCAGGCCTTCGCAAATCTCCGCGAGAGGCTGGCCGTTCTCCAGCACATAAAGCACGGGCAGCGATGAATACGCGGCAGCGGCGAAAATTTCACGCATCCGGTCCGGGTCGCCCACACCCGCGAAGACAACTGCTGCATTCCCCTGCCGTTCGAGCTTGTGCCGCAGTCCATCGCCAGTGGCAGCGGCCAGGTGCGCGGATACCGCAGAAGCCCGGGCGCGCGCCAGCATAAGTGAGCCGCCCTGAAGATAGCCAGCCAGCAGTCCGCGAGGCGAAGGGGTTACGGAATCGCCGGAGTGCAGGCATGCAATGACCCCAGCCGTGCACGCTTCGCGGCCAATCCACCGTTCGTAGCCGCGGCCCGTTCTGAGCCGCTGATCGAGCATGCGGCATTGCAGCAGGGCGGCATAAAGCTCACGGAATTTTTCGTTGCTGATCAGAGAGAAGCCGTTTTTGCCCGCGACTCGGGCGGCCTGAGCTGCTTTGGTTCCAGTCGTTGTGATCATTTTTTTGCGGTCAAGGCGTGTGGTTAAAGCGATTGTACCGCACGCAGTGTGCCATGAAAGTTTGCGTGAAGGGTCTGGTACGCGTGCAGGGAAATGCAACAGCCTCTCATAACTTCGCCACAGGGCAAGAGGAATTTGGCCATAAATTTTCAACAGTTTTGTGAAAAACCCTGTGCATTTCGCGAGTCGAAGAGCGTCATCCGCAACATTGGCGGGCAGTCTCGCAATCTGCACTCATCCTGATGCATCAATCTGCGGACTTCTCCGGGCCCACAGAAAACCAATCTGCCCTCTTTGCTATCTCATAGGTGAATAGGAGCATTTCCACGTGAGAGCCGCCAAGGTGTGGGTGATCTTTTCCATTGGGGTAGGCGCGGGCACAGCGGTCGCCCTGATCTATGGCCCTCGAATCGGAGTCAAGACCTGTCGCTGGCTTCGCCGCGAACTCGGGGGCGCGGGTGATCACTTTCGGGACACGATTTCAGACCGCGCGGAGAAATATCTTAAACGGGGGAAACTGCTTGCGAATGTCGCCGCGGAGACGGCCGCAGCCACGTATCGTGCTGCGCGCGACGCCTCGCCGATGTAGTGATGCTACCCGGCAAGCAGCCCTCCCCAAACAGAAAGCCCTGCCGGAATCACAGGCAGGGCTTTTTGGCTTCTGGATTTAGCTATAGAGCAGTACTCCCTCTGACTTCTCAGCGCCTTCCTGCCCGACCGGACGGTAAAAGAGCTGGTTGTTGTCCAGGTAGACTTCAAGGAACGCCGGACGCTCGGTGATGCCGCCCGCGATCAGCGCCTCCGAGAGCGGATCTTCAACGTACCGTTGCAGTGCGCGGCGCAGCGGACGGGCCCCGTAGCTGCGGTCGATCAACGTCTTGTCGAGAATCCACTTCTTCGCATCGTGCGTGACGGAGATAGTGATCGCCTTCGCCACCAGATTGGCGTTCAGCTGAGCCAACAGCAACTCCACAATCTGGATGAGATCCGCGTCCGTCAGCGACTGGAACAGAATGATCTCGTCGATACGGTTGAGGAACTCAGGGTTGAAGGTGCGCTTGACCTCGCCCTTCACCATCTCTTCGATCTTGTCCATCACCATGTCTTCACGGTCGCTCGAGAAGCCCAGTCCCTGCTTGCGCTGCAGGTGCCGCGCCCCGATGTTCGAGGTCATGATGATGATGGTGTTCTTGAAGTCAACCGTGTTGCCAAGTCCGTCGGTCAACTGGCCGTCTTCAAAGACCTGCAGCAGAATGTTGAAGACATCTGGATGCGCTTTCTCGATCTCGTCCAGCAGCACGACAGAATAGGGTGACCGCTTGACGCGCTCGGTCAACTGACCGCCCTCCTCGTAGCCCACATAGCCCGGGGGCGAGCCGATCAGCTTCGAGACCGAGTGCTTCTCCATGAACTCCGACATATCGAAGCGGATCAGCGCCTTCTCCGATCCGAAGAGGAACTGCGCCAGCGTGCGCGCCATCTCCGTTTTGCCCACACCCGTCGGTCCCAGGAACAGGAACGAGCCGATAGGCCGGTGCGGAGACTTCAGGCCCGCGCGTGAGCGGCGAATGGCCCGTGCCAGCGCCGAAATCGCCTTGTCCTGCGAGATCACGCGCTTGTGCAGCTCTTCCTCCACGCGCAGGAGCTTCTGCGTCTCTTCTTCCTTGATTGAGGTAATGGGCACGCCTGTCCAGCGACTCACGACGTCTTCGATGTCCTCACGGCTCACAATGCCCGCCGTCGAGTCGTCGAGGTGATACTTGTCACGCAGGCCGCGCAGGTTCTCGCGCTCCTTGCGTTCCTCATCAGAGTAGAAGCGGGCTTTCTCAAACTCATGGTTCGCGATGGCGTTTTCCATGCGATGCACGATGAATTTGATCCGTTTCTGTACCTCGGTGATTTCTTCGGGCAGGGAAGTCTGGCGCAATTTGACACGCGCCCCGGCCTCGTCGATCAAATCGATAGCCTTGTCCGGAAGAAAGCGATCCGGAATATAGCGGTTAGAGTGCGAAACCGCGAAGTTGATCGAGTCATCCGTATAGCTGACCGCATGGAACTTCTCGTAGCGGTCCTTGATTCCCATGATGATCTTGATCGCGTCCTCCTCGTTCGGAGGTGGCACCTTAACGGCCTGGAAACGCCGTTCGAGCGAGCGGTCTTTCTCAATGGACTTGCGGTATTCGCCCGGCGTGGTTGCGCCGATGCACTGAATCTCGCCGCGCGACAGGGCCGGCTTCAGAATGTTGGCCGCGTCCAGCGAGCCTTCCGCCGAACCCGCGCCCACCAGCGTGTGCAGCTCATCGATAAACACGATGGAGTTCTGATTCTCCATCAGCTCCTTCATGATGGTCTTCAGCCGCTCCTCGAACTGGCCGCGGTACTTGGTTCCCGCGACGATCAGTGACAGATCGAGCGCCAGCACCTTCTTTTCCGAGAGGAAGCTGGGCACGTCGCCGTCGGAGATGCGCTGCGCGAGGCCTTCGACGATGGCTGTTTTGCCAACGCCCGGCTCGCCGATCAGCACGGGGTTGTTCTTCGTGCGGCGGCACAGAATCTGTACTACGCGCTCCAGTTCCGCATCGCGTCCCACCAGCGGATCAAGCTGGTTGTCCAGAGCCGCCTGGGTAAGATCGCGCGAAAACTCGGCCAGCAGGCTCGACTCACGATTCCGCTGTTGTTGCGGAGCCTTCTCCTGCGTAGTCCGCGCCAGTTCCTCGCGAATCGCGGCCAGCTTCAGCCCGCGCTCCTGCAGAATCTCCGCGGCAAAGCATTTCTCTTCGCGCAACAGGCCCAAAAGTAAATGTTCAGTGCCGATATGTTTGTGCGACAGCCGCTCGGCTTCCTCCGCTGCGTAGGCCAGAACGCGCTTGCATTCATTCGAGAGCGGCAGATCGACCGATGTCGAAACCTTCTCGCGAATCGTGGTGTGTCCTTCTATCTGTTTACGAATGGATTCAACGGATGCGTGCGAGCGAAGAAAGCGGTTGGTCAGCGCCTTGTCCTCACGCAGAAGGCCAAGCAGCAGGTGTTCGGTCTCGATATAAGGGGAGCCGAACTGGCTCGCCTCATAGCGGGCGAAGAAGATGACGCGCCTTGCTTTTTCCGTATAGCGTTCGAACATATTCCCCCTGGAAAGCCTCTGGACCATCCCAGTCCTGCTGAGTTAAACCCGGCGGGTACTGGAAAGACTTGAGCACCTTCGTTCGTATCGCCGCTCCGGCCTAAAATCCTGGGCCAATGCTGGGAGCGGCCTCCGGGTTGGGTGCACTCTTCCGCATCCAAATCCCACAATTGCTGTACTCGTCTCCCGGCTCAACCTGCCAGCGAAGAGACGTCTTGCATGCGGCCTTTTTCCAGCCGCAAAACTCTGTTGCAGCGCTGCGCCAACGTCAGGTTGTGCGTAACAATAACAGACGTTAGACGGTGCGTGCGATGAAGCCGTTCTACCAGGTCAAAAACCACCCCCGCGGTCCGGCTGTCCAGATCGCCCGTAGGCTCATCCGCCAACAGGACCTTCGGCCCCGTAACCAGCGCCCTGGCCAGCGACACCCGCTGCTGCTCGCCGCCGGAAAGCTCTCCGGCGCGGTGCGCGGCTCGGTCGGCCAGTTCCACCTCTTCCAGCCACTCTACGGCCCTCTTCAGCGCAGATACCTTCGATTCGCCGCGCGCCAGCAGCGGCATAGCCACGTTCTCTGCGGCCGTAAACTCCGGCAGCAGGTAGTGAAATTGCCACACGTAGCCCACATCGCGGTTGCGGAAACGTGCGGCCTCTTTGCTCGAAAGGTTTTTCAAGTGAATTGAGGCGCAGTATACGTCACCGCTGGAAGGGCTATCAAGAGCCCCCAGAATGTGCAAAAGTGTGCTTTTTCCCGCACCCGACTCGCCGACGATGGCCAGCATTTCGCCCTCCATCACGTCAAAGCTCAGTCCGTCGAATAGAACCAGCCGTCCCCGGCCGGTCACATATTCCTTTCGCAAATCCCTGACTTCTATCTCGATTGGATGCCCCGCGGCCTCGCTGCGATTCAGCCCGGCGGCTGTGGCCTGGCTTTGCACAAGGGATGCAGCTGAGAGGGACTCCATATCTACCTGTATCACCTTACGACGGCAAAAGAAAGCACTGTTTCTGAGGCAGTCAGAATCCCGCCTGTTTTGACCGCTTTACTCCGGCTGTGTTCGCGGCTGTACGCTGGGGATGGCGTGGCAGTCTTTATCCAGAGAGACGGAGCCGGGTGCAATCCAGCAGCCGCTGGCCTGGGTGTAAACAGGCATCGATTCCAAAACCGTCAGCTGTTGCTGTACTCGGCGCCAAGCCCGCTTGTGCTTCTTCGTTGTAATCGGGGCGCTCGGGTCGGAATAGTAATCTTCGATATCGTGCTTGATGGTCGCCGGAATCGGATCCCGGAGGGAGACGATTCTGTCCAGGAGCTCGGCATAGGTCGCGTCGGTGAGCGCATACGCTCCAGGACGCACCTTAGCTCCAGTGTCCAGATCTAGATTCTCCAGGTTCAATGTTCGGCTCGGCGGGGCGTAGGGGTCTTTGGCCAGCGCCGTAAGCAGCGCCTCATACCAATCCACACTCCGGTTCACACTCTCCACGTATCTCTCTTCTGTTGCCGCCTCCGGTCCGCGAATGGCGAGGTCCGAGAGAGGCCCGATCTTGGGCAGAATCACGATCAGCCCCGCAATCACGTACGTTCCGATACCTGCTTTCTTGCGGTATTGTTCCCAGCCGTTGTTAAAGTCGGCTTGCGCCAGCCGCTCTTTGTAAAGGTCGAACTCCGGCCCCGGCGTGTCCGCCGGGAAGTCATTCCTGTGCAGGACGACTTCGCCGTATGCAACCGTGGGCAGAAAGCTGCGCACCGACCACCGGTAGGTGGCAACCGCGGCTCGCTGATTCACTTGCATAGTGCGCAGCCGCAGCCCATACGTTTCGTAGAAGGATTGCTCCAGCAGCCGCACCGGAACCATCAGGCCGACGTGCTTCCAGTATGCGGAGGGTGCAATCCGCCGTTTGCTGAGCTGATCGATGTCGAAGGCAAACTCCGTCCGCACATGCCCATGGGGGCTTTCGTCGTAGGTCACAATCGGGCCATACTTCGCTTCCAGGTTCGGAAACTCAATCGCTGTCGAGGGATTCACCGCGTCGTGGTGCCCAACACTGTCGCCCACATAGTGCGAAAGCGCGCCCAGCGCAAACGCCAGCTCGTCAATATTTCTCGCATTGCGAATGAGGCTGGCAACGAAATCGCCGGTACGCACATAGTGGGTGAGATTGCTGAAGAACTCGTGGCCAAAGGGATAGTATCCCGAGTCTTGAATCACGCATCCGCCATAGGCGTACGCATGTGCTTCGCGCAACTCGGCCTCGGTTGCATTCGGATATCGTGCCAGCAGAGCGGGCCGGATCGCGTCCTTCCACGCCAGGTCGATGATTTGCTCATGCGTCAGCACGGAGTAGGCTCCCGCCGAATGCACACCGGCTAGAAGAATCATCAGAAGCAGCGCAAGAACCGAGCAAACCTGGCCCCTATTCATAGCGCAGAGCCTCAGCGGGCAGCACGCGCGCCGCTGAGCTGGAAGGATAGAGCGTCGCCAGCAGCGAGACTCCCAGCGAAACCGCTGCCACAATCACGCCGTCGATGGCGCGGGGTGCGAAAGGAAGATAGTCGATGGAATAGACCTCCGCCGAAAGCGGGAAGTGATAGTGCGCGCCGAACCACGATACCGCGTACCCCGCCACAAGTCCCAACGCCGTGCCCACCACGCTGATCAGGAAACCCTGCATCAGGAAAATGCGACGTACCTGTCCCGGCTCGACACCCAGTGACATCAGCACGGCGATGTCTTTCGTCTTCTCCATCACCATCATGGTGAGCGCGATCAGAATGTTAAGCGCGGCCACGCAGACAATCAGTCCGATCACAATAAAGGTGACCACCTGCTCCAGCCGAAGCGCGTGGAACAGCTCACGGTTCTGCTCCATCCAGTTGGTCGTCTGGAAGCCCGGGCCAGCGGCGGCCTCAATCTCCTTGCCGATGCGGTCGGCGTGGTTCAGGTCGTCAACCTTAAAGGAGATCACCGAGATAATATCTGGCTCGCCGAACAGCGCTTGCGCGTCCTTCAACCGGATGAAGCCGAAGCCGGAATCGTATTGATAAAACCCGGAGTGGAAGATGCCGACGATGCGGAAGGGCTGGTACTTCGGGACTAAACCATACGGCGTCAACTCGCCCTGCGGACTGATGACCATGACGGTCGATCCGACCTTCGCGTCGAGCGTGTCGGCCAGCTCGTAACCGATCACAATCGGTGGAGTCGCAGCATTCGCGCCACTCGCACTCTCGGCCTCGGACAACGGCCCGGCCGAACCGGAGGTCAGGTTCGAGAAAAGCGTGCTCACCGTCTTCTCTTCGCTTGGAATGATGCCCTTCAGCATGGCTCCGCCGGAGAGCGTGCCCCGCGCCACCAGCACCGGCTCATACAGCCCCGGCGCCGCCGCCGTAACATGCGGAAGATGTCGAAGCCGTGCGAGCAGAGGACGCCAGTTCTTAATGCCGTCATTCAAGGTGCGCATCAGCTCAACGTGCGCCGTGGAGCTGAGCAGGCGGCTCTGCAGGTCGCGCTGCATGCCGCTGGTGATCGCCAGCGCGATGATCAGCGAGGCCACACCTACAGCCACTCCGGCAATGGAGATGGCAGTAATAGCGCCCACCACCGCCTGACGGCGCTTGGCCCTTAGATACCGCGCGGCAACGAACAGTTCAAATCGCATATTAAAGAAATAAGCAGACCGTCATGTTTACCGGACCACGCTCTTCACCGCGACCGCATTATCGTTCCGGTCGAAAACGCGCACGGTGATCACATGCTCCGATGCGTCCACCGGAGCTGGAGCGCCCGGCGATGGCGCGCGCAGCGGCGCATCAAAAGAGAACTGCTCCGTCAGCGAGTCGGCAATGTTGCCCACCGGCGAGACGTACTGCCACGGTCCCGCGTCTACGGAATACTCGGCATGCGAAATCGGAGTGGTTCGGTCAGTCGCCGTCAGATCCACGTGAATCTTTCCCTCCACAAGACGCGCGGTCATGCCGCTCACCGACGGCGGTGTGGTGTCGATCACGAATTGATCGCTCACCTGATCACCGGTCAGCGCCTCGCCCGGGTTATGCGACGGAGCATCGCTGGCTACCACCTTGATCCGGTACGGTCCGTCCGGCAGCAGCTCCGCGTCGAAGCTCAGATAGGTCCGCTTGATATTCTTCTTCAGCAGCATCCAGTTGTGCTCGCCTTCGCCGCGATAGTAGACGGCGTACTCGAGCGTGTCGCCGTTATCGTCATGCGCCAGCCAGCGCACCGTTACCGCCGACCTATCGCGCAGGCCTACCAGCGGCTCATGTCCAGGCTCCTGCGAAAACACAATCATGCCGGGATTTCGCTGCACCGGAAAATTGATCGCGACTTGCGCCTGTTGTACCCCATCGACTGGGCCCGCAACCACGCGCGCGCCCGGTTCCACCACAATCTCATCCACCACCGGAGCCACATTCACGGGCAAATAGTAAATTCCCACCGATGCAATATCCGCGCCCGGATGCAGCACCGCCTTCCACTGCACAAAGCGTGCCGATGCAACGCCGATCGACCCTGTATTGGGAGAAACTTTCTTCCAGTCGCTCCAGGCCCGCTCGGGATTTTCAATGTTTCCCACGCGCGCATAGAAGTCAAAGCTTCCTGAGCCCGGGTCCGTCTCCACCTGCGCTCGCCCCCACTGCGAGAACACGCCCGCGTCATGCACGTCGCTCAGATAGGTACCCTCCGCGGCCGCGCCATGACTCAGACGATAAACCTTGCCGGTGTTCGCCGTGCTCACATACAGCCCGTTTGTGGAATCGGCAAAGCCCGTCGCCTGCGACGCCTCAAGGTGCGCAATGTCGGCGTAGGAGCCGTCTTCCTGGATCCGGTAGATGCGTCCGCGGTTCCCCGTTGCCGCAAGCAATCCCTGCGGAGTCCAGCGCAGCGCGTACACAATGTCGTCGCTGTCGTCCCACAGTTTGCGGGGCGCGCCGTTGGGGGCGATCTCGTCAATCTCCGATCCCTCGGGGATGAGCGTGTTCGCGCTCAGCGCTCCCACCGAGCCCGGCTGCACGATCTTGATGGTCACCGTCGCATTGCCCGATACCGGCAGCGGAGGCAGCGTCTCGCGCCCCTTCTCGCCGACCGCGGCCGCATAGACCGCGCCGCCTGCGCCCACGGCCACCGCCGTAATCTCGCGCTTGGGCGAGTCATAAATCACGTATCCCTTACCGCTTTTGTCGATGCGGTACACCAGCCCCGTTCCGTCCGAACCGGCAATCAGGTCTCCCGCCGCATCAAAGGCCAGGCAGCGAATATGCTGTTCATCGCTCTTGAAGAACAGCTCCGGCTTGCCGCCGGGCGCTACACGGTACACACCCGCCGGACCGCCCGCCGCGATATACAACCGACCTTCCGCATCAAAGCCCAGGTCCCAGACATACTTCGGTTTCTCCGTTGTCGAGGCCGGATCAAAGACAACCGCCGCATTGTCCTCAGTCAGATCCTTCGCATCGGGATTCAGTTTGTAAACCTTCCCGGAAGGCAGCGTGGCGGCATACACCGAGCCATCCGGCCCCACGCGCACCGCCTGCACACTCAAGTCCTTCGACGAAAACATCGTCGTAGTCTTTCCATCCGGCGAGACCTTCAGCACCGTGGCCGGGCTGCCCGTGCCCAGATACGCATCTCCCGCTTTATCTGTCGCGACCGACCAGACATAGGTCGAGGGAGTGGTGGCAACCAAAGTGCTCGACGGTCCGGCGATCAAATGGCCGTCGCTGGTAATGGCCACACCGTTGGGCGTGCCCCGCTCCAGCTCATCAAACTTGGATTGAGACCACAGCCGAGTGCCCTGGCTGTATGCCAGGCCCGAGAAAAAAATCGCGAGAAAAAAAGCCAGAAGAGAGAAAGAACGCCGCATAATCCTGCATCGAGTCTACTAGAAGCTGCATCTCACCCCTGTACAATCATGCCTATGGATAAGCCTCAATCCGATGCTCTTGTCTTCTTCGGTGCGACCGGCGACCTCGCCTACAAACAGATTTTCCCGTCGCTGCAGCGGCTGGCGAAGCGCGGCAGGCTGAACGGCCCGGTCATCGGAGTCGCCAAGGCCGGCTGGAACCTCGACCAGTTCAAGGCCCGCGCCAAAGACAGCGTGGAAAAGCACGGAGGCGCTGACCCGGAGGGCCTGCCCCGGCTGCTCGAAAAGCTCTGCTATGTCGATGGAGACTACGCCGATGCCGCCACCTTCGCCGCTGTCCGCAGCAAGCTGGGCGACGCGAAACATCCGCTGCATTATCTGGCGATTCCCCCCAGTCTTTTTGCTGAGGTGATTGAGAAGCTCAAAACATCGGGCAACGCCGAGGGCGCGCGCGTAGTGGTCGAAAAGCCCTTCGGGCATGATCTGGAGTCCGCACGCGAGCTGACTCGCGTCATTCACCGCGTCTTCTGCGAGCAGGATGTCTTCCGCATCGATCATTACCTCGGCAAGAACGCAGTCCAAAACCTCATTTTCTTTCGCTTCGCCAACACCTTCCTGGAACCGCTCTGGAACCGCCAGTACATCGAGAGCGTGCAGATCACCATGGCCGAGCAGTTCGGCATTCAGGGTAGAGGAGCTTTCTATGACAGCGTCGGCGCGCTGCGCGACGTAGTGCAGAACCACCTCATGCAACTGGTCAGCAACATCGCCATGGAGCCGCCGCCGTGCCCAGACGTGGAATCCATCCGCGACGAGCGCGCCAAGGTTCTGCGCAGCGCCCAATCGCTGGAGCCGGACGACGTCGTGCTCGGCCAGTTCGCCGGATATCACGACGAGCCCGGCGTAAAGGCCGACTCCACCGTCGAAACATTTGCCATGCTGCGCTTGCACATCAACTCATGGCGCTGGCGCGACGTGCCCTTCTACATCCGCGCCGGGAAGCTTATGCCGGAAACGGCGACCGAGGTGATCGCAAAATTCCGCCAGACGCCACCCGTTTTTTCAGAAACGGTTCCGCCGCAGAATTACGTTCGCTTTCGCCTCAGCCCAGTTCCCGAAACAGCGATCGGAGGCTCGGTCAAACAGGCGGGCGACCGCTTGCTGGGCTGCATGACGGAACTGACCGTGAACGAGGATTGCGGCACGGAAAACCTGCTTGCGTACGAGGAGCTTTTGCAGGATGCGATGCAGGGCAATCAGACCTGGTTTGCGCGCGAGGATTATGTTGAAGAGTCCTGGCGGATTCTTGATCCTGTACTGAAGAGCCGCCCCAGGCCGCTGATCTATCAGCCCGGAACATGGGGGCCCACCGAGACAGGGGATTTCCTGCCGCCGCCGGGAGGATGGTCCAGCCCGGAGGAAACGATTGCCAAGTCATAAAGCCGCCCCGCATCCTGCACAGAGATGCGGGGCATTCGCTGAATTTACATATTGCCCGCGTCCGTACTGCGGATAAACGCGGCCACGTTCGCATGCAGTTTTTCGAGCGACGCATCCCGGACGTAAACCATGTGTCCTGATTCGTACCAGTCGAACTGAATGTTCTTGACCAGGGTCTCCGGAATTGGCAGATGCTTGTCTTCATACTCAGCGGCATAAAATGGCGTCGCCAGGTCGAAGTAGCCGCCGTTCACCAGCACCTTCAGCTGGGGATCCGTCTTCATCGCCGTGGCCAGGTCCGCGCTCACGTTCAGGTCAATGGGATTTCCATTGTGCTTCATATCCCACTGCGGGCTGCCCACTCCGATGTTGGCCTCGGGCAGGTAAGTCTGACCAAAACCATACTTCAGATCACGCCGCACGTAGTCATTGAACAATGCGACATACGCCGAAGAGATAGCGGAGCTCTGAGGGTCGTACTCCGCCTCTTCGCTCAGAGGGTCAAGTGTTGGTCCGGAAAAGCGCGTGTCCAGCCTGCCCGTCGTCAGGTCGTCGGCAATTTGGAGATTCTTGCTGAATCCGCCTCCGTTCACGCGTAGATTGGCGCGCATCAGGTAATCGACAGAAAGCCCGGTATACTCATGCAGCTTCTCCGCGATGGCCTGCTTGTCGGTCTGGGATAGATCCGTACCCTCCTGCAGCGCATGGGCGTAGTCGCCCATGGCGAACGTCTCTACTTGCTTAAGGAAGGGTTGCAGCTCCGCCGGCTGATTCGGCAGTTTGTGGTGGTACCAGGCTGTGGCTGCAAAGGTCGGCAATCCCGTTTCAAACGGCAGCTCGATGCCGGGATTGTCGCGCGCCGCGTCGATATCTGACGTGAAATTGAAGATCTGCGACAGCAGAATCACCCCATTCACGTCGATGTCCTTCTCGTTCTCCAAAATGTTTACCAGCACCGCGGAGCGCGTGGTTCCATAGCTCTCGCCAAACAGGTACTTCGGCGAGTTCCAGCGGTTATACTTGCCCAGGAACCGCGCGATGAAGCGCGCAAAGGCATGCCCGTCCTCATCCACTCCCCAAAAGGCCTTCCGCGGATCTTTGCCGTAGAACCGTCCAAAGCCTGTCCCCGGCATGTCGATGAAGACCAGATCGCTTACGTCGAGCAAGCTGTAAGGGTTGTCCTCAAGCTTGTAAGGAGCGGCCGGCAGATGCTGGTCGTCGGGTGTCGATACGCGCTTGGGGCCAAAGGCGCCCATGTGCAGCCAGACCGTCGAGCTGCCCGGGCCGCCGTTGTAGAGAAAGGTGATCGGCCGCGTCTCCGGATCGGCGCCCTTCTTGAAGTAGGCGACATAGAACATGCTGGCCCTCGGAGGCGCGTCCTGCGGATCCTTCACAAACGATGCGGGCGAGCCGGGATCGGGCTTACCGTCAGGACCGAGCAGCGCATCCTCGTCGGCGGTCGCGCCCACGGTGATGGTTCCGGCCACGGCAGTGTAATCAATGTGTTCGCCGCCCGCGTTCAGCACGCCTTCTGTAGTGGAGTCGGCGGGCATCATAGCGGCTGGTTTCTCGGTGGTTTGCGGGGCGGCCTTGGTGTCATCGGCAGCCAGGGCAGGGATGGAAACGGCGGCTGCCAGCACGAGCGCCAGCAGCGAGGAAGGTTTTTGCATCGCTCAGTCCCTCAATAAAAAAGGTGTGAAGTAGTTAGACAGTAGCTCGTGCAGGACGTAACTAGTAAGTATAGAACGACAGCCGGTCTTTCCAGCCCAGGTTTCGTGGCCGCGGCCCGTATCTTTCGAGTTTTTCGCAACTCCAGACCCGATAGGCACGTCTCAAAGAGCGCGGTCTGAATCTAATGGCTCAAGGGATGCGAACTTCGTAATATAAGCTGATGGCCGACCAACTCTATCTCAGTCTGTGGTACCCCAACTTCCGGCTCATTACCCTGCCCGCCGCTCTGGAAAAGGTGATGGACCTCTTCGGGACGGTCGCCGGGTCCTCGCGGGTGAAGGCCGCAGCCGCCTACCCGATCTCATGGAACGAGACTCCCGCCTATCAGCGCATCTACGACGATGAGCACGAGCCGGATCTTGAGGCTTCGCAACCTAGAGCAGCCATTTCTGCAGCCACCGAACTGCTGCACGACGACTTCGCCTACGAGTTTGAGCTGATCTGGGAGCTGTGGGCGCCGGAGAGCGGAGGCGGTCTTGATTCGGTGTGGAAGAAGGAGCCGGCCGTCGTCCGCATCGTTGGCTACGGCCCCGAGTTCGATGAGGCGGCCTATGAGCAGAACGGCCACATTCGCATCGACTTCGGCTCCGATGCGCCTTTTCTCCAGGAAGACGTAAGCCTTGACCAGGAGGCCGCCGAGCACATCAAACAGAACGTGCAGCTTCTCATCGACTTCACGAATGCCGTCCAGCAGCATGCTGGCATCTCCACGCGGCTGCTCTGGTCCGAATCCGGAGAGAGCCTGGCGCAGAAGCTGATCGCACGATTGCAGAGCGTGAATTGACCACGGCAACTTCTGAGAAAATAGCGCTATGCGCATAACGGTTGCCAGGCTGCGCCGGGGAATCCTGATTCTGGCCGGCCTGCTGGTGGCGGCTCTCATCGGCTTCTTCGCCTATGCGCGCTACCGTTTCCACCATTTCGAGAAAGATCTGCCCGCGCACCTCGGCATCAATATCCAGCAAACGGCCAACGGATACACCTACTCGCAGTCGAGCAAGGGCCACACGCTGTTCACCGTCCACGCCTCAAAGCTCATCCAGTACAAGCAGGGCGGCAATGCCATGCTGCACGACGTCTCCATCACGCTCTACGGGCCAGTGGGATCGAACCGGATCGACAAAATCTATGGCTCTGACTTTGACTACAACGCCAAAGATCAGATCATCCGCGCGCATGGAACGGTCGGTATCGACCTCCAGGGTTTCGGCAGTGGGAGCCCGACGCCGCAGAACACCATCCACGTAAAAACCAGCGGACTGGTCTTCAACCAGAAGACGGGACAGGCCGACACCAGCCAGCACACCGAGTTCTCGTTTCCAAAGGCTGCGGGCAGCTCCACCGGAGCCCATTACAACAGCCAGACCGGCGTGCTGGTTCTCGACAGCCAGGTGGAACTGACGACCGACGACAAGGGCAATCCCGCCGTTCTCAAGGCCTCTCATGCGCAGATCGTCCGCGACTCCAAACAGGCCTTTCTGCTCTATCCGCAGACGGAATACCGGTCGGAGAAGGGTTCGTCCGACAGCGCGATCGTCGACTTCCGCCAGGACGGCTCGGCCGAGAGCATCAACGCGCAGGGCCATGTGCGCGTAGTGACCCCCAGCGGTGCGGTCATCACCGCCTCCAACTCGCTCACCCAGCTCAACAGCAAGAGCCAGCCCACCCAGACCGACATGAACGGCGGCGTCAACTTCGTCTCTCAGGCTCCGGACGAAAGCATGCACGGAACCGCCAATTCCGCGACGCTGACCTTTGGCAGCAACTCCATGCTCAGGCACGCGCAGTTTCGCGACGACGTGAGCTTCGTGGACCAGGTCTTCAAACTCGCCAACGATCCGAACGGAGATGCTTCACGCCAGATCGGAGCGCAAAAGCTTGACGTCGATTTTGCTCCCGGTCCGGATGGCAAGACTGCAATCGCGCAAAAGGCGCTCGCCACCGGCAACGCCTCCGTTAACCTGCACACTGTCCCATCGAAAGGTCCGCAGCAGCTCACCAACATCAGCGGAGATCAGCTTCTTGCCCTGCTCACGCCCGACGGCCGCGCCATCCGGCAGTTGAACGGCGCGGGCCACACCAAAATCATCAATCTGGCCCAAGATGGAGCCACCAACACCAGCACCGGAGATCGCCTCGAAGTTACTTTCCGAGTGCCTCCGGCCAAATCGAAGAGTGGATCGAAGAAGCACGAGAACGCTTCGCAGAGCGCACAGGCCTCGCAGATTGAGACTGCGATCCAGGATGGCCATGTGGTCCTGACACAGAGACCGCAACCGAAGGCCGGAGCGCCGAATCCGCCCACGCTGACTGCCTGGGCGCAGCATGCCGAATACCACGCCGCCGACCAGATTCTGCATCTTACCGGCAGCCCGCGCCTTTATGACGGACAGGCGCTGCAGCTCGCGGCTGCCCGTATCGATTACCACCGCGACACCGGTGACGCCGGCGTGGACGGCAACGTGAAAGCCACCTACACGCAGCAGAAGGCCCCAAACGGATCGACAGTCGCAGCCGGCCCCACTCTAGGCGGCGAAGGCCCGGTGCACATCACGGCGGACCATGCGCTGCTGCGCCATGCCACCGGCGTCAGCACCTTTTATGGCGCGGGTTCCACCGATGCCCGCATGTGGCAGGGAGCCAACTCCATCATGGCTCCGGTGCTGGAGCTCACCCGAACGCCGCAGATGCTGAAGGCGTATGGCGCGCCCGGCAGCACTGGTCCGGTCGTGGACGCCAATCTCACCTCTGCTGTCGGCCCGAAACACCAGAAGAGCGTGGTGCGCGTTCATAGCGAGACGCTCTTCTACTCCGATGTCGACCGCCTCGGCGATTTTCGCGGAGAAGTGACAGCACAGGACCCGGACGGCGTCATCCATGCTGACCGGGCCCAGGTCTATCTCACGCCCGCGCCGAAGGCCAACAAAGGCCGACAGTCTGGCCAGCAGTCGCAGCTCGACCGCATCGTCGCCACCGGTCACGTCGTTCTCACGCAACCCGGTCGCAAAGGCGTCGGAGAAAAATTAGTCTACACCTCCGACGATGGCCGGTATGTACTCACCGGGACGCCCGGGCATCCTCCGTATATTGATGATGCTGCAAAGGGTACGACCACCGGAGCTACGTTGATTTTCAATAGTCAGGATGATAGCGTCGTGGTGAGTGGAGGGCAGTCGAGCGCCGTCACCGAGACGCGCACTCCGAAGTGATGCAGAAACTTTCAACCGATGAAATCGGCAAGTCCTACAAGGGGCGCCAGGTGGTGCGCGGCGTCAGCGTTGAGGTTAACCGTGGAGAGGTGGTAGGGCTGCTGGGGCCGAACGGCGCAGGCAAAACAACCAGCTTTTACATGATTGTCGGCCTCGTTGCACCTGATTCGGGAAACATCCTCGCCGACGGCATAGACATTACGCGTGTTCCCATGTATATGCGCGCACGCCAATATGGAATCAGCTACCTGCCCCAGGAGCCGTCTGTCTTCCGCAAGCTCACGGTTGAGGAGAACATTCTCGCCGTGCTCGAAGTGCAGAACATCTCGCAGGAGATGCGCCGTTCACGCACCGAGGGGCTCATCGAACAGCTCAACCTCGGCCATGTACGCCGCACGCGCGGATATGCGCTCTCCGGCGGCGAGCGGCGGCGCGTGGAGATTGCCCGTTCCCTTTGTATTCAGCCATCCTTTATCCTGCTCGACGAGCCCTTTTCGGGAATTGATCCCATTGCGGTGCTGGATCTGCAGGAAATTATCTCCGGACTCAAGTCCGATGGCATCGGCATCTTGATTACGGACCATAATGTTCGCGAGACACTTTCAGTCACCGACCGGGCCTACATTATCAATGAGGGCCGGATCTTTGCCGACGGAACGCCGGAACGGCTGGCCGGCGATCCCGAGGTACGAAGGCTGTATTTAGGCGAAGGGTTCTCCCTGAGCTGATTTTGCTGGTCTTACTGAGCTGAATGTCCCCGGAACGTGGCAGCATGTGGGAGGATATACCTCCAGGCTGAGCCTGCTGGATGTAAACTGGGCAGTAACTCTTCAGGAAACTTTTGGATAGGGTGTAATGACTCTTCTTCAACCTAGACTGAGCTTGAAAGTCGCTCAACGGCAGATATTGACGCCTGGCCTCATGCAGATGGTCAGCGTACTGGCGTTGAATAAGCTCGAGCTGAAGGAGATGATCAACGCCGAGATCACTGAGAACCCGGTTCTCGAAGAGGTGGAAGAGAATGTTCCTCTCCTGGATGAGGTAGCCGGAAGGGAAATCGAGCACGACCGCGCCACCGAAATGCGCGACAGCGCAGGCGAAGAAGAGAAGAAGACTGACCCCTTCGACGAGATCGACTTCGGGTCGTATTTTCAGGATTACCTCGATCCGGGTTTTCGCTCTCCGAATAACTTTGAGATCACGGAAGCGCCGTCGATTGAGAATTTCCTCACGCAGCCGGGAACACTCGCCGATCACCTCTTATGGCAGGTGGGCTCTCTCAGCCTTTCGCCCGCCATCCGCGAGGCCGCCGAGTACATCATTGGCAATCTGAATGAAGATGGGTATCTGAACGCCAGCGACGAGGAGTTGTTGCACGGCTATCTGCACGAGCAGCTCAACCCCGAGCCCGACGACGAGACGTCCCAGAAAAATGGTCACGCAATGCTCTCGCAGGTCACCCCCGCCATGAGGGAGCGTGCCAAGGCTCACCTTGAAGGCGCGCTGGCCATCGTTCGTCAGCTCGACCCGGTAGGCATCGCCACGCGCGACCTGCGCGAGTGCCTTCTGGTGCAGGTGGAGGCGCAGCGCAGAGAGTTTGATCTGATCTTCTCCCGCCAGCACCACGAAGAACACAAGAGCATAGCGGAAAACGGTGCTGCGGCGGAAGAAGATGACTTTGAAGCGGACGAAAACGGCTCACTCGATATCGCGGCGGCGGAATTCTCCAGCAACGGGTCCGGCCCCCGGCCTGCCGTAGAGACGAATGCGCGGACGGAGATCTTCGACGCCGCAACCTGTATCATCGATAAGCATCTGCAGCTGCTCCAGAAGCGTGATCCCCGCGAGTTGGCGAAGATTCTCGGCAAGACCACCGAGGCAGCGCAGCAGGCCATCGATTTTATCCGCACGCTCGACCCGCGCCCCGGCCAGCGATACAACCGTTCCGACGCCAGATTGATCGAACCGGATGTGGCCTTTGTAAAGCGCGGTGAAGATTACGTAGTGGTGATGAATGAGGATGATCTGCCGACCCTCCGCCTGAACCAGGGGTATCGCCGCATGCTCACCCAGCCCGGCGCAGAGAAAGACGTCAAGGATTATGTGAAGGAACGCTATCGCTCCGCGCTCCAGCTTATGCGCAACATCGAGCAGCGTAAAAACACCATTCTGCGCACCTGCGAGGCCATCGTTCGCCGCCAGCAGGACTTTCTCGAAATAGGGGTTGAAGCGCTCCGCCCCATGATGATCAAGGAAGTGGCGGAGGAGATCGGCGTTCACCCTTCGACCGTAAGTCGCGCCGTTTCCAATAAATACGTGCATACCGCGCAGGGAGTCTACGAGCTGCGGTTCTTCTTCTCTGAAGGCGTCAACGGCCCGGAAGGGTCGGGAACCCCGCTGATGCTGCTGAAGCGCAAGGTAAAAAAGCTGATCGAAGAGGAAGATCCCAGCAAGCCGCTCACCGACGATCGCATCGCATCGCTGCTGCAGGGGCAGGGAATTGAGGTAACCCGGCGCACCGTTGCCAAATACCGTGAAGACCTGCGCATTCCCAGCACCCATCAGCGCCGCATCCGAAAGTAGCCGGATCAACAAGCCGGGAACGGTATAAAATCACGATTCCTGGCAGAACAGTTCTTCTGAAGGGAGCTCCTACGATGGAGATCGAATACACCGGCAGACAGGTGACCGTTACCCGCAGCCTCCGTACCCTCGCGGAGACGGGCATTGAGCGGATCGTAAAGATTCTTGGCAGGGTAACCGGCGCGCACGTCATTCTCAGCGCAACCAAGTACCGCCAGACGGCGGAAGTGACCATCAAAACCCGGCTGAGCAAAATCGTCGGCGTTGCTGAGTCGAACAATATGGAAACCTCGCTGCGCGATGCACTCGAAAAGGCCGAGACGCAGGCCATCCGCTCCCGCAAGAAGCTCCAGGCTAAAAAGCGCCAGCCCAAGGCGGAGAAGCTCACCGCGGAGCCGCAGCTTGCGCGCCCGCGCCGCCCGGCCAAGCCCCATACCTCCGTGGCTGCATCGGCCCCGGTGGCCGCATCCAACGGAAATGGCCGAGGCAAGCAGGTCATTCCGGTAACAGTGCACAGTTTTCCCAAAAAAACTCCGGTGCAGGAACCCCACGTCGTTCGCTCCACCGACTCCGTAGCCCTGCGCCCCATGACGCTCGAAGAAGCCGTTAAGGAAGCCGAATTCCGCGACCGCGACGTCTTTGTCTTCCGCGACAATAAGGGAGACGTGAAGGTGCTGCACCGCAAGCGCGACGGCAAAATGGAACTGATCGAAGCGCCGTAGGATTTACCGCTCCGGCCATCCGCTTCGCACGTCACGGCAAGGCTCGTCCCTGCTACTATCAGCGCATGGCCCGGCTAAAAACAGATCAAAGCAAGCCATCTGCGGCAAAGCGGCGGCCGCTGGCAGCTGCGAAACCAGCCGCTGCCGCAGCAGCGATTCCTGCCCATACGGATGGCGCGCGCGAGCTGGTCATCCTCACCGGGCTTTCCGGTTCAGGGAAGCTCTCCGCCCTCAAGGCCTTTGAGGACATGGGCTTTTACGCCGTCGACAACCTGCCCGTGGAACTGCTCCCCAGCTTCGCCGAGCTGGTCTCGCAGTCGGTCGAAATCACCCGCGCCGCTCTCGTCGTCGATGCGCGCGAAGGCCGCGGCCTGGAGCGCTTTCCCGCCATCCTGAATGATCTGCGCCGCAAGCTCTCCGTAAAAGTCATCTATCTTGAGGCCGCAAAGCCCGCGCTGCTGCGCCGCTTCTCCGAGACGCGCCGCCCCCATCCGCTGGGGCATGGCGAGATGGTCAGCAAGGCCATTCAGGCAGAGCACAAACTCTTCGCGCCGGTCCGCAGGGCGGCGGACGTGGTCATCGACACCACCAACTTCAACGTTCACGAGCTGCGCGCCTATATTCAGAACCAGTTCCGGAGCGACTCCACCGGCAACAGTCTCCTGGTTTCCTCTACCAGCTTCGGATACAAGCATGGCGTTCCACTCGAGGCCGATCTCGTCTTTGACGTGCGCTTCCTGCCCAATCCGCATTTCGTGCCCGCGTTTCGCAAGCTTACCGGTCGCGACAAAAAGGTCATCAACTATCTAAATCAGTTTCCGCAGACCAGGGAGTTCCTGGACCGCGTGAGCGAACTGCTGCTGTTCCTGCTTCCCCACTACATCCGAGAGGGCAAGAGCTACCTCACCATCGCCTTTGGCTGCACCGGTGGCCAGCACCGCTCGGTCATGATTGCGGAAGAGATGAGCCGCCGCCTCGCCGAAAAGGGCTACCAGGCCAAAACCTCGCACCGCGACATGCCGCGATAAACGCCGCTGCCGCAATATGACTTAAAATAGCGGGATGATTCCGCAATCCCGGCCATCTCTGTTTCAGCGCCGCCACTATAAGCAGGATTGCGAATGAAACGGGTGGGCCGCCTGCTGCACTATGCGCGCCGCTACTGGTTGCAGGCACTGGCGTCCGTGGTTCTCGCTGCCGGAGTTGGCCTCTTCGACGCCTTCCGCATTCTGCTCATCACCCCCATCTTTGACAATGTGCTGCACCCCGGCGCGGACCACGGACAGCTCAACCTGAATTCGCGCTTTGGCCTCCATTTCCACATCGACTTGAACCATCTCGTGCCGCCGCATCTTCATAACGACTGGACCGTCGTCGCCTTTCTCTTTGTCGTCTCAACGCTGCTGAAGGGCATCTGCGACTACGCCGGAACCTACCTCGCCAACTACGCGGGCTTCGGCATGATTACCGACCTGCGCGACGATCTCTACGAAGCCATCCTGCGCCGCTCCGTCTCCTTCTTCCAAAAGCACGCCACGGGAACCCTGCTCTCGGCCCTCATCACAGATATTGAGCGCGTCCAGTACGCCATGGCCTCAGTGCTCTCCGATTTTCTCCAGCAAGTCTTCACGCTCTTCTTCATGACCGGAGTCGTCATCGCCCTCGGCGGCAAGCTGGCCTGGGTCTTGCTTATCTTCGTTCCTGTCGTCATCAGCTCCATGCGCCGCATCGGGCGCGGCGTGCGCCTCACCACCCGCAAAGGACAGGACAAGCTCGCCGAAATCCAGAACATCCTGCACGAGACCATCACTGGAAACCCCATCGTAAAGGCCTTCAACATGGAGTTCTGGGAGCTGCTGCGCTTCCGCAAGGCCGCCCGCCGTCTCTTCCGCGCCAACCTCAGCACCGTGCGCGCGCAGGCCATCAGCTCGCCTCTCATGGATCTCATCGGAGCCATCGCCATCGCCGGACTGCTGCTGCTGGGCCGCGGAGCCATCAGCAGTCATGCCATGACCACCGGCATGTTCTTCACCTTCATCGTGGCCCTCTTCAAGCTCTATGATCCCGTGCGCAAATTCGCGACCTACTACAACAGCTTCCAGCAGGCCGTCGGAGCCTCCTCCGCAATCTTCGACTTCATGGACGACCAGGACCCGATCCTCGAAAAGAAGCACCCATTTCACCTCAAGGGCTTCCGCGACAGCATTCGTCTCGAAGACGTTGGCTTCGCCTACAGCACCACCGAAGGTGAGAAGGAAGTCCTGCATAACATCAACCTCGAAATTCATCGTGGAGAGGTCATCGCGCTGGTCGGACCCAGCGGAGCCGGCAAGTCAACTCTCGTCAATCTCATTCCGCGCTTCTTTGACGTCACCACCGGCCGCGTACTCGTCGACGAACACGATCTGCGCGACGTAAGCCTGAAGTCTCTGCGGGAACAAATCGGCAAAGTCACGCAGGAGACCATCCTCTTCAACGACACCGTGCGCAACAACATCGCCTATGGCCAGCCCGATATCCAGGTCTCAGCCGTTGTAGATGCCGCCAAAGCCGCGCTGGCCCACGACTTCATTCTGCGCATGCCCGACGGTTACGACACGATCATCGGAGAAAAAGGCTTTCGCCTCTCCGGCGGCGAGCGTCAGCGCCTGGCCATCGCCCGCGCCATTCTCAAGAATGCGCCCGTGCTCATTCTCGACGAGGCAACCTCCGCCCTCGATGCCGAGAGTGAGTCGCTGGTACAGGCCGCTCTCAGCAACCTCATGGTCAACCGAACCGTGGTAGTCATCGCGCACCGCCTCTCCACCGTGCGCCGCGCCACGCGTATCGCAGTGCTCGAGAGCGGACGCATCACGGCCATCGGTCCTCACGAGGAGTTGCTCCGCATCTCGCCGACCTATCAAAAGCTCTATAAATTACAGTTTATGGATGCGCCGGACCTCGATCCTCACGAGCCTGCGCTTACCGGAAAGGCGGAAGCATGAGTGCCTCAGCTCCCGTAATCACACCCATCGCGGCAGCCGGAAAGAACGTGCGTTCCATGACCGGCTTCGCGCGCGTCTCCAGCCGCATCTCTGATGCCCTCGGCTTCACGCTCAGCCTCAAGAGCGTCAACCACCGCTTTCTCGATCTGCATCTGCGCCTGCCCGGCGGCATGGACGCGCTCGAGATGCAGTTGCGCCGTTTGCTCAAGCAACAGCTGGTGCGCGGCCACGTCGAGGTCACGCTGAACCTCGACCGCGGCCAGCGCGGCGAAAGCAGCTACGACGCGGACCTGATCGCCAGCTACATCTCTGCCTTTCGCGAAATCGCTGCAAAGCACAAACTCAGCTGCCAGCCGGATCTGAACGCCATCTTCCGCCTGCCCGGTGTCTTCAGCGCAGATGGGCGTTCTTCCACCAGCGGAGAACGCGGATCTGAAGAAGAAATGCAGGCTTTGGAAACCGCTGTCCTCCATGAAATCGATCCCCTGGTCGCGTCGCTGAACACCATGCGCGCGCAGGAGGGGGACGCGCTCGCCAGCGAGCTGCTTGCCGGCCTCGACCGTCTGCGTAAACTCGTCGATGAGTCCGCGAGTCTGCGCGAAGATGTGCAGCGGGCTTATTTTGAGCGCATCAGCCAGCGGCTTACCGTCATGCTCGACAACTCCTTCGACCGCGATCGCGTTCTGCAGGAGGCAGCGCTGATGGCCGAGCGCAGCGACGTGGACGAAGAGGTAACGCGACTGCGCACCCACATTGATCATTTCCGCGCCATGATTGAAGGCGGAGGCGAGATCGGCAAAAAACTCGACTTCCTCATGCAGGAAATGAACCGCGAGGCCAACACCCTGCTCTCAAAAACCGGAGGCGTCGCCGGAAATGGACCGCGCATCACCGAACTCGGACTCAGTATGAAATCTGAAATCGAAAAGCTGCGCGAACAGGTTCAGAATCTGGAATAAAGAAAAATAAACAGAGCGCTTTTAGTTTTTGGAAAAAATAGCGGAACGCTTTTAATCTTTGAAAAAGAAAAATAAGCAGAACGTCTTCTTGTTTTTGAAAATTCAGCATGTTTGTGATTGTTTAGGGGAGAAGATCAACACTTGGCCGGCATCTTATTTCTCATCTCGGCGCCCTCCGGTTCGGGCAAGTCCACTCTGGTGAACCAGCTCCGTTCGCTGGTGCAAAATCTTCAGTTTTCAGTTTCCTGGACCACACGCGCGCCGCGCGGCTCTGAGCAGGAGGCGCGCGAGTATCACTTTATCTCCCGCGAAGAGTTTCAGCTGATGATCGATGCCGACGAGTTCCTCGAATACGCCGACGTCTTCGGCAACTACTACGGAACCGCGCGCAGTTCGCTGACCGACGCGTTCAGCCACGGCAGGGACCTTCTGCTTGACATCGACGTGCAGGGAGCTGCACAGGTTCGTGAGAGGATGCCTGACGCCGTTACCATCTTTCTCATGCCGCCGTCGCCCGAGATTCTCGCCACCCGCCTGCGCAACCGCAGCCGCGCGGAAGGCGCTGTGCTGGAAGAGGTTATCCAGCGCCGCCTGGCCAAGGCTCGGCAGGAGATTGAGAATTACCGCGAATATGGCTATATTCTCGTCAACGACATCCTCGACCGGGCGGTCGAGGAAATGGCAGCCATCGTAGCCTCCGAGCGCATGTTGCGGTCAACCGGCCCGGCAAGCTCGCAGGACGAGGAGCTGCTGGCCATGGCGGAAAAATGCCGCCAGCGAAACTCTGAAGCGCGCATTCAGCCCGTGCTTCAGGCTTTCGGAGTCACAACCCCCGGACCCGTTGCAGAATCTGCCGCGCGGTAGACCTGCGACGCTGTTTTTAGGAGAAGCCATGAGTGTTGAGCAGGAGTTCGACAGCAATTTCCGCTACGTAATGGTTGCCGCACGGCGCGCACGTCAGCTTCAAAACGGATCGCCGGCGCTGGTCTCATCCCGCTCCGGAAAGGCCTGCAAAGTCGCGCAGGACGAGATCGCTGCGGGCAAGGTCGGCTACGTGAGAAAGGAAACTCCGGTCCTGAAGCCGGAAGTCGCCTCCCCGGACATTCCCAGATTTATCATTTCCTGAAAGCAAATACAGAAGACTGGTGGGAGCCTCGCGGCGCGGCGTGATCACGTCTCCAACTCGACGCTCCAGTCCCGTAGAATGTCCCTATGAAGGTCACGGTCGGAGTCTCCGGCGGCATTGCCGCATACAAAGCAGCTGAGCTGGTGCGCGCCCTGCAGCAGCACGCGCTCGATGTTCACGTCGTCATGACCGAGGCGGCAAAGCAGTTCATCCAGCCGCTCACCTTCGCTTCGCTCACCGGACACAAAGTCATCTCCAGCCTGTGGGCCGACCCGGCGGCAGAATCTGAAGCCAACCTGGCCTCCGCCATCGAGCACATTGAAGAAGCACAGACCACAGACGCGCTCGTAGTGGCTCCAGCCACGGCGGGCGCCCTCGCGAAGTTCGCGCACGGCATCGCCGACGATTTTCTCAGCACCCTCTATCTCGCGACCACCGCGCCGGTCATCGTGGCTCCTTCGATGAACGTGAACATGTGGCAGCATCCGGCCACGCAAGCCAATCTTGAGACGCTCGCTGGCCGCAATGTTCACATCGTGCCGCCCGGAGCCGGATACCTCGCCTGCGGCATGACCGGAGCCGGCCGTCTCGCGGAAACCAGCGCGATTGTTGAAGCCGTTCTGGCCACACTGCACCACCGTAACGACCTCAGCGGAGAGATCGTCCTTATCACCGCTGGAGGCACGCGCGAGGCCCTCGACCCCGTACGCTTTCTCGGCAACCGCTCCAGCGGCAAGATGGGCTACGCCCTTGCCGAAGCCGCCGAGCGCCGCGGAGCCCGTGTCATTCTCATCTCCGCGCCCACTGCGCTCCGTGCGCCTGCAAACTGCGAGGTGGTTCCGGTGGTCACGACCGAAGAAATGCGCAACGCCGTTCTCAGCCGCATTGATGAGGCCAGCATCGTCATTAAAGCCGCTGCTGTCGCCGACTATCGCCCGCTCAGGCAGGCCGAACAGAAACTCAAGCGCACCGGACCGCTTACCGTCGAGCTGGAGCCGACAGAAGATATTCTTGCCGAGGTTGTTGCGCGCCGCCACACCGGCCAGCTCATCGTCGGCTTCGCTGCCGAGACGGAAAACGCCGTGGCGCATGGACGCGACAAGCTGCTGCGCAAGGGAGCCGACGCCATCGTGCTCAACGACGTCTCCCGCGAAGGCATAGGCTTTGACTCCGACCGCAACGCTGTCACCTTTCTCACCCCGCACACAGCGCTCGATTTTCCCGAAATGTCCAAGCGCGATCTGGCCGACCGCATCCTCGAAGAGATTCTCGCGCTGCGCCGCCCGCAGTTTGTCATGACAGAAACCGATTCGGTATCCGAAGGATGACTGCGCTCACTCCGGAGCTCGAAGCCGCACTCGAAGCCCGTCTGCGCTACTACCGCGACCTTGGCGTCTACAATCTGTATCGCCGCTGCGAGCCTGATCCGCAATTTACAATTGCAACCGAATCTGTTACAAATCTCGACCCGGAGCCTGATATTCCAGCCCGCAAAGCCACCCCGGCGCTCATTCCCACAATAGATGCCGTCGCCGTTCCTGACGGCGGGCGAGCGGCTGCGCTCGAAGCCATCCGCGCCGACATCGGCGACTGCACCCGCTGCCCTCTCGCCCACCAGGGCCGCCACACCATCGTCTTTGCTGACGGAGACCCTGACGCCCGCCTCATGTTCGTGGGCGAAGGCCCCGGAGCCGATGAAGATGCGCAGGGTCTGCCCTTCGTAGGCCGCGCCGGACAGCTCCTCAATAACATGATCAACGCCATGGGCCTCCAGCGCAGCCAGGTCTACATCGCCAATGTCGTCAAATGCCGCCCGCCGCAAAACCGCACACCGGAGCCCATAGAAGCCAATACCTGCATGCAGTTTCTATGGCGTCAAATCGACGTTGTGAAGCCGGAGATATTGGTCGCGCTCGGTGCAACAGCCGCAACCTATCTGCTCGGCGGTAAGGCTTCGCTAGCCAGCCTCCGCGGACGCATCCACCAGGTGCGTGAATCAAGACTGATCGTCACTTACCATCCAGCTTATCTATTGCGCGACCCGCGACAGAAGGGTGAGGCGTGGAAGGACCTGCAAATCGCCATGAAGGAACTTGGCCTGAAGGCGCCGAAGCGCCAGCCTGAGTGAGGTACCCGCCCCCTCGCGCGTCAACGTAAAGAAGCGGGGGAAAGATTACCAGGGAAGGGCTTGGCCCATGTGGAAGTAGCCTCCCGTAGGGCCATCGGCTGCGAGCGTTGCCAGCTGCACGCTGGTCTTTGCGCCGTCAGGAATCTCCATGGGAGCCGCGTCGGTGCCCATTTCCGTCTTCACCCATCCGGGATGAGCGGAGTTCACCTTGATCTTTGTGTCTTTCAATTCGTACGCCAGATGCACAGTGAACGAATTCAGCGCGGCCTTCGACGAGTCGTACGCCAGCGCCTTGAAGTCGTAGATCGGCGAGCCCGGCGTGGCATGCAGGGTCAGCGAGCCGAGGATGCTCGACAGGTTCACAATGCGGCCTTCCGGTGCCTTTTTGATCAATGGCAGCAGCTTTTGCGTCAGCTCCACCAACCCGAAGAAATTCGTATCAAACGTCTCACGCAGGTCCGCAAGGCTCAGGGTGCTTAACGTATTGGGTTTCCCAAAACTCTCTTTCGCGATGCCGGAGTTGTTGATGAGAATGTCGAGCTTGCCGAATTTCTTGTCAAAATAGTTGTAAGCCTTCTGGTAGTCGGCCCGGTTCGTGACGTCGAACTGGATGGCCTCCACATTCAGGCCCTCTGTCTGCAGCGTTTTGGCCGCAGCTTCGCCCTTCTTCGCATCGCGTGATCCGATGACCACCTCCACGCCCGTTTGTGCCAACTGGCGGGCGGTTTCAAAGCCCAGGCCGCGGTTTCCACCCGTAATAAATGCAATCTTCTTTTCGCTGCTCACGTTGCTCTCCTCCTGCAAGACATAAAGTGTCTTCTGCAAGTTGTTCAAGAGATGCTCGAGCCGGAAATTAGATGCAGAGAAGCGAACAGCAGGGGAAGATTGATAGTGATACTCTCGCCTAAGAAACCGTGCCTGCCTACTGCGATGTCGCCCTTCCCATTCCGCTCGACCGAGCCTTTACCTATGCCATCGAGCAGGTTGTACCCGCGATCGGTGCACGTGTCCTAGTCCCGTTTCGCAACGAAAAATTAGCCGGAGTCGTGATCCGCGTCCACGACGACCCGCCGCCCGTCGAAACCAAACCCCTCCTCAACATCCTCGACGAAGAATCCATCCTCTCGCCACAGCTCCTCTCGCTCGCCGAGTGGATCGCTCTCTACTACATCGCACCCATCGGCGAAGTGTTGCGCGCCATGCTGCCGCTCATGAGCGATGTGCGCAAGCAGGTCTTCTTCCGCATCACCGATCAGGGGCGCCAGGCCCTCTTCAGCGGTGCGCAGGAAGGCTCCTCGCGCCACACTCGCCGCACCCCCGAAGAGCAGGACACCGAATACAGGATCCTCAACTACCTCGAGAGCGGAGATGCTGTGCGACTCGCCACGCTTCGCTCGGCCACTGGAGCCACCCGCGAGCTGCTCACCGGAATGCTGCGCAAGAAGTGGATTGCGCGCGAAACCGCAGCCGCGCCGCGCGACGCCCGTCGCACCGTGCGCTACGCCGTGCTCATCGAGGGCACGCGCCTGCCGAAGCTCAATGAGAATCAGCAGGCCATCCTGGCCGAACTGGCTGGCTCCGGCAACGAGCTTCCCGTCGCCGAGTTGCGCCGTCTTGCCGTTCCGCCATCCACGCTTGCCACGTTGGTCAAAAGGGAACTGGTCCGCATCGAGGAGCGCCCTGCGGATTTTCACCTTACGCATCTCTCTGCGCTGCACCGCCAGACGCACACGCTCAACCCTGCGCAGCAGGCGGCGCTCGACACGATCACCGCCGCCGTCGAAACCGCCGCCTTCCGCCCCCATCTGCTCCACGGAGTCACCGGCTCCGGCAAGACCGCCGTCTACCTTGCCGCCATGCAGCGCACGCTCGCGCTGGGCAAGTCCGTCGTTCTTCTGGTTCCGGAGATCGGCCTTACGCCCGCCATGGCCGCGCAGCTGCACCACACCTTCGGCAGCGAGGTCGCACTGCTGCACTCCGCGCTCACGCCTGAGGAGCGCAGCGAGCAATGGCATCGCATCCGCCGCGGAGAGGCCCGTGTCGTCGTCGGCACCCGCTCCGCCATCTTCGCGCCGCTCGAAAACATCGGCCTCATCATCGTCGACGAAGAGCACGACTCAAGCTACAAGCAGGAATCCATGCCGCGCTACCACGCACGCGACACCGCTGTTATGCGCGCCAAGCTCGCCGGCGCGACCGTTGTGCTCGGCTCGGCTACTCCCTCGCTCGAATCCTGGCATAACGCGCAGCTCGGCAAATACGCGCGCATTGAAATGCACGAGCGCGTGCAGAACCGCCCGTTGCCGCTGGTCGATCTCGTCGATATGCGCCGCGAATTTCAGGAGACCGGGCAGGAGCACCTCTTCTCCCGCGCAATGATCGAAGAAACACAGGCAACACTCGCGCGCGGTGAGCAGGCCATGATCCTGCTCAACCGTCGTGGCTATTCCTTCGTCGTCATGTGCCGCGCCTGCGGAGAAAAACTCCAGTGCGAAAACTGTTCCATCTCGCTCACATATCACAAACCGGTACCCGGCTCCGACGACCGCGCCCACGCCGGTCAGCGTCTCGAATGTCACTACTGCGGCTACAAGCGGACCGTGCCCAAACGCTGCCCAAAGTGCGACAGTGAGCACCTCTACTTCCTCGGAGCCGGCTCGCAACAGGGAGAAGAGCGTCTCCAGGAAATTTTTCCCAACGCCCGCATCGGCCGCATGGACCGCGACACCGTACGCGGGCGCGGCGATATGGAGCGTCTGCTTATGCGTCTGCACTCCGGCGAAATCAATCTGCTGGTCGGCACGCAGATGATCGCCAAGGGCCACGACATTCACGGCGTCACGCTCGTCGGAGTGGTCGGCGCCGACTTCGCCCTTGGCCTGCCCGACTTCCGCGCCGCCGAGCGCGTCTTCCAACTTCTCACGCAGGTTTCAGGCCGCGCCGGACGCGGCGAACTTCCCGGTAAAGTTCTAGTCCAGACCTATCATCAGGATCACTACGCGATTCAATTTGCGGCAAAGCACGACTTCCACGCCTTCGTGGAAAAGGAGCTGAAGTACCGAAAGTGGATGCACTATCCGCCCTACGCCGCGCTTGCCAACTTCATCATCCAAAGCCCGCGCCTGGAGGAGGCCGCCGGATGGGCCGCCGTGCTCGGCCGATGGTTCCTGTCCACGCAGCACGACGGAGTGCGCGTGCTCGGCCCCGCCACAGCGCCGCTCGCAAAAATCAAGCGCATCTATCGTTTCCATTTTGTGTTGAAGGCGGAAAAACGCAAGTCCCTTGCCCGGGCCCTCCGCGCCGCGCTCGCACATGCCGACGCCATGGGCATTCCTCGCCGCAATTTGGTGGTAGACGTCGATGCCGTGAGCCTGATGTAACTTCAGTATGGACAGATAAATAACCTTTAAATAACCTTGCCGCCGCAACCGCGTCCAAGAAATGTGACATCATGGAAGAGAGGGTTGTCCGGAAGCAGATCACTTACAGCATGCAGCTAACCCCCAAAAACTCGCGCACGTGGAATATTGTGGTCCTATCCATCCTCGCGCTGGCGCTTGCTGTATTTGCGTGGGGCTTAAGGTACAAGCTGTCGCTGTATGACTCCGCGCCTCCGTCGGTGAATCACGTGGCGGCGGCCAAGCTTCTCTCCAATCGCGAACGCCCGGCAGACACTGCACTCCTGGTTGAGCGTGCCATCACACCCTCCCTTGTTGCCCTCTGTGTTACGTTTACGATCTTCGCGGGCCTTCTTCTTGATCCCGGGCGCCACTCGCGTTGGACGCTTCAGCGTGTCCAAAACTCGCAGCACCGTCTGATCCCGCTGACGTCACAGCAGCTGTTTTTTCGCCCCCCTCCATCGCGTCGCTAGCCGATCTTCCTCTGTAGCTGAATCACCTCCGTTCCGTTTTTTCGGGACCGTTCCCAGCCTCGTGGCTGTACTCCATATACAGGTGTATGCGCAGTATGCGAAAGCGTTTGTCTCTGTTTACCGTTGCCGCCATTGTTGTAGCGGCATTGATTGTGCTGGCCATTTGGTTCTCGCAACGTGACCGCTCCGAGCCGCGGGACGTCAATGCGCAAACTATGCCGTCCGCCAGCGTCGCGCCCGTTATACGCGGCTCGATCTCCCACTCGCTTACCCTTGCCGGAGAATTCCAGCCATATCAGGTCGTTGACGTTCATGCCAAAGTATCCGGCTACATTCGTAATATCTACGTCGATATCGGAGACAAGGTTCACGCCGGCGAAACGCTCGCCGTGCTTGAGGTTCCCGAACTGAACGCGCAGGTGCAGGGCACGGTTGCCGAGTATGCGCGCAGCAAAGACGAGATCACGCGCGCGCAGCACGAGGTCGTACGCGCCCAGTCCGACGCCCAGGCCATCCACGCCGACTATATGCGGCTGAAGCAAGCCTCTGCCGCCCAGCCCGGCCTCATCGCTCAGCAGGAGCTGGACGACGCGCAGTCGAAAGACCTCGCCTCCGCCGCCCAGGTGGATGCGGCAAAATCTGCGCTGGCCGCCGCCGAGAAGCAATCCGCCTTTGCCAGCGCCGACAACCAGCGTGTCCACGACCTTGAGGCTTATACCAGGGTCACCGCGCCGTTGAACGGCGTCATTATCTGGCGCTATGCCGATACCGGAGCCCTCATCCAGGCCGGAACCGCCTCCGACGTTCAGTCCCTGCCCATCGTCAAGCTCTCGCAGTCGGACCTGCTGCGCCTGCGCCTGCCCGTTCCCGAGGATGCCGTGCAGTACATCCATCAGGGCGATCCGGTTCAGGTCCACGTCGATGCGGTGAACCGCACCTTCACGGGCAAAGTAGTCCGCTTCACGCGCAACGTCAGCACGGACACGCGCACCATGGAGACGGAAATTGATGTTCCCAACCAGAACCTCACGCTCATGCCCGGCATGTACGCCAATGCCACGCTCCGCCTCGCGCACCACGAGAACGTTCTTACCGTTCCCATACAGGCCGTAATCCAGAATGGCAGCCAGAGCAGCGTTCTCATTGTCGACGCGCAGGATCGCGTGGAATCTCGCTCCGTCCAGCTGGGTATTCAAAGTTCGTCGCGCGCTGAGATCATCAGCGGGTTGAACGAAGGCGACCGCGTCATCACCGGTGCGCAGGGCCGCTACCAGCGGGGCGAGAAGGTCAGGCCTATTCCGGCGCAAAACGTCGGGGAGGGCCAGTAAGCATGCCGAAGTTTGCCATTAAATATCCCTACTTCATCATCATGCTCTGCCTGGTGCTGGCCGTCATCGGCATTGCTACCGTAGTGCAGATGCCGGTGGATTTGTTTCCGAAAATCGATCTCCCTGTCGTCGTTGTTGCCACTTTCTATTCCGGCATGCCACCGCAGCAGGTCGAGGCTGACATCACCGATACCTTCGAGCGATTTTTCACGCTGGGCAGCAACATCGACCACATACAATCGCGCTCGCTCACCGGCGTTAGCCTCATCAAAATCTACTTCCGCCCCGGGACCGATCCCAACGCTGCACTCAGCAACATCGCAAACCTTGCTATGGCCGATCTGCGACGATTGCCTCCGGGCACGCTTCCGCCGGTCGTCCTCAGCATGGACGCCTCCAACCAGCCCGTCTGTCTCGTGACCCTCAAAGGCAAGGGTTTGAACGAGACTGATCTCAAGGATCTTGCGCAGTTTGAAGTGCGCAATCAGATTGCCAATGTCCCCGGCGCATCGGTTCCACAGCCCTTTGGCGGCCGCTATCGACAGATCATGGTCTATGTCGATCCGTTGAAACTTGAGGCGCATAGTCTCTCGCTCATGGACGTGGTACATGCCGTCAATTCCTCAAATCTCATCTTGCCCGCTGGCGACGTGCGCATTGGTCCCAAGGATTACAACATCTATGCCAACAGCCAGGCTCCTATCAAAGAGATCGAATCGATGCCGCTTAAATCCGTCGGAAACGCATCGGTTATGGTTGCGGATGTAGGCAAAGCTGAGGATTCCGGTACTCTGCAAACCAACATCGTTCGGATCGACGGCCAGCGATCCGTCTATCTGCCGATTCTCAAACAAGGCGGCGACAGCAACACAATTTCCATCGTCAATGGCATCCGCGCGGCTACCAAACGCCTCGTTGACATTCCGGCATCGTTGAAAACTGCGGTCGTCTTCGATCAATCCGTCTTCGTCAAGAGCGCCATCAAGAACCTGGTCAAGGAAGCGACCATCGGCATAGTGCTGACCGGCATTATGATTCTCATCTTCCTCGGCAGCCCTCGTGCCACGCTTGCCGTCATGCTGGCCATCCCGCTCTCGGTGCTGGTCTGTATGATCCTCGTTCACACCATGGGCGGTTCTATTAACACCATGCTGCTGGGCGGAATCGCACTGGTGTTTTCGCGCCTCATTGACAACGCGGTCATTGTGCTCGAAAACATCTTCCGCTACCTCGAGTCGGGCGAAGCTCCCGAGGTCGCCGCTGTGCGGGGCGGCGATGAAGTGAGCATGGCCGTTCTGGCCGCAACCTTCACCACCTCCATCGTCTTTTTCCCGGTCACTTTTTTCTATGGAGTCAGCAAGTATCTCTTCACCGATCTTGCTCTGGGTGTGGTCTTCTGCATCTTCGCTTCCTACGCCTTTTCCATGACCGTCATTCCTCTCTATTGCGCCACCTATATCAAAGGCGCCCATGGAGCCGAACCGCCTCCCGGCCGCAAGCCATCAGCCTTTCAGCGCTTTGAGGCCTGGTTCAACAAGCACTTCCACGGCATGTTGAATCTGTATGAGGTGTATGTAAAGCGCGCCCTGCAGCGCCCTGTCATGTCAACCGTAGTCATGTGCGCTGGCATGGCGGTCATGGTTGCCGTGCTCTTTCCGTTCCTCGGAACATCGTACTTTCCCCGCACCGATCCGGGCCAGTTTGTCGTCAACGTCAAGTGTCCCAACGGCTCACGCATCGAGGTCAGCAACGACTACATTGCGCAGGTCGAGGACATCATTCGCAAGCAGATACCCGAGCAGGATCTGGGCATGATCGTCTCCAACATCGGCATTACACCCGATCTCTCCGCTATTTACACCAGCAACTCATCCATGGATACGGCCTTTGTGCAGGTGAGCCTCAAAGAAGGACACACCAGGAGCAGCTTTTACTACATGAACCGGGTAAGAACCGCTCTCGCAAATCAAATGCCGGAGCTGACAACATTCTTTCAGAGCGGCGGCCTGGTCAACGCGGTAATCAATCAAGGCCTGCCGGCTCCGATTGATATCCAAATCACCGGCAACAATATGGAGCAGTCGTACGACATCGCTCACAATATGGCGCAGAAGATTCGCGCGTTGCCGGACGTTTCCGGCGTTTATATCCCGCAGAACCTGCGCTATCCGGGCCTTGAACTCAATATCGACCGCGAGCGGGCCAGCCTCATCGGCCTTACGCCTAAAGCGGTTGTTGACAACGTAATCACCGCACTTAGTTCTGATGGCATGATCGCGCCCAGTTATTGGATTGATCCTCGCACCGGAAACAACTACATGCTTACGGTGCAGTATTACGACAAGCAGATACAGAACATGTCCATGGAAGACTTCCGTGATATCCCGTTGCGTGGTGAAAACGTGCCCGATTCCACGCCATTGCAATCCGTCGCCGACATTACGCGCATCAACACGCCCACTGAGGTGGATCATTATCAGCTTCGGCGCGCGATCGATGTCTACGTCAGACCGCGAGGCACCAACCTCGGTCGTACCGGACGCGACGTAGCAAAAATTGTTGCCGATGTTACAGTGCCTCACAACACGCGCATCAACATCCGCGGCGCGGTCAACGGTATGAATGAGTCATTCAAGCGTTTCAGCATCGGCATTCTGCTCTCCATCGCGCTCGTTTACCTCATCCTTATGGCCCAGTTCCGCTCCTTCCTCGATCCGCTTATCATCCTCATGGCCGTGCCTCCGGGCCTTGTCGGTGTGGCCATGATCCTGTATCTCACCGGCAGCACGCTCAACATTATGTCGCTCATGGGCGTCATTATGATGGTCGGCATCGTCGTCTCGAACAGTATCCTCATCGTCGAGTTCACCGGCACCCTGCACAAGGAGGGCCTGCCTCTACTCGAAGCTACGGTGGAGGCCTGCAAAGTACGTCTGCGCCCCATTCTCATGACTTCGCTCGCCACCGTCCTCGGCATGATCCCCATGGCCCTCGGTCTCGAAGCCGGCAGCGAACAGTACGCGCCTCTGGCCCGTGCCGTCATCGGTGGCCTCACCATTTCCGTGATCGTCACCGTCTTCCTCGTGCCCGCCGTGTACCTCATCCTGCACAAGGGAATGGAAGACAAGGCCAACGCTCAGGAGGTGACAGCATGAAGCACCCCCTCGGCACACTCTTTCTCGCGGCCCTCGCGCTTCCGCTTGCGGCAAACGCGCAAACTGCAGCCCCGCTGCCGAACGCGCCCGCGCCCGCGCTCATGGCGCAGGCCGCTGTCGGCGCCGGCGTTACGCCCACACTCACGCGCCAGCAGGCTGAGGCCATGGCCATCCGGCAGAATCCGAACATCACTGTCGGCAAGCTGCTGGCCTTGGCGCAGCATCAGGTCGTGCGCCAGGCCCGCTCCGCCGATCTGCCAACGTTCACCGGCAACATCACCGCTGTCGACGCCGAGGACGGCACCCGCATCTCCGCCGGATATCTCTCCGCCTCCCGTCTCATCGAACATGCCGGCGCTGGAGGAGCCATCTCGCAGCTTATTACTGACTTCGGCCGCACCCATAACCTCATCGCTTCTCAAAAGCTTGAAGAGCAGGCGCAGAACGCCAACGCCCTCGCCACTACGGAGGACATCGTTCTCGCCACCGATCAGGCTTTCTACAATGCCCTTGAGGCGCAGGCCCTGGTGCAGGTCGCCGCGCAGACCGTCAATACCCGTCAAACCACAGAAAATCAGGTCAGCCAGATGACCCGCAACAAGCTCAAGTCCACACTCGATCTGAGCTTTGCGCAGGTCGATCTCTCGCAGGGAAAACTCCTCCAGCTCGACGCACAGAACAATGCTGACTCCGCTATGGCCGCGCTCGACGCCATCCTTGGCCTCGATCACCAGCAGCAGTTCAAGCTGGTGGAGATGAACACCGCGGCCCAGCCGCCGCCGGACAACGCTCAGCCGCTCATCCAGCTGGCGCTTCAACAGCGGCCCGATCTGAAGGCATTGACCTATCACCAGCAGTCCGCGCAAAAACTGGCCCGCGCACAGCGCGAGCAGATGCTGCCCAGCATCAGCGCCATGGGCACCGCGGGTTCTGTGCCTGTCCGCGATGCCCAGTACTACACCAGCAACTGGTGGGGAGCCGTGGGCGTCAACATGAACGTTCCCATCTTCAACGGCTTCCTCTACAGCGCGCAGGCCAAGGAGTCCTCACTGCGAGCCCAGGCCGACTCCGAGCAGGCCCGCGCCTTGCGCGATCAGATCGTGCGCGACGTGCGCACCGCATGGCTTGCCTCGAATACCGCGTGGCAGCGCGTAGCTGTTACGGAACAGTTGGTCGCACAAGCCAACCTCGCCCTGCAACTGGCGCAAACCCGATACAAGCTTGGCCTCAGCTCCATCGTCGAGCTAAGCCAGGCGCAGCTCCAGCAGACCCAGGCCGCT
>Ga0335075_10000932_pt1 | contig 49211 bp, 42 predicted proteins | sample Lox_Sample_24_FD_206723 | JGI IMG/M metagenome (GOLD analysis project Ga0335075, IMG submission 206723) | Soil microbial communities from Loxahatchee National Wildlife Refuge, Florida, United States - Lox_Sample_2.4 | ecosystem: Environmental > Terrestrial > Soil > Wetlands | place: USA... | reverse complement strand
GCCGACCGCGAGGCCGCCGACTGCGTAGCCGTCGAAGCCGATGTCGATGAGCCCCTGCGTCATGCGCAGCCGCAGATCGGGATTTACGCCACCCTGCACGATGCCGAAAATTCCGTGGCCCGGCCGCTCGACAAAGGCGCGGCGCGACCGCTCGGCCCAGCGCAGCGACAATGCCGCCGCGCGCTCGACGGCCTCGCACGGCGCCGGGTAGCGCGTGCATTCGTCAAGCGCCATCGTCACATCGGCGCCGAGCAGGTGCTGGATCGCGATCGCACGCTCGGGCGTCAAGAGGTGGCGGCTGCCGTCGAGATGCGAGCGGAAGGCGACGCCGTCCTCGCCGATCTTGCGCAGCGGTGCAAGCGACATGACCTGAAAGCCGCCGGAATCGGTCAGGATCGCGTGGGGCCAGTTCATGAAACGGTGCAGCCCGCCATGTGCGGCAATCCGCTCCGCGCCCGGCCGCAGCATCAAATGATAGGTGTTGCCGAGCACGATCCTGGCACCGCTGGCGGCGACGTCCTCGGGTGTCATCGCCTTGACCGTGGCAGCGGTTCCGACCGGCATGAACGCCGGGGTGTCGACAACGCCGTGAGCGGTCGCCAGCCGGCCGCGCCGTGCCGATCCATCGCGCGTCAGCACCGTGAAGCCGATCATCGGCGGCCCTGCCGCATTTTTTGATCCTCGCCGCCCTTTTGGTCGATCGCCGCGGCGATCCTGCGGCACGATCCGCTGTCGGGCAAGACACCCGGCGCATCGGCTCGGCGGCCCGGTAGCACTGTCGCAACGCGCCCGGTCACGGTAATCTCGGCAATCGAGCCGATGATCGGTCGCCGCTCGCGCGATGTCGCCGGCAACCCCGACCGCTTCGCGCGGCGAGCTGGTCGCCCCCGAACCGCTTGCCAAGCGGTTGCCGTGACTTGAGGGAAGAGCATGACCGACGAGATCGCCTTTCTGCCGGCGACCCGATTGCTGGCGCTCTATCGCGACAAGAAGCTATCGCCGGTCGAAGTCGCGGCGGAGACGCTGCGGCGGCTCGAAGCTCATGAGGGTGCGGTCAACGCCTTTGTGCTGTACGACCGCGAAACGGCGATGTCGGCGGCGCGCGCGGCCGAGGCGCGCTGGCAGAAAGGCACGCCACAAGGGTTGCTTGATGGCGTGCCGGTGGCGATCAAGGATACGGTGCTGACCCGCGGCTGGCCGCGGCTGATCGGCTCGCGCACGATCGATCCAAACCAAGCGTGGGACGAGGATTCGCCGGTCACCGCCAAGCTGCGCGCGCAGGGTGCTGTGCTGTTCGGCAAGACCACGACCCCCGAATTCGGCTGGAAGCCGCTGACCGACTCGCCGCTCTGCGGGATCACCCGCAACCCGTGGAACCTCGAGCGCACCCCCGGCGGCTCGAGCGGCGGCAGCGCTGTCGCGGTGCTATCCGGCGTGTGTCCGCTGGCGGTCGGCACCGACGCCGGCGGCTCGATCCGCATCCCGGCTTCGTTCTGCGGCATTTTCGGGCTGAAGCCGACCTTTGGCCGGGTCGCGGTCTATCCGCCTTCGGCGTTTGGCGATGTCGTCCATGTCGGGCCGATGGCGCGGAATGTCGAGGATGCGGCCTTGATGCTCGACGCGATCAAGGGACCGGATTCGCAGGACTGGCATAGCCTGCCCGATGATGGGATCGATTACCGGCTGCGGGTGCGCGAAGGCGGGTTGCGCGGCCGGCGCGTCGCGCTGTCGGTGACCCTCGGTCTCGCCGAACCGGAGCCGGCGGTGCGCGAAGCGGTCGAGCGTGCTGCTGAGGTGTTCGGCAGCCTCGGCGCGGTCGTCGAGCCGGCCGATCCGTTCCCGCAATCGCCGCGCGGGATTTTCGAGCCGTTGGCGCTCGGCGCGTTCTGGGCTCTGCTGCGCAGTCTGCCGGCCGATGCTCCGGCAGTGATGGATCCGGGCCTCGTGGCACTCTGCCGGCGCGGTGCGGCGGTGACGCAGGAGCAATATGTCGAAGCGGTCGCCAAGCGTGCGGCACTGGGCCAGGCGGTGCGGCAATTTTTCGACCGCTACGATCTGCTGCTGTCGCCGACGATGCCGATCCCGGCCGCCTATGCCGAGCCGCGCGACGACGATCTGCCAAACCCGAACAATTTCCCGGGCTGGATGCCGTATACCGCGCCCTTCAACTTGACCAAGAACCCGTCCGCGTCGATCCCCTGCGGCATGGTCGATGGCCTGCCGGTCGGGTTGCAGGTGACCGGTCCGCTCTATGACGATCTTGGCGTGCCGCGCCTATGAAGAAGCTGTCGGCGCAACTTGGCCGAGCCCGGAGCTTGCGGCTTCGCTGGCACGGATCGCGGCCGCTCCCGGTCCCGCCGTCCAGGCCAAGCAATGGGGGCAAAGAGGGTGAATGGCGGGTTGCATCGCTGCGCCGGCGCCGCATATTCGCAGGGCGAGACGGATGGGAGGGTGTCGTGGCGAACAAGGAGCAGAAGCGGTCGAGCCGGGAAGCCAAAAAGCCCAAGCAGAAGAAGAAGGGTGCCGACAAGCGGCCGCCCGGCCAGCCGCAGGCGAAGATTTAGCGATCGCAGGCGGGGACCCGGTGCGGGTCAGCGCGCCCGCAGCCCCGTGCCTGCAGCGCCGTCTCTGCCGGCTCGTCCCGATGCAGCTGGCCGCCGGAGCCGTCGCGGCCCGTCAGCATAGGGACAGCGCAATCCTGGCAGGACGTGCGGCTCACTCGGCGGCGCGAGCCGGCGAGGCGGGGGCCGGTTCGAGTGCTGCCTCGGTCACCTCTTCGACGCGCTCGGCCCACAGGAAACGCAGGCTGTTGCGGGCACTCTCCGGGATGTCGTCGTAATCCTTGCGGTTGCGCGCCGGCAGGATCACGGTCTGGAGCCCGGCGCGGGCGGCGGCGACGACCTTCTCCTTGATCCCGCCGACCGGCAGCACCAAGCCGCGCAGGCTGATCTCGCCGGTCATCGCCGTGTCGCTCCTGACCGTGCGGTTGGTCAACAGCGAGACGAGGGCCGTGTACATCGCCACCCCGGCCGACGGACCGTCCTTCGGGATCGCCCCGGCCGGCACGTGGATGTGGATGTCGCTCTTTTCGAAGATCGCCGGATCGAGCCCGAGCGAAGCGGCCCGCGCCTTGACCAGGGTCAGTGCCGCCTGTGCGCTTTCGCGCATGACCTCGCCCAGCTGCCCGGTCAGGATCAGCCGGCCGCCGCCCGGGCTGCGCGCCGCCTCGATAAACAGGATGTCGCCGCCGACCGGGGTCCAGGCAAGGCCGGTGGCGACGCCGGGGACGCTGGTGCGCATCGCCACTTCGCCCTCGAACCGCGGCGGTCCCAGAATGGCTGCGAGATCCGCCGCTCCGATCGCGACATGCTGCGCGGTCTTTTCGGCGATGCGCATCGCCGCACTGCGCAGTGCGGCGCCGATCTCGCGCTCGAGCTGCCGCACGCCGGCTTCGCGGGTGTAGTCGCGGATGATCGCGCGGATCGCCTCGTCGCTGAGCTCGGCCTGACCGGCACTGAGCCCGTTCGCCGTAAGCTGGCGGGCGACCAGGTAACGCTTGGCGATTTCGAATTTCTCGTCCTCGACATAGCCCGGAAGGTCGATGATCTCCATGCGATCGCGCAGCGGGCCCGGAATGCTGTCGAGCACATTCGCGGTGGTGATGAACATGACCCGCGACAGGTCGAACGGGACGCCGAGATAATTGTCGCGGAAGCTCGCATTCTGTTCCGGGTCGAGCACTTCGAGCAGCGCCGAGGCCGGATCGCCCTGGATACCGTGGCCGAGCTTGTCGATCTCGTCGAGCATCATCACGCAGTCGCGCGCACCGGCGCGGCGGATGCCCTGGATGATGTTGCCCGGCAATGCGCCGATATAGGTGCGGCGATGACCGCGGATCTCGGCTTCGTCGTGGGTCCCGCCGAGGCTGACGCGGACGAATTTGCGACCGGTGGCGCGCGCGATGCTCTGGCCGAGCGAGGTCTTGCCGACGCCCGGCGGTCCGACAAAGCACAGGATCGGGCTGCGGCCGTCGGGGTTCAGCTGGTGGATCGCGAGGTTTTCGAGAATCCGCCGCTTGACCTTGGCCAGACCGAAATGATCGGCATCGAGGATGCGCCGCGCCTCGGCGATGTCGATCGGCTTGCCCGACTCGATCGACCAGGGCAGCTCGATCAGCCATTCGAGATAAGTGCGCGCCATCGAATATTCGCCGGCCGCCTCCGGCATCCGTTCGAGCCGCGCCAGCTCGCGCTTGGCATGCTGCTCGACTTCGGCTGGCATGTTCGCCTCGGCGATCTTTTTCGCCAGCTCGGCGATTTCCTGGCTCTTGGCATCGTCGCCTTCACCGAGCTCCTTCTGGATCGTCTTCATCTGCTCGCGCAGCAGGAACTCGCGCTGGCGGTCGTCGATCTTTTCCTTGGTCTGCTCGCTGATCTGGCGCGACAGCCGCAGCACCTCGGTACGGTAGGCCAGCATCGTCGAGACCCGCTGCAGCCGGCTCTCGATATCGACGGTTTCGAGGATCTCCTGCTTCTCGGCCGGGGTGATATCCATGAAGCCGGCGATCAGATCGGCGAGTGCCGCAGGCGAGGTCACCGATTGCACGGTGTTGACGAGCTCCACCGGAGCCTGCGGCAACAGCTGCAGCACCTCGATCGCCTGGTTGCGCAGATTGAGCATCTGCGCCTCGATGTTTTTGCCGAGCGTGTCGGTCTCGGCCAGCCGCTCGACCCGGGCCACCAGAAACGGGTAGCCGTCGAGAAAGTCGAGCACGCGAAACCGTCGCTCGCCCTGGCTGATCACATGATGCTGACCGTCGGGGCTCGTCACATAGCGCAGGATGTTGGCCTCGGTCCCCATGCGGTGAAGATCGACCGGGATCGGATCCTCGGTCGCCGCATTGCGCTGCAGCACGAGGCCGATCGGGCGGTTCAGCCGGATCGCCGCCTGTGCCGCGGCAATCGAACGCTGGCGGCCGAGTGTCACCGGCAGCACCGTGCCGGGAAACAGCACCAGAGAGCGGGTCGGGACCAGGATCAGCGCATCCTCAGGCAGCGCCGGGATGCTGGAAAGCGTCGCCTCGATGCCGCCGGCTGGCGGTGGTGCGGCCGGACCGACCGCACGCAATTCCTGTTCTTCCAGGGACATCTGTAAAATCCTCGACGAAGTCGCGATCGCGGTTGGCAGCGATGCATCACAGCTTGTGCAGCTGGACCATCAGGCAGCCATTGGCGAGATGTCGGCCGGTGATCTCGACCGGGATCGGCGGCAATTCGATCCGGCGCTGAAAATGCCCGTGCGGGATCTCCAGCCGATGGATCCGGGCCTGGCCCAGCTCGGCCGGCAGCGGCCGCTCGCCGCTGACCATCAACACTCCGGCGCTGAGCGTGACGGTGATCGCGTCCGGGGCCACCCCCGGCAGTGCGATCAGCAGGGTCAGCGTCGCGTCGGTCTCGAAAATATCGCATGGCGCCTCCCAATACGGCGTCGCCGGGCTGCGATGAAAGAACTGCCGGTGCAGGCGCTCGGCCCGGTCCATTGCCTCGCAGGCCTTTGCCCACATCAACGTTTCCAGTCGCTCCGCCATCCATCGGCTCCGAACGGGGCGGGCCGCCGGGTCCGGCGACGCCTACTCGGGGTGATATAGTTACGTCTTCACGGTCGGGGAGGGCGAACCGTGCTTTTGCCATGCTGACGCGGCCTGATCCGGTGCTAGGCGCGCGCCGCGAAACCGGCTAATCAGGCACCGGTACAGGATATTCGGGGGCGAAGAGTGGCCGGGATCAGTACAGCAACCAAAGACCTCGTCGCCGGCATTGCCGCCGAGGCGACGCGCATCGAGACCCCGTGCGGCGATGGCCACATGGTCTGGCACCGCTGGGGAGGCGGCCCGGCGCTGGTGCTGCTGCATGGCGGCTACGGCTCGTGGATGCACTGGATCAGGAACGTGCTGCCCTTGGCGCGCGATTACAGCGTCATCGCCCCTGACCTGCCGGGGCTCGGCTGCTCGGCGACCCCGCCCGAGCCGCACACCGCCGAGAGCCTGGCGCAAATCATCGCCGCCGGGCTGGCGATGATATTGCCGGGCGGAGAGCGCTTTCATCTCGCCGGCTTCTCGTTTGGCGGGGTGGTCGGCGGTCATGTCGCGGCATTGCTGGGCGCGCAGGTGCGCGGCTTCACGATCGTCGGCTCGAACGGGCTCGGCCTGCCGCGCCAGCCGACCGAGCTCGAGCGCCAGAAGCCGGGCGGGACCGTCGACGAGCTCTTGGCGATCGCCCGGCACAATCTCGGTGTGCTGATGATCGCCGACAAGGACAAGATCGACGACCTCGCCGTCTATATTCAATACCTGAACGCGCCGCGCGGCCGGGTCAGGAGCCGGCGCTTTTCGCGCACCGACACGCTGCTGCAGGCGCTGCCGCGGGTGACGGCGCGGCTTTCCGGCATCTGGGGCGGGCGCGACGCCGGCGCCGGACCCTATCTCGATGAGCGCCGCCGCGTGCTCGACAGCATCCAGCCCGGCCTGCGCTTCGAGGTCATCCCCGGCGCCGGCCACTGGGTCGCCTACGAAGCCGCCGACGCGTTCACCCCGCTGCTCGCCGAAATCGTCGGGCAACACCAGGGCTGAGGCCGCGGCAGAAATACGAGGTGTCTCGCGCGACTGGCCCGGACGTCCGGGGTTCGCGAGCGCCCGGTGCAGATGGGCGCAGACCCGGGTGCGGCAGAGCTCAGTCCAGCTTGGCCAGCTTTTGCAGGGCGCGCAGGCCGGGCGGGAACGGCTCGCCCTTGTAGCGGTTGCCCCAGTTGGTGAACGACACCTCGCCGACATAGATGTCGCCATGGCTGTCGACGGCAAGGCCGTGCGGCGAGACGAATTGGCCGGGTTCGAGACCGGCTGGCCGGTTGCCGAGCCGCGCCAGCATCTCGCCTGTATGCGAATAGATGCTGACGCGGGGGCCGATCCCCGGATGATCGTAATTGACCCCCATGCCGCCGCCGATCTCGCCGACATAAAAGCGCGGCGTCCGCGTTCCGCTTTCCATATAGAGTCCGGACGGGCGGTGCATGTTGTTCCACTGCGTCTCGTACTTGCCGTTGCCGTCGAACACCTGGATGCGGTGGTTCTCGCGGTCGGCGACATAGACCCAGCCATCGGGATCACAGCACACATTATGCGCAATGTTGAACTGGCCGGGATCGGTGCCGGGCTCGCCCCAGGCCAGGAGCAACTTGCCGTCGGGCGAATATTTGTGAACGCGGGCGTTGCCGTAGCCGTCCGAGACGTAAATCTCGCCCTGCGGCGACAGTGCGGTATGGGTGCAGCGGTGGAACGGTTCACCGCTCATATAGGGTGCGGGCTTGCCGGCGATGCCGAGGGTCAGCAATACCCGGCCCTCGAGAGTGCATTTGCGCACCGTGTGGTCGCCGTCATCGGTCAGGAACAGCGTGTCGTCCGCCGCCATGTGAACGCCGTGCGGGCGGTGGAACACCCCTTCGCCCCAGGAGCGCAGAAAGTTGCCGTTGCGATCGAACACGATCATCGGGTGCGCGCCGCGGCTGAAGGCGTAGACATTGTCGTGCCGGTCGACCCCGACCGCGGCGACATCGGCATCCCACTTCCAGCCGTCGGGCAGTTTTGCCCAATCATTGACCACCTGGTAGCGGTAGCCGTCGGTTCCGAGAATGGCTGCCATCGCGTTCTCCTCCGTCTCGATTGGTCCCGATTACTCGATTGAACGCGATTATAGGCCGATCGGATGGCGGCTCAACGCGATGGCGGGGCGGCCGGACGCAACGGGCTCAGCCGCGCCGGGAAGCTGGCGGCGACGATGAAGGTCAGCACCGCGGTCAAGGTCGCGACCCAGTAGACCTCATGCAATGCGCCGGCGACCGCGTTCGTCAGCCGCGCGATCTCGCCCGGCCCGAGGCCATGGCGCAAGCTCGGCTCCAACAGCCGGTTGACCGCATCGACCGCATCCGGAACCCGGCGGAACACGCCAAAATTGAGGATCGCTCCGCCGAGTGCGGCACCAAACGACTGACCGATCACCCGCATGAACATGTTGGCACCGGTCGCGACGCCGCGCTCATGCCAGCCCACACTCGCCTGGATCGAAACGAGAAAGGCGGTGTTGCAGGCGCCCATGCCGATGCCCATGACCAAGGACCCGGCTGACGCCAACAGGATGCCGCTCTCCGGCTGCAGCCAGGTCAGGATCAGCGCTCCCGCGGCGAGCGCCATGCCGCCGAGCGCGGCGGCCAGCCGATAGGAGGTGAGGATCATTAACCGGCCGCCGGCGAACGAGGCGAACATCCAGCTGACCGACATACAGCCGAGCACCAGCCCGGCAACGGCGGGGCTCCGGCCCATGACGCCCTGCACATAGGTCGGCAGAAAGGCGCTGACCGCCATCATCGTCGAGCCGGTGCCGAAGATGCCGAAATTGGCGAGTGCTATGACCCGGTTGCGCCACAATCGGAATGGCACCATCGGCTCGGGCGCGCGCGCCTCGTGCACGAAGAGCGCCAGCAGCAGCGCCAGCCCGAGCCCGACGAGCGAGGCGAGGCTGCCGGTAGCGAGGCTGCGCGCCTGCACCAGCGCCAGCATCGGCGCGCCGACGCCGATGATCAGCAAGACGGCACCCAGATAATCGATGCGGTGCTGGCGGCGCTCGACCCGCTCGGGCAGATAGAGCGCGAACATCGTGATGCTGGCCGCGCCGATCGGTAGATTGACCCAGAACACCACCGCCCAATTGACATGCTCGACGAGAAAGGCGCCGAGCGCCGGGCCGACGATCGCCGAGACCCCGAATACGCTCGACAGATAGCCCTGCACCCGCGCCCGCTCCGCCGGGGTGTAGATGTCGCCGATCACGGTGCTGGCGATCGGCTGGATCGCCCCGGCGCCGATCCCTTGCAGCGCGCGGAAGATCACCAGCATCAGCATCGAGCGCGAAAAGCCGCACAGCGTCGTGCCGATCAGAAAGATGCCGGTGCCGGTAAAGAAGACCCGCTTGCGCCCGTAGATGTCGGCGAGCCGGCCATAGATCGGCACCGACACCGCCATCGTCAGCAGGTAGGCGGCAAACACCCAGCTGAACAGCCGGAACCCGCCGAGATCGCCGACAATGGTCGGCATCGCGGTGGCGACGATGGTGCTTTCGACCGCGGCCATGAATGTCGCCATCAGCGCCGCCATCAGCACCATGCCGCGCTGCGGGACGACGCTGCTCGGCAGTTGCGGCGGGGCTACCGCTTGGTCCAAACCATGCCTCCAATTTGGGCAAAGGCCGGACTTTACGGCTACGATATGGGCAAGGACAATGCGCGAGCGGTTGCGTTCGCCGCGACGCTGGGCTGCGGGCGAGCCTGCTCACGACGGCGCCGGTTGTCAGCACCGTCCCGATCATCGACGATGGCCGCCGGACATGATCGGGAGGGCGCTCAGTGCAATACGATCTTCTGCTGACGGGTGGCGAGGTGCTCGACCCCGCCGCCGGGTTGCGCGGAATCATGGATGTCGGCATCGCCGGCGGCAAGATCGCCGCGGTGGCGCCGTCGCTGCCGCAAGCCGAGGCGCGCCGCACCCTCAGCGCCCGAGGCCGGCTGGTGACGCCGGGGCTCGTTGACATCCACGCGCACATCTTTGTCAACGCCCACGACATGGCCGGCGATACCGACCGCTTCTGTCGGGCGAGCGGCGTCACCACCTTGTGCGATGCCGGCAGCACCGGCTCGGCCACCTTCGCGGGGCTGCGGCAGGTTCTCGACCGTGAAGTGCGCACCCGCACCCGCGCCTTTGTCAACCTGTCGGCGATCGGCATCGTCGGCACGTCGCGCGGCGGCGAGCTGGCGCATTTCCCCTATGCCGACCCCGAGGGCTGCGCCCGCACGATCAGCGAGAACCCCGACCTCGCGATCGGCGTCAAATTGCGCTACGGGCCCGGGCTCGTCTGGGAATACACGGCAGAGCCGGTCAAGCTCGCGCGCCGCACCGCCGACATGGCGGGTGGCGTGCCGATGATGATGCACATCACCGATTCGCCGATCCCGCTGCCCGAGTTGCTTGCCCATATGAAGCCCGGCGACATCGTCACCCACTGCTATCATGGCCGGGCCCACGGCATCATGGGCCAGGAGAAGCAGCTGGTGCTGAAGGAGGTCGTCGAAGCGCAGCGCCACGGCATCATTTTCGACTGCGCCCATGGCCGCAGCCATTTCAGCTTTCCGCTGATCGAGAAGGCGCTCGACCAGGGCTTTCTGCCCGATACGATCTCGACCGACCTGACCTTCACCAGCGCCACCAACGGCCCGGTGTTCGACCTGCCGACGACGATGTCGAAGCTGTTGCATTTCGGCATGCCACTCGACGAGCTGGTGCGGCGCGCGACCGCGGCCCCGGCGAAGATCCTCGGCTACGAGGGAACTGTCGGCACGCTCAAGCCCGGCGCCAACGCCGACATCGCCGTGTTCGAGCTGCGCGACGGCGCTTTCGAGCTGCGCGATAGCGACGGCAACACTGTCACTGCCAAGCGCCGCCTGATCGCCCAGCTGACGATCAAGGACGGGCGGATCTGGTACGAACGGCAGGCCGAATAGCGGCAGGGCGAGCAGCGGCAGGTCGAATAGCGACGAGGTGCCGCCCCGGTTGCGCGACCGGAGCCTGCATGCGCGGCGGTGACGCGCCATATGGCCGACCGCAGCCGGTGACGAGCGCATAGTGAGCCGCAGGCGGGACCGATGGCCGCGACCGATCCGGCACAGAACCTGACCGGGACGGCAGGGCAGCAACCGCGGGCTTGGCGCGCGGCATTTGCCGCAATCGGCGGCAGCGTCATGGTCGGGTTCATGCCGATCATGACCTTGCAGCTCTACAGGGCCGGGATCAGCGCCCCTTCGATGCTGGTGTGGCGCTATGGCCTGGCGCTGGTGCCGCTCTCGATGGCGGCCGCCATGGCCGGACACGGTATCCGCGCGGCGCTGCGCCGGGGTGCGTGGCGGATCACACTGGTCGGCGCGACCCTCGGCGCCGGGCAGACCCTGTGCTTCTGGGAAAGCCTGCACACCCTCGAGACCAGCATCGCGATCCTGCTGTTCTATACCTACCCGGCGCTGACGCTGGTGCTCGACCGGCTGATCTTCAAGCGGCCGATCCGCCCGCGGGCGGTGCTGTGCGTGGCGCTGATCCTGATCGGGGCCGGGCTGATCGCGGTGCCGGGAATGCGCGGCGGCGGTCTTGATCCCGGCGGCCTGATGTGGATCTTGCCGGCCCCGGTCATCTACGCGCTCTATCTCGCCGCCAATTCGGTGCTGATGCGGCGCCATCCGCCGCTGATCGGTGCCGCTTTTCTCTATCTCGGGCTGGCGCTGACCTTCACTGCAACGAGCCTCGTCATCGGCCTCGACATTCCGCGGTCATTCGGTAGTTGGCTGCTGATCCTGGTCGTCGCGCTCGGCCCCGGCGCACTGACCGTCACGCTGTTCTCCTACAGCGTGCCGCGGCTCGGGCCGGCCAGCTATGCGGTCATCGCCAATTGCGAACTGGTCACCGTGATCGTGGTCGGGGTGGCGCTGCTCGGCGAAAGGCTGACCGCCGGGCGCGCGCTCGGCGCCGGCCTGATCCTGTGCGGCATCGTCCTCTACGGGCTGTGGCGGAGCGCGGCCGCGCGCTGAAGCGTAGCTGCAGAATTTTGAAAACGGGTGTCGATTGGGTCTTGTGCCGGAGAACTCGCGGTAATTGCTCGTAAAATGGCATGATTATAAAAATTTTACCCTGAATGCGAGATTTTTAGAGACAGACCGTGAACGGTCAGTTATAACCACAACCGCCAACTTCTCATCGCTCCCGTCTGCCGTGGCTGATCCCGCGGGGCGTTCGTCACAGGAGACAGCATGGCGCGCTGTTGCGTTATCGCGGCAATCGTTCTCATTATGTTCTCACAGTTGCCGTCATGGCTGCTGCCGGCCCACGCTGCAGGCATCACGCCGGCGGCCTGTGCCGCGAACCCATGGATCGACGCCCGCTGCTACGGCGCTACCGGCAACGACCGCAGCGACGATACCGCAGCCCTCGAGCGTGCGCTTGCTGCGGCCATGGCCACGGACGAACCGTTGCTGCTGCCGCACGGCACGTTCCGGCTGACCCGCCCGTTCGTGATCGACTACCGGACCCGGTCGGACACCGGCTTTCGCGTGATCTCCATGGGTGCCGTGCTTGATGGCAAATCGATTTCCGCCAATCCGGTGCTGGAGATCGAATGCTCCGGTGGTACGCCGACCTCGCCAAAGGGATGCTTTTATTTCAACGAGCAAGGCACCTTGTTTGTCAACGCCAATAGCGACAGCTATGCGGTCGTGATCGGACGCCCCGATTTTTCCGATGCCCAGAACTCGATGAAGATCGATCATCTGATCGTCAACAACGCGGGCGCCGGCCGGCGCGCCGGCGGGTTGCAGTTGAACTATGTCCTGAACTCGCAGATTTTCGCGGTCGCCGATTCCGCCGGTGGTGCCGCCGGGATCGCGCTCGAACAGACCCAGATTTCCCGGATCAGCGGCGCCGGATCGGCGAGCGCGCGCGGCGGTGTCGGCCTGTTGCTTGAAAACGGCTACAGCTTCGCCAACACGATCGACGCGATGGACCTCGAAGTGGCCCCGACCTGCCTCGCGATCGTTTCGCGCTATGCGGCTCACAACACGTTCATTTCACCCTATTTCGCCTGTCAGACGGCAGTCGATGCGACCGCCGGCAGCGGGACCCGTCTCGTCAACCCGCAATTCGGCGGCAATGTCGGGACCAAGTTTGCCGCCGCTGACGGGATCGCGATGACCCCCTGAACGAACCGGGTTGCCGGAGCGGAGCCGCCAAACCGCTGTCGGGCTTTGACATCGGCGCTCCAGCACGCCAAATAGGCGGGGCCAGACGGCGGGACGGCCGCTCTTTGCCATCGCGCAACGAGAGGAAAGTCCGGGCTCCACGGAGGAACGGTGCCGGGTAACCCCCGGCGAGGGCGACCTCAGGGACAGTGCCACAGAAAAGACACCGCCAAGTCCCCTCGCGGCAACCTCCGCGGGTGGACGGCAAGGGTGAAATGGTGCGGCAAGAGCGCACCGCGCCACCGGCAACGGCGGCGGCAGGGAAAACCCCACCGGGAGCAAGACCAAGTAGGAGCGGCAGGCCGTCGCGGATCGCTCCGCGGAGCGATCGGAATGGCCGGGCGGTCCTTCGCGCCGCCGCTCGGGTCGGTCGCAGGAGATGCCCGGTGACGGGCATCCCAGAGGAATGGCCGTCACCGCCCCGTGCTGCAGATCGGCGGCTCGGAGCGGGACAGAACCCGGCTTACAAGCCGTCTGGCGCCGCCGGCTCGGGAAATCCCCGGCTTGTCGCCGGCGCAGGCTCCTCCAGGTGGACGGTTCGGCGGACGAAACCGGGATAAGTGGGTTTTCTAGGGGACAACCCTGTGGAGCAGGGTCTGCGCCATTGCCCGGTTCGACCATTGCATTAAGCTCTCGGGCGTGCGGTCGAAGCGCTGCGGCGGTTGCCGACCGGCCTGAAGCCGAGGGTGGGTAGGGCAGCGCCGGCGCGCCGATCGTGCCGGGGGATGGAGCGGGCGGTCTCGGCAGGAGATCGCCCGCCTCACCGCAGCCGCACCTGCGCCGCACGGGTGCCACCCGCCCCGCCAGGTTGGCGCCGGAAATCGAGCGACGGGATGACGCAAAAGCGTCGATCACGGCAAGATTCTGCTCGCAGTGGGCTATTTTTATGCCATAGTTTTGGCATTGTTATCCGCATCGATGATGGGCGGTCGCCATGGCGCGAGATGTCAACCCACTGAAATCGGAACTCATCACGCTCTCGCTCAACACCCAGACCGTCTGGTATCTCGACCGCTTGGTGGAAACCGGGCTCTACGGCAACAACCGCACCGAGGCCGCGCGGGTCGCCCTCTACGACCACTGCAAGATGCTGATCGCCGGCAACCAGTTGGCGGTGGCGCCGACCATGCCGAGCAAGGAGGTCACGGCCGTCGGATGAGCGGCCGATGCCGGCGACCATTCCCGTGACCTGCGTGTCAACCGCGCACGCCGTGGCACGGCTGGCGGCGCGGTGGGTGACCGGTCAAGGGTTGAACTCGCCATCGAGGCCACCCCGGCGCCGCGGCATCAGGCCGGTCGGCCACGGTCCCCGTAATACCGCCCGCCGGCTGCCAGTCGTCCTTGGCAGCGTTCCGGTTGCTGCCGCCTGGTTCCCCGACGCCGCAATCGGCGGCTCCCCGCGCCCTCTCGCGGCGCCGGCACGACGCGGCCGCCCGGCCCCGCCGGCGGACTGCGCTATGGCAGCGATCGGACAGTGTTGCTCGGGATTGGGCAGGCGGCGATGCCGGCGACTACATGCTGTGGTCGGCCATTCTCGGTCTCACAATATACAAAATCTGGGGTTTTATTTCGAAAACCCATTGACGACCATAAATCCCCATGCTATCCCATGCTCACCCATGAACGGGTACGGCCGATGGGGGGAACTTCGGCGGTACCTATCGGGCGCCCCTTGCCGAGCGTTCACGGGCGAGCGTTGGGGGAAGAAGTGGCATGTTTCTGTCCACTTACGTGAACAAGGTCGACCGCAAGGGGCGAGTTTCAGTGCCGGCGACCTTTCGCGCCGCTTTGTCGGATCAGCGCTTTCCCGGGATCGTCATCTTTCCGTCAAACAAATATCCGGCGCTCGACGGCAACGGCATCGACCGCATGGACGAATTGATGGCCCGCCTCGGCTCGCTGCCGGAGTGGTCGGACGAGCACGAGAACCTGTCGGTGTTGATGTTCGCCGACTCGCAGCGGCTGCCGTTCGATCCCGAGGGGCGCATCACCCTGCCCGAGGATCTCGCCCGCCACGCCTCGATCACCGACAGTGCTGCGTTTGTCGGCCTCGGCAAGAGTTTTCAGATCTGGGAACCAGACCGGTATGCGGCCCATCGCGACGCGGTGCGCGAGCGCGCCCGACGGCAAGAGACCACAATCCCGGCAATCGGGGCCCCGGCCGCGCGAGGTGTCGGGTGAGCCGGCAGCGACGTCAGGGGCCGCGGCGCCAGGAGCAGCGACACCAGGGGCCGGAGCGTCAAGGGCCGGAGCGCCAGGGGCCGGAGCGCCGGGCCGGAGCGGCCGGCGGCAATTCGGGCGAGGGGGTCAGGCATGTGTCGGTTCTTGCCGCCGCCGTGGTTGCCACGCTCGCTCCGCAGCAGGGCGCCCTTTATGTCGATGGCACCTTTGGCGGCGGCGGCTATAGCCAGGCGTTGCTGGCGGCGGCCGACTGCCGCGTGGTCGCGATCGACCGCGACCCCGAAGCGGTTCGCTGCGGCAACGATCTGGCGCTGGCCCATGGCGGCCGGCTCCGCGTCATCGAGGGAAATTTCGGCGATATGGAGCGCCTGCTCGGTCCGGTCGCCATTGGCGCGGTCGGCGGGATCGCGCTCGATCTCGGCGTCTCCTCGATGCAGCTCGACAGCGCCGAGCGCGGCTTCTCGTTTCGTCTCGATGGGCCGCTCGACATGCGCATGAGCGGCGTTGGCCGGAGTGCTGCCGATCTTGTCGCCACGCTCTCCGAGGACGAACTCGCCCGGCTGATCGGCGATCTCGGCGAGGAACGGTTCGCCCGCCGGGTCGCGCGCGCCATTGTCGCCGAGCGGCAGTGCGGCCCGATCGGCCGCACCCTCGATCTGGCGCGGGTCGTCCGTTCGGCGATCCCCAGGACCGAGCCTGGGCTCGACGCGGCGACGCGCACATTCCAGGCGCTGCGGATAGCCGTCAATGATGAGCTCGACGAGCTCGATCGCGGGCTCGACGCGGCCGAACGGCTGCTGAAGCCAGGCGGCCGGCTCGCCGTCGTCTCGTTTCATTCGCTCGAAGACCGGCGGGTCAAGGACTTCCTGCGGCAGCGCAGTGGGGCCGCGGCGCGCGCCTCGCGGCACGAGCCGGCCCAACCGCCCGCCGCACCGCCGAGCTTCCGGTTGCTGCACCGCCGACCGGTCCGGCCCGCGGCCGAAGAGACCGCGCACAACCCGCGGGCGCGGTCGGCCCGGCTGCGCGCGGCCGAACGCACCGCTGCCCCACCCTGGCCGCCGCGGCGCGGCCGGCAACTTGGCCAGGCGTCATGATCCGGCTGTCCACGCTGTTCTGGCTGATCCTGGCTTCGGCGACGGGTTTTGCCATGTTCGCCGTCAAGTACGAGGTACAGGCGCTTGCCGACCAGCTGACGCGGATCACCAGACAGGCTGGCGCCACCGAGCACGATATTCGCGTTCTCGATACCGAATGGGCCTATTTGAACCGGCCGGATGCGCTGGCGCAGATGAACGAGCGCTATCTGGGGCTGGTGCCGATCGCCACCAAGCAGCTCGAGCAGAGCATTGCCGCCCTGCCGATGCGCCCGGCACCGCCGCCACCGCCGCCAGCGCCAGTACCCCCGCCGGCTCCGGCTGCGAGCGTCGTCGCGGTTGCCGCCGCGACCGCCGTGCCGCCGCCAACCAACCCGACCGCGAACCCGCCGCGAGGCGACCAGACCGTGGCGACCGCGGCGGCATTGGACCATGACCAGGTCACGGTCAGGCCCGACGCCCCGGTGGTGGTGGCGCTCGATCGCCCCGAGGACGCCGCGCAGAGCGCCCGGCTGCGGCCGGTCAAGACGGCGTTCAAGACCGCCTATCAGCCGCGACCGGAGCACCGGGTCAGATCGCTCGATGCGCTGATCGCCCAGATCGTCGAGCGCCGCCAATGAGCGCGCTACGCCAATTCGACGACAATCCGTGCCGGCCCAGGCACTTCAAGCCGCCGCCCTGCACTCCAGTGGTGCCCGATGGCCCGGCGAAGCGGGCGCTCGACGGTTCGCGCCGCCGGCTCACGGTGGCCGGGATCGCCTTTCTGGTGCTGTTTGGCGTGATCGCCGCGCGGCTCGTCCAGGTCACGCTGATCCCCGGCGATATCTCGGTGCCCAAGATCGCGCGGTTTGATCCGGCGCCGCTGCCGGTACCCGGACGCGCCGACATCATCGATCGCAACGGCCGGTTGCTGGCGACGACGATCGAAAGCCCGTCGCTCTATGCCGATCCGCGGCAGATCGTCGATCCGGCTGACGTGACCCGCCGCCTGATCGCCGTCCTGCCGGCTCTCGATCGTGCCGAGCTGTTTGCCAAGCTGACCTCGGGCAAGCGGTTTGTCTGGGTCAAGCGGCATCTGACGCCGGACCAGGAATATGCGGTCAACCAGCTCGGCATCCCGGGGCTGCAGTTCGAGCGCGAGGAGCGCCGCGTCTATCCCTACGGCAACCTGCTCTCGCATGTGGTCGGCTATACCGGGATCGACGACAACGGTCTGGCCGGCATCGAGCGGGGCCTCGACAGCCAGCTGCGCGGCCGCCAGGAACCGTTGCAGCTGTCGATCGATTTGCGCATCCAATATATTCTGCACGACGAGATGCAGAAGGTCATGGACGAATTCACCGCTGACAATGCCGGCGGTCTGGTCATGAACGTCAACACCGGCGAAATCCTGGCGATGGTTTCGCTGCCGGATTTCGACCCGAACCATCCAGGTATGCCCGATCCGCAGCATCCGAACTACTCGATTGCCGACCGGATGTTCAACCGGGTGACGCTCGGGGATTACGAAATCGGCTCGATGTTCAAGATCTTCACCACCGCGATGGCGCTCGATTGCGGTGCGACGACGATGACCGGGCGGTTCGACGCGACCAACCCGATCCATATCGGCCGCTTCACGATTTCCGATTACCACGGCAAGCATCGCTGGGAGAGCGTGCCGGAAATCCTGATGTACTCGTCGAATATCGGCGAGGCCAAGATCGCGCTCGCCGTCGGCGCCGAGCGCCAGCAGGAATATCTGCGCCGCTTCGGGCTGATGACCAGGCCGACCCTTGAGCTGAAGGAAATCGGCACGCCGCACTACCCGGCGCATTGGCGCGAGGTCAATGTCATGACCATCGGCTTTGGCCATGGCATCTCGGAGACGCTGCTGCAGTTGGCCAACGCGGCTTCGGCGCTGGTCAATGGCGGGATCCTGCGCCAGGCGACCCTGCTCAAGCTGCCGCCGGGCGCGGCACCGCAGGGCCGCCGGGTGATCTCTGCGGAAACCTCGCTGGAGATGCGTCAATTGATGCGGCTCGTCGTCCAGTACGGCACCGGCCAGATGGTCAACGCGCCGGGCTATGTGGTCGGCGGCAAGACCGGCACCGCCGACAAGGTCGTCCACGGCCGCTACGCCGAGCATCAGGTGCGGTCGAGCTTTGTCGGCGTGTTTCCGATCAACGCGCCCAAATATCTGGTGCTGATCATGCTCAACAACCCGCATGGCACCAAGGCGAGCTATGGCTATGCCACCGCCGGCTGGACCGCGGCTCCGGCGGTGGGCCGGACCATCGTGCGGATCGCGCCGCTGCTGCATGTGCAGCCGGTGGATGAATCCTCGCCGGCGATCGCCGACGCGCTGATGCCGGTCAGCCTGCGAGGCAAGCACATTGAGGCTTACTGAGCTGATCGATCGTCCGATCGGGGCCGACGCAGCCTGTGATGTCGAAATTACCGGGCTCAGTGCCGATTCGCGGCTGGTCCGACCGGGCTTTCTGTTCGCGGCACTGGCCGGGACCCGGCAGCACGGGCGCGCCTTTGTCGCCGAGGCGGTGGCACGCGGTGCGGTCGCGATCCTGACCGACGATGCGGCGGCGCTGGCCTTGCCGCCCGATCGGGCCGCCGGCATCACCGTCATCAGTGATGCCAATCCGCAGCGCCGGCTGGCGCAGTTCGCCGCCCGGTTTTACGGGCGCCAGCCGCACATCGTCGCGGCGGTGACCGGGACCAACGGCAAGACCTCGATCGTCCATTTCACACGCGAGATCTGGGCCGCCTGTGGTCATCCCGCGGCGAGCCTCGGGACGCTGGGGCTGGTCACTGCGACCGGCCGCCGCCCAGGCGCGCTGACCACACCCGATCCCGTGGCCTTGCAGCGCGATCTCGCGGCACTCGCCGGGCGGGGGATCGAGCATCTGGCAATCGAGGCGTCGAGCCACGGCCTGGCGCAGTTTCGGCTCGACGGCCTGTCGGTCGCGGCCGCCGCCTTTACCAACCTGACCCGCGACCATCTCGATTATCACCGTGACATGGCGCATTACCGCGCCGCCAAGGATCGGCTCTTCACCGATTTGCTGGCACCGGGCGGGCCGGCGGTCCTCAATCGCGACAGCGGCGAGTTCGCCCGGTTGGCCGCGTTGTGCCGCGGGCGCGGCCACCCCGTTCTCGGTTATGGCGCTGCGGCCGGTGCCGAGCTGCGGCTGGTTTCGGCACGGGCACGGCTCGATGGGCAGGACCTTTTGCTCGACGTGACCGGGCGGCGGCACGAGCTGTTTTTCCCGCTGCTCGGCGAGTTCCAGGCGATGAACGCGCTTTGCGCGCTCGGGCTGGCGATCGCGACCGGTATGCCGGCGGAACTCGCGACCGCGGCACTCGCCCGGCTGAGCCGGGTGCCGGGCCGTCTCGAATTCGTCGCCGGCCTCGAATTTGGCAGCAAAGACGGCGGGGGTGCGTCGATCGTTGTCGATTACGCGCACACCCCGGACGCGCTCGCGACCGTGCTCGCCGCGCTGCGCCCGCATGCGCCGGGCCGGCTCGTCGTCGTGTTCGGCTGCGGCGGTGATCGCGACCCGGGCAAGCGCCCGCTGATGGGTCGCGCGGCTGCGGCAGCGGCCGACCGGGTCTATATTACTGACGACAATCCGCGCGGCGAAGACCCGGCGGCGATCCGGCGCGCGATCCTGGCCGCAGCCCCGGCCGCGATCGAGATCGGCGATCGGCGGCAGGCGATCGAGACCGCGATCGCCGGGCTCGGCCGCGGCGACCTCCTGCTGATTGCCGGCAAGGGCCATGAAACCGGCCAGATCATCGGCGCCGAGAGCCGTCCGTTCGACGATGCCGAGGTGGCGCGGACTTGCGCGCTGCGCCGTCGCGCGCCCGGCCTGCAACCGGCCGGCTGATGACCGCGCTGTGGACCGCCGCCGATGTGGTGCGCGCGACCGGCGGCCGCGGTGGTTGCGGTTCTGGCGGTGATTGCGGTCCTGGCGGTGGTTATGGCCCGGGCGGCTGGACCGCCGCCGATGTATCGATCGACACGCGCAGCCTGGTGCCCGGGGATTTGTTCGTTGCGCTCCGCGGCCCCAATCATGATGGCCACGATTTTGTCGCGGCGGCATTTGCGGGCGGTGCCGCCGCCGCCATCGTCGATCACCCGGTCGCCGGAACGCCGGCGGGCGCGCCGCTGATCGAGGTCGGCGATACGCTCGATGGGCTCGTCGCACTCGGTGCATTCGCCCGTGCCCGCAGCCGCGCGCGGATCATCGCGGTGACTGGAAGTGTCGGCAAGACCGGCACCAAGGAGGCGTTGCGCCTAGCGCTCGGCACCAGCGGCGCGACCTTCGCCTCGGCCGGCAGCCTGAACAATCACTGGGGCGTGCCGTTGTCGCTCGCCCGGCTGCCGCCGGCGGCTGCCTATGGCGTGTTCGAACTCGGCATGAACCATCCGGGCGAGATCGCGCGGCTCGTCCGCCAGGTGCGCCCGCATGTTGCGGTCATCACCACGGTCGAGCCGGTGCATCTCGGCCATTTCGATTCGGTCGAAGCGATCGCCACAGCCAAGGCCGAGATCTTTCTCGGGCTCGAACCGGGCGGCATCGCCGTCCTCAACCGCGACAACCCGCACTACCCGAGCCTCGCCGGGGCGGCTGCGCACGCCGGGGCGGCCGCGGTGATCGCCTTTGGCAGCGTCCCGCCCGCCGATCCGCGCCTTCTCGATTGGCGGCCATGTCCCGGCGGCAGCGTGGTCGAGGCCGAGTTTCGGGGGTCCCGGTTGAGCTTCCGCCTGGGGATCCCGGGGCGGCACTGGGCGATCAACGCGCTAGCAGTGCTTGCCGCGGCGGCCGCTTCCGGCGCCGATCCGCGCGTGGCGGCGACGGCGCTGCAGCATTTCACCGCAATGCCTGGGCGCGGGCGCCGGCATGATCTCGCCTGGCACGGGGGCAGGCTGACCCTGATCGACGAGAGCTACAATGCAAGCCCGGCGGCGATGGACGCCGCCCTGCGGGTGCTCGGCGATACTCCCCCTGGCCGCTTCGGACGACGGGTCGCGGTGCTGGGCGACATGCTCGAGCTCGGTGACGCCGCGCCCTGCCTGCATCGCGCATTGGCCGGGCCGATCGCCGCGGCCGGCGTCGATCGCGTCTTTCTGGTCGGCAGCGCGATCGCGGCGCTCGACGAGGCGCTGCCGGCAGCGCTCAAGGGCGGGTTGTGGCCGTCTGCCGATCAAGCTATCCCTGCGTTGGTGAGTTTTCTCGAACCGGGTGACGTCGTGACGGTCAAAGGCTCCTACGGCGTGCATGTCGATCGCATCGTGACCCGGCTGATCGCCGAAGCGGCGCGCAGCGAGACCTGAGCCGATGCTGTACCGGCTGCTGTTTCCGCTGGCGGATCAGTTCCAGGCGTTCAACCTCTTCCGCTACATCACGTTTCGCTCGGGTGGTGCCGTCGTCACCGCGCTGCTGATCAGTTTTGTCTTCGGCCGGCCGATCATCGCCTGGCTGCGCTCGCACCAGACCAACGGTCAGCCGATTCGCCTCGACGGTCCGCAGGGCCACCTGGTTCGCAAAAAAGGCACGCCGACAATGGGCGGGTTTCTGATCCTGCTCGCGCTGACGGTGGCGACCCTGTTGTGGGCCGATCTCTCCAATCCGTATGTCTGGATCGTGCTGCTGGTGACGGTCGGGTTCGGGCTGATCGGCTTTTTCGACGACTACCGCAAGCTGACCAGCAACTCGCATCGCGGCTTGTCCGGCCGGACCAAGATCGTGCTCGAAATCGGCGTCGGCGCGCTCGCCTGCATCGCGCTGCGCCGGGTGGCTCCGGCGCCGCTGGCGGACATGCTGGCGGTGCCGTTCTTCAAAAATGTGCTGATCGATCTCGGCGGGTTGTTCGTGCCGTTCGCGATCCTGGTCATCGTCGGCGCATCGAATGCGGTCAACCTGACCGACGGTCTCGACGGGCTGGCGATCGTGCCGGCGATGATCGCCGCCGGGTGCTTTGCCCTGATCGCCTATCTCGTCGGCAATGCGATCTTTGCCAACTACCTGCAGCTCCACCATATCCCGGGTGCGGGCGAGTTGACCGTGTTCTGCGGGGCCATGGTCGGTGCCAGCCTCGGCTTCCTGTGGTTCAACGCGCCGCCGGCGATGGTGTTTATGGGCGATACCGGCTCGCTGTCGATCGGCGGCGCGCTCGGCACGATCAGCGTCGTCACCAAGCATGAGCTGGTGCTGGCCATCATCGGCGGGCTGTTCGTGCTCGAAGCGGTCTCGGTCATCGTCCAGGTCGCCAGCTTCAAGATCACCGGACGCCGCGTCTTCCGGATGGCGCCGCTGCATCATCATTTTGAGCAGAAGGGGTGGGAAGAGCCGACAATCGTGATCCGGTTCTGGATCATCGCCTCGATCCTGGCGATCGCCGGGCTGGCGACGCTGAAGCTGCGGTGAGCGGCGATGCTCGACCGAGTGATCATACAATTGGTGGTCGAAACCGCTCGAATCATCTATATATGCCAGATTGATCGAGGAGGAGCGATTGCACCCGGCAGTCGCGCCGGTCTCGACGGCGAGGAGCCGCGGCGATGAGGTTCGCCCGCATCGATCAGAGCCCGGTGGCGCGCTGGTGGTGGACCGTCGATCGCTGGAGCCTTGCCGCGCTGTTTATCCTGATCGGCTTCGGCGTGATCATGAGCCTGGCGGCGAGCCCGGCGGTTGCCGAGCGGATCGGCTATGACGGAATGCATTTCGTGCGCCGCTATCTCGCTGTGCTGCCGGTGACGATCGGCGTGATGTGGCTGATTTCGCTGCAGACGCCCCGCACGGTCCGGCGCATCGCGGTGATCGGTTTCGCGATCAGCATGGTATTGCTGGCACTGACTTTTGTCGTCGGCACCGACATCAAGGGCGCGCGCCGCTGGATCGATTTTCCGCTCGTCGCATTGCAGCCCTCCGAGTTTGTCAAGCCGTGCTTTGCGATCGTCGCCGCCTGGCTGTTCTGCGAGCAGAAGGAGCGCCGCGGTTTCCCCGGCAACCTGATCGCCGGCGCGCTGCTGCTGCTGATCGTCGGCATGCTGATCGGGCAGCCGGATGTCGGCATGGCGGTGATCGTGACGGCGGTCTGGCTCGGGCAGTTCTACCTCGCCGGTCTGCGGCTCTACTGGCTCGTGCTGTTCGGCCTCGGCAGTGCCGGCGGGATGTTCGCAGCCTATGAATGGTCGGCGCATGTCCGGGTCCGCATCGATCATTTCTTCGCCCCGGTCGCCGATGGCGGGTACCAGGTCAACCGCTCGCTCGAAGCGTTCGCCAATGGCGGGTTGTGGGGGCGCGGGCCGGGCGAGGGGACGATCAAATACGTGCTGCCCGACGCGCATGCCGATTTCGTCTTTGCCGTCGCCGGCGAAGAGCTGGGCCTGGTCGTGTGCCTGGTGCTCGTCGGATTGTTCACCTTTGTGGTGCTGCGCGGCTTTGCCCGGCTGCGCCAGGAGAACAGCCTGTTCGTGCTGCTTTCGGCCGCCGGCCTCCTGATCCAGTTCGGCTTGCAGGCCGTGATCAACATGGCCTCGACCTTGCATCTGATGCCGACCAAGGGAATGACCCTGCCATTCTTGTCCTATGGCGGCTCGTCGATGCTGTCGCTCGGCTTGGCGATGGGGATGCTGCTGGCGCTGACCCGCCGCCGGCTCGCCGGTAGCGCGCTGTGAGCGGCGTGCCGATGGCCGCGCCCGTTGTCATCGCTGCTGGTGGCACCGGCGGCCACCTGTTCCCGGCCGCCGCACTCGCGGCAGAACTGGTGGCACGGGGCCGCCTCGTGCATCTCTTGACCGATTCGCGGGCGGATGCCTTTGCCGACGGCATGCGCGATGTCGCGATCCATCGCGTGCGCGCCGGCTCGTTCGCCGGGGGCCCATTGCGCGCTGCTCATGGCCTGGCCGAACTCGCCGCCGGGACGGTCCAGGCACGCCGCCTGTTGCGTCGGCTCGCACCGCACGCGGTCGTCGGTTTTGGCGGCTACCCCTCGGTGCCGACGATGCTGGCGGCCTCGTCGCTCGGTCTGCCGACCCTGCTGCACGAGCAGAATGCGGTGCTGGGCCGCGCCAACCGGATGCTCGCACCGCGGGCGTGGCGGATCGCCACCGGCTTTCCAGAGACGGCCCTGCTGCGTCCGGCCGAGCGGTCCCGTGCCGTGCATTGCGGCAACCCGGTGCGCCCGGCGGTGCTCGCCCTGGGCGAACCGGGCTATCGCCCGCCGGTGGCCGGCGGATCGGTCGAACTCGTCGTCATCGGCGGCAGCCAGGGCGCGCGGATCTTGAGCGAGATCGTTCCGCCGGCGCTGGCGGTGCTGCCGCCGGAGTGGCGCGCCGGCCTCAGGGTCAGCCACCAGGCGCGTCCCGAGGATCTCGCCGACGTCACCGGGGCTTACGCCCTCGCCGGCATCGCCGCCGAGATTGCAAGCTTTTTTGCCGATGTGCCGCAGCGTCTGGCCCGTGCCCAGCTGGTGATCTGTCGCGCCGGGGCCTCGACCATTGCCGAACTGGCGGCGCTCGGCCGCCCGGCGCTGTTGATCCCCTACCCCTATGCGACCGACGACCACCAGACCGCCAATGCCCGCGCCTTTGCCAAGGCCGGCGGCGGCTGGATGGTCGCACAGGCCGGATTGCGACCGGAGAGCCTGGCGGCGCGCCTCGCCTCGCTTTTTGCCGATGGCCCGGCCCTTGCCGCCGCCGCCGAACGGGCGCGCGCCTTTGGCCGGCGCGACGCGGCGCGCTCCCTGGCGCTGTTGACACTGGCGCTCGATCCGGGCGTCACCGGCACCGGACGCGCGGCATGAGAGCGCTGCCGCTCAGTATCGGGCCGCTGCACTTTGTCGGCATCGGCGGTATCGGCATGAGCGGCATCGCCGAGGTGCTGCACAATCTCGGCTATCGCGTGCAAGGTAGCGATGTCGCCGAAGGTGCCAATGTCCGCCGGCTGATCGATCGCGGCATCCCGGTCGCGGTCGGCCATGACGCGGCCAATCTGGCGACCGCGGAAATCGTCGTCGTCTCGTCGGCGGTTCCATCGGAAAACCCGGAGGTCGCCGCCGCGCGCGCCCGGCGCCTGCCGGTGGTGCGGCGGGCCGAGATGCTGGCCGAGCTGATGCGGCTCAAATGGTCGCTGGCGATCGCCGGCACCCACGGCAAGACGACGACGACCTCGATGGTCGGCGCATTGCTCGAAACGGCACAGCTCGATCCGACCGTGATCAATGGCGGCATCGTCAACGCCTACGGTACCAACACCCGGCTCGGCGCCGGCGACTGGATGGTGGTCGAGGCCGACGAAAGCGATGGCACCTTCGCCCGGCTGCCGGCCACTGGTGCAATCGTGACCAACATCGACCCGGAGCATCTCGATTTCTATGGCAGCTTCGACGCGCTGCGCCAGGCGTTCGAGGCCTTTGTCGGCAATGTGCCGTTCTACGGCTTTGCCGCACTCTGCCTCGACCACCCGATCGTGCAGGGGATGATCCCCAAATTGTCGGACCGGCGGGTGCTGACCTATGGGTTGAGCCCGCAGGCCGATATCCGCGCCACCGATGTGCGGCTGGGACAGGACGGCGCGCGCTACGACATCATCGTCTCCGATGCCGTGGCCGAGCGCGGGCGCACGATCCGCGACCTGTTCCTGCCGATGTTCGGGCGTCACAACGTGCAGAATTCACTCGCCGCGGCCGCGGTCGGCGAGGCGCTGGGGCTCGGTGACGATGCGCTGCGCGCAGCGCTGCACAATTTCAAGGGGGTCAAGCGGCGCTTCACCAAGACCGGCGAATGGCACGGCGTCAGCATCATCGACGATTATGGCCACCACCCGGTCGAAATCGCCGCGGTTCTGAAAGCGGCGCGCGCGATCGTCGCCGGCAAGGTCATCGCCGTGGTCCAGCCGCATCGCTACAGCCGCGTGTCGCATCTGATCGACGGGTTCTGCACCTGTTTCAACGACGCCGACATCGTCCTTGTCGCTGATATCTATGCGGCCGGCGAAACGCCGATCGAGGGCGTGACCCGCGAGGCGATCGTCGCCGGGCTGACCGAGCACGGCCATCGTCACGCCCGTGCGCTCGAAGATCCGGGTGATCTCGCCGCGGTGATCGCCGAATTGGCGCGGCCCGGCGACATGGTGGTGTGCCTCGGTGCCGGCTCGATCACGAACTGGGCCAATGCTCTGCCGGCGGAACTGGCGGAGCTGCCCGGTCGGGGCCGCGGCGCATGATCGCCGCCAGCTCCGTGCCGCTGCCGGCGATGGCCGATGCTTTCCCGGCAACACGCGGCCGGCTGATCGCCAACGCGCCGCTCGGGCGGCGGACCTGGCTCGGCGCCGGTGGTCCGGCCGAGCTGCTGTTTCGCCCGGCCGATCGCGACGATTTGGCGGCATTCCTTGCAGGGCTTCCGGCGGATGTCGCGGTCACGATGGTCGGCGGCGGCGCGAATCTGCTGGTCCGCGACGGCGGCGTGCCGGGGGTGACGATCCGGCTCGGCGGCGGGTTCACCGGCATCGCCATCGATGGAACCGACCTCGTTGTCGGCGCCGGCGCGTTGCATCGCAATGTGGCGCTGGCCGCGGCCGCGGCCGGGATCGGCGGGCTGGAATTCCTGTCCGGTATCCCCGGCACGATCGGGGGCGGGCTGCGGCTCAACGCCGGCGCCTATGGCGGCGAGATCGGCGATGTTTTGGTCTCGGCGACGGCGCTCGACCGATGCGGCCGCCAGTTCATGATCAACGCCGCCGCGATCTCGTTCTCCTACCGCCACAGCGATCTAGACCCCGGCGCGATCCTGATCGAGGCACGGCTGCGTGGATCGCCTGGCACCGGCGCGGCAATCGCTGCCCGGATCGACGAGATCCGCCGAATTCGGGAAGCGACCCAGCCGATCCGCGCGCGCACCGGCGGCTCGACCTTCAAAAATCCGCCCGGCCAGTCGGCCTGGCGATTGATCGATGCCGCCGGCTGCCGCGGTCTGGCGCGCGGGGATGCGATGGTCTCGCCGCACCACCCGAATTTTCTGATCAACACCGGCCGGGCCACCGCCGGCGATCTTGAAGGGCTGGGCGAGGAGGTGCGCCGTCGCGTCCGCGACACCAGTGGCACCGTGCTCGAATGGGAGATCCACCGGATCGGCCGCCCGCTCGGCGGGATTGCGCCGCTTGCCGGGCAGGTGCCGTCATGAGGAAGACCATAGCACTGCTGATGGGCGGCTGGTCGCCGGAGCGCGAGGTCTCGCTGTCGAGCGGGCGGGAATGCGCGAAAGCGCTCGTCGACCACGGCTACCGGGTCAAGGCGATCGATGTCGGGCGCGATCTGCCGGCGCTGCTGGCGGCCCTCGACCCGCCCCCCGATGTGATCTTCAACGCGCTGCACGGGGTCGGCGGCGAGGATGGCACGCTGCAGGCGATCTTTGACATGCTGGCGATCCCCTATACCCATTCGGGGATGCGCGCCTCGGCGCTGGCGATGCACAAGCCGACGGCGAAGGCGCTGTTTCGCGCCGCCGGCCTGCCGGTGGCGGAAGATGTCGTCGCCAGTCCGGCCGACATCCTGGCCTGCGACCCGATGCCGGCGCCTTTCGTCATCAAGCCGACCAATCAGGGATCGACCTTTGGTGTACGGATCGTGCGGGTAGGTGACAATTCGTGGCGCGAAGAGGTCAAGGATTGGCGCTACGGCACCGAAATCCTGGTCGAGCGTTTTGTTCCGGGCCGGGAATTGACCGTCGCGGTGATGGGCGACCGGGCGCTCGGCGTCTGCGAGATCATTCCGCGCAGCAGCAGTTTCTACGACTACACCGCGAAATATTCACCGGGCGGTTCGGACCATCTGGTGCCGGCCCCGCTTCGGCCGCGCGACTACGAGCGTGCCCTCGACATCGCATTGCGCGCACACCGGATGCTCGGCTGCCGCGGCGTGACCCGCGCCGATCTGCGCTACGACGACACCTGCGGCGGCGAGGGCCGGCTCTATCTGCTGGAGGTCAACACCCAGCCGGGGATGACCGCGACCTCGCTGGTGCCCGACATCGCCCGCCATGCCGGCATCGGGTTTGACGAGCTGGTGGTGTGGATCGCGGAGCATGCGGCATGCGGCGAATAAGCGCCGCCGCACCGCAACGCCGCCGGCGCCGCGGGTGGCTGGCCGGTCATCGCTGGGCATGGCGGATCGGCATCCCTGTGCTGGTCGTCGCCGCCATCTGCGGCACCGCCGCGCTGAGCCGCTTTCCCGTCGGCCGCGTGGTTCTCGCCGATGTTTCGGCGAAGCTCGTCAACGCCACCGCGACGCTCGGCTTCCGGGTTGCCGACATCCGGGTCGTCGGCCGTGAGACCACCGACCGTGAGACGATCCTCGCCGCCCTTGGCGCGCGGCCCGGCATGCCGCTTCTCGCGGTCGATCCGGTCCGCGCCAAGGAGCAGCTCGAACATTTGCCCTGGGTGCGCTCGGCGACGATCGAGCGCCGCTTTCCCGACACGGTCTTTGTGCGCCTCGTCGAGCGGGAGCCGATGGCGCTCTGGCAGCATGGCGGCAGGATCGACCTGATCGACCGCACCGGTGCGGTGATCCCGGTCGACCGGCTCGACCGTTTTGCCAAATTGCCGCTGGTTGTCGGCGAGGATGCGGCGCGGCACGCCGCCGGGCTACTGGCGATGCTCGCGAGCGAGCCCGATCTGGCACCGCGGGTGACCGCGGCGGTATGGGTCGGCCAGCGCCGCTGGAACCTGCGTCTCGACAACGCGATCGAGGTGATGCTGCCAGGCGACGATCCGGCGGCGGCCTGGGCCGATCTCGCCCGGCTCGAACGGTCGAGTGCCATCCTGCAGCGCGATGTGCAGGTGATCGACATGCGTCTACCCGACCGGCTGGTCGTGCGCCTCGCCCCGCAGCCGGCAAAGGATGCTCCTCCAGCCAAGAAAGGACGCCCGACGGCGAAAAACACATGACCGCGATCGACGAGGTGCAGGCGCGTGCCAGCGCCCCCAGGACCGGGGCGAAGCCGGCCGCACGCGCCAACGCCAGGACGCGCCGCGCGCATCGTCCGCCACGCTTGCCGCACCGGCCGCGCGGCAGCCTGATCGCCGCGGTCGATATCGGCACCACCAAGGTATGCTGCTTTATCGCGCGGATCGATCCGGACCAGCCGCGCGTCACCGGTATCGGCCACCAGATCTCGCGCGGTCTGCGCAATGGTGCCATCGTCGATCTCGAAGCCGCCGGCACCTCGGTGGTGAGCGCGGTGCACGCTGCCGAGGAGATGGCCGGCGAGACGATCCAGCATATCGTCGCGAGCCTGTCGGGAGGCTTTTCCGCCTCGCGCCTCGTCAAGGCCGAGATCGGCATCGCTGGACGCGAGGTCGGCGAGATCGAGCTGCAGCGGGTGCTGAACCAGGGCTACCTGCTGCGCGAGGGCGGCGACCGCCAGGTCATCCATTCGGTGCCGGTCGGGTTCTCGATCGACGACAGCCGGGGCATCCGCGATCCGCGCGGCATGTTCGGCGAGCGGCTCGGCGTCAACATGAACCTGGTTACCGCCAGTGCCGCCGCCGTGCGCAATCATGCCGCGGCGATCGGGCGCGCCCATCTCGAGGTCGAGGCGCTGGTCGTCAGCCCCTATGCCGCCGGGCTCTCTTGTCTCGTCGAGGACGAGCTCGGCCTCGGTGTGACGGTGGTCGATATGGGCGGCGGGACGACGACGATCGGGGTTTTTTTCGAGGGCAATCTGATTTTTGCCGATTCGGTGCCGGTCGGCGGCGGCCATGTGACCAATGATATTGCCCGCGGGCTGTCCACCCCGGTGGCTCATGCCGAACGGATGAAGACGCTGTTCGGGACCGCGATCTCGGCCAGCACCGACGAACGCGAGATGATCGCGGTGCCGCAGATCGGTGAAGAGGAGGAGGGCCATGTCAACCATGTGCCCAAATCGCTGCTGGTCGGCATCATCGCGCCGCGCCTCGAAGAGACCTTCGAACTGGTCCGCAACCGGCTCGAAGCGAATGCCTTCGACAAGGTCGCCGGCCGTCGCGTGGTGCTGACCGGCGGTGCTTCGCAATTGCACGGGGCGCGCGAATTCGCCGGCTTGATCCTCGACAAACAGGTGCGGATCGGCCGCCCGCTGCGGGTCACCGGTCTCGCCGAGGCGACCTGCGGCCCGGCCTTTGCGACCACCGCCGGGTTGCTCCATTTCGCGATGTCGGAGCGGGCCGAGGGCGTGCATGCAAGGCCCGGTGCGGTCAACCCGCCGAGCGGCATTTTCGGTCGGCTGGGTCATTGGTTGAAGGAGAACATCTAGGGCAAATTCGAGTTTGATGCCGGCCGGCTTGTCGATATGAACCAGCTTGCCGGTATGAAACCGTAACGGTAGATCGGGATCGGCCAAAAGGCGGGGGAAGCCCGGGCCTCTCCGGGCATGAGAAGGCTGCGCGGCAGCAGTGGAGGGCGACCATAATGATCAATCTGAGCATCCCCAGGGACGAGCAAGAGATGAAACCCCGCATCACCGTGGTCGGGGTCGGCGGCGCCGGGGGAAACGCCGTCAACAACATGATCCGCTCGAATTTGGTCGGGTGTGAGTTCGTGGTCTGCAATACCGACGCGCAGGCGATGCAGCATTCGAACGCCCATCGCAAGATCCAGCTCGGGATCGGTGTCACTCGCGGGCTCGGCGCCGGGTCGCGACCCGATGTCGGCCGTGCCGCTGCCGAAGAGGCGCTCGACGAGATCCTTGAGGCGATGCAGGGCTCGAACATGGTGTTCATCACTGCCGGCATGGGCGGTGGCACCGGCACCGGCGGCGCCCCGGTCATCGCCCGCATCGCCCGCGAAACCGGCATCCTGACGATCGGCGTCGTGACCAAGCCGTTTCATTTCGAAGGCAGTCACCGCATGAAGATTGCCGAAGCCGGCATCGACGAGCTGCAGAAATTCGTCGACACCCTGATCATCATCCCGAACCAGAACCTGTTCCGTGTCGCCAATGAGCGCACGACTTTCGCCGACGCCTTCAAAATGGCCGACGATGTGCTGCATTCCGGGGTGCGTGGCGTGACCGACCTGATGGTCATGCCCGGACTGATCAATCTCGATTTTGCCGATATCCGCACCGTGATGAGCGAGATGGGCAAGGCGATGATGGGGACCGGCGAGGCTGAGGGCGACCGCCGGTCGATCGACGCGGCCGAGGCGGCGATCTCGAACCCGCTGCTCGAAGACGTGTCGATGAAGGGCGCCAAAGGGGTCCTGATCAACATCACCGGCGGCCCCGACATGACGCTGTTCGAGGTCGACGAGGCGGCCAACCGCATCCGCGAGGAGGTCGATCCCGAAGCCAACATCATCTTCGGCTCGACCTTCGACGAGACGCTCGCCGGCCGGATGCGGATTTCGGTCGTCGCCACCGGCATCGATTCGGAGGCGCTGACCCAGGCGCGGCCGCAGATCAGCCTGGTCAGCAACCGCGAGGCGGCATCGGCGCCGGCGCCGCGCGAAGCGGTCGGGGCCGGCTACACCCAGCCGGTGCTGACCCAGAATGCGGCGGAGCCATCCGAAGCGAGCCGTGATGCCGCTCGAGCCGAAGGCCAGGCCGAGGCGGCGCCGGCGGTGGCCGATGCGGCCGAGAGTGTGGCGATGCGCGGCGGCGCCTTTATCGCACCAAAGCCGGTCGATGCCGGTCCGGCGCGGGCGGTCCCGCTGGCGCAGCCGGCGGTGCCGGTAACGGCGCCGCAGCGCGAGACGGCCCCGAAGCCGAAGGGGCGGGTCCCGAGCTTGATCGAACGGGTCACCGGGGTCGGCCGCGCACGTCCGGTGGCCCCGGAACTGGAACGCAGCGCGCGCCAGCCGATCCCGCCTGCGATCAAGCCGGCACAGCCGCGGCTCGCCTCGCTCAATCCGGATGAACGGCCGAACGCCAAGGAAGAGGACCTGCTCGATATCCCGGCCTTCCTGCGCCGCCAGGCGAACTGAGCGCACTAGCGGTGCAGTAGCGGTATGGGGCCGCCGGATCCCCGACGCATCCGGCAACTCTCTGAGGGAAAACGGAATATTCGCTCGAACGGTGCAACAATCAGAAATAAAGAGTGATTTGAGGCGGTGCACCGGCAACGTTAGGGTTTTGCCGGTTGGGGGCCAGTGTTAGAGAAGTCAGTGGCATGTTGGGGGAAATCGCAGGACCGTCGCAACAGACGCTGAAGACTGTAATCGGCTGCCGGGGGATCGGCCTTCACTCGGGTCGGCGGGTGGCAATGCGTCTGTTGCCGGCGCCGCCGGGGACAGGCATTGTGTTCCGCCGCACCGATCTTGGTCGCGAGATCCCGGCTCGCTGGGAAAACGCGACCGAATCGGCGCGCTGCACAAGCCTCTCCAGTGAGGCCGGCGCCGGCGTGGCTACGGTCGAGCATCTGATGGCGGCCCTCGCCGGGACCGCGATCGACAATGCGATCGTCGAGCTCGATGGGCCCGAGGTGCCGATCATGGACGGCAGCGCCGCCCCGTTTGTGTTTCTGATCGAATGCGCCGGAATGGCCGAGCAACCGGCAGTGCGCCGCGCAATCGAGGTGCGCAAGTCGATTCGCGTCGTCGCCCGCGGTGCCTCGGCGTCGCTGTCGCCCGGCCGCGGCTTTTCGATGAGCTTCGAGATCGATTATGACAGCCCGGTGATCCGGCAGCAGGGCTTCAGCATGGTCGTCGATCCCGATTCGTTCAAGACCGAGCTCAGCCGGGCTCGGACGTTCGGCCTCAGCGAGGAAGTGACGCATCTGCGGCAGGCAGGGCTGGCACGCGGCGGCTCGCTCGATAACGTCGTCGTGGTCGATGGCGACCAGGTGCTGAACCGCGGTGGCCTGCGCTATGGCGACGAGTTCGTCCGCCACAAGCTGCTCGACGCGGTTGGCGACCTCTATCTCGCCGGAGCACCGATCCTCGGTCATTTTCGCGGTTTGCGCTCGGGTCACATGCATAACCGACTGCTCCTGGCAACACTGTTTGCCGATCCCGAGGCGTGGGCCTATACGAGTTGTCCACCGGCGCTCGATCGCGCTGCGTCCGACCGGGCGGGCGTGTTGGGCGAGATGGGCGGCGGTCGGCTCGCCCTGGCTTGAGTGCGACCCGGATACCGATGTTGCCAGCAATACAGCCCGGCGCGACCGACCCCTCTGCCCGGCAGCGCCCATGCTCGCACGCGCTGCGATGGCTCGGCCCGGCCATGCTGACGCTGCTGCTGTCCGCGTGCGGCAGCACGCAAAAGAACGCCTACATCGAAAAGCCGGTCGATGACCTTTACAACCAGGCCATGGACCAGATGGTCGAGGAACGTTACGAGCAGGCGTCCAAGACCTTCGAGGACGTCGAGAGCCAGCATCCTTATTCGATCTGGGCGACCAAAAGCCAGTTGATGGAGGCCTATGCGCTGTATGAAGCCGAAGATTACAACCAGGCGGTGATCGCGGCCGATCGGTTCATCCAGCTCCATCCCGGAAATCAGGACGTCGCCTACGCATATTATCTGAAGGCGATTTCGTATTACGTGCAGATTGTTGATGTCGGCCGTGATCAGAAGACCACCGAGCTTGCGCAGGCGGCGCTCGAAGACGTCGTTCGCCGGTTTCCGGAGTCGCAATACGCGCGCGACGCGAGCCTGAAGCTGGCTTTTGTCCGTGACCATTTGGCCGGCAAGGAAATGGAGATCGGCCGCTATTACCTCGATCGAGACCAATACCTGGCGGCGATGAACCGCTTCAAGCGGGTGATCGAGAAATACCAGACGACGACCCACGTACCCGAAGCGCTCGAACGGCTGGTCGAATGTGATCTTGCCCTTGGCATGGTCGGCGAGGCCAAGCGCAACGCCGCGGTGCTCGGCTACAACTATCCGGGAAGCGAGTGGTACGGCGACGCCTATGCCCTGTTGAAGGGCAGCACGGAGCCCGACCAGCAGACCCAGAGCTGGCTCGGCCGCACCTTCGGCGGCTGGTTCTGAGCCGCCGGCAGCGGCGACGGGCAGGAACCGCCACTCGGGCGGCGCCGGCTTGGGGCACGGTCATGGCGGGTGAACCGAATCGGCTGCCGCCAGCATGAGCTGCGGCGCGCTGCCGCACTGATTTTCCGTCTTGGCCGCCCGCCGCGAGCCGACCGAGGGTGCGCGCCGGCGCCGCCGCTGTGCAACCGCGCCGGGGCTGCCGTTCGGCCAGGGCTGCCGTTCGACCGCGCCGCTTGCTGGTTTGACCTCGGCGCTGCCTATATCATCGGCGAAATGCTGCTGGGGCTGACCATCCGCGATATCGTGCTGATCGATCGGCTCGATCTGGCGTTCCGCCCGGGTCTGTGCGTGCTGACCGGCGAGACCGGGGCGGGCAAGTCGATCCTGCTCGATGCGCTCGGGCTGGCGCTGGGCCGCCGTGCCGAGGCTGGGCTGGTGCGCGATCGTGCAGCGGAAGCCGCGGTCGCGGCCGAGTTCGCGGTCGGCCGGAACCATCCGGCCCATGCCATCCTCGGCGAGGCAGGGCTCGATGCCGGCAGCGAGACGATCGTGCTGCGCCGCCTGCTGCGCGCCGATGGCCGCAGTCGTGCTTTTGTCAATGACGAGCCGGCCAGCATCGGCATGCTGCGCCAGCTCGGCGACAGCCTCGTCGAGATCCAGGGTCAATTCGAGCAGCGCGGTCTGCTCGACCCGGAAAACCATCGGGCGATCCTCGACGCGTTCGCCGACCACCCGGGCGCGGTCCAGGCGATGGCGCGGACTTGGCGCGACTGGCGTGCGGCGGCGGCGGCCGAGACCGAGGCGGCGCGTGATGCCGCTTCCCGCGCCGAGGAGGAGGATTTGCTGCGACATGAGCTCGCGGAGCTCGATGCGCTCTCGGCGCAGCATGACGAAGAGGACCGCTTGGCCGCGCGCCGCAGCCTGTTGCAGCATGCCGAGCGGCTGGCCGAGACACTGAACGAGGCGATCGGCGAACTCGATGGCCCCTCGGGTGCGCAAGCGGCGCTCGCCCGCGCGACGCGGCGGCTGGAGCGGGCCCGCGATCGCGCCCAGGGGCTCGTCGATGACGGGCTTGCCGCGGCCGAGCGTGCAGCGGCAGAAGCCGCCGAAGCGGCGGCATTGCTCGAAACCGCGGCGCGCAGCCTCGAACTCGATCCCCGCGAGCTGGAATCAGTCGAGGAGCGGCTGTTTGCGCTGCGCGCCGCGGCGCGCAAGCATCGCATCACGGTCGCCGAGCTGCCGGCCTTGCACCGGACGCTGGCGGCACGGCTCGCGGCGCTCGAAGCGGATGCGGGCATGGGTGCGAATCTGGCGCAGGCTGCCGCCGCGGCGCGCGCCGATTTTGTTGCCGCGGCGCAGCGTGTCTCGCGCGCTCGGACCGACGCCGCCGGGCGGCTCGATGCCGGTGTCGCGACCGAGCTGAAGCCGCTGAGGCTCGACAAGGCGCGGTTTCGCACCGTGCTCGATCCGCGCGAGGAAAGTGAATGGAGCGAGCATGGCTGTGAACGGGTGCAGTTTGAGATTGCGACCGTTCCCGGGGCGCCGTTCGGACCGCTCGCGCGCATCGCCTCGGGCGGCGAACTGTCGCGTTTCATGCTGGCCTTGAAGCTGGTCCTGGCCGGCACTTCATCGGTGCCGACACTGATCTTCGACGAGGTCGATAGCGGGATCGGCGGTGCGGTGGCGGCGGCGGTCGGCGAACGCCTGCAACGCCTCGGCACCAGCCTGCAGGTGCTGGTCGTCACCCACTCGCCGCAGGTCGCTGCTCGCGGCGCCCATCATTGGCGGGTCGCCAAGGCGCTTGACGCCAACGCGACGGTGACCCGCGTCGAAGAGCTCGATGCGCAGACGCGACAGGAGGAGATCGCCCGGATGTTGTCGGGACGTATCGTGACCGCCGAAGCGCGCGCCGCCGCCCGGAGCCTGATTGCCGGCGGGCCGCTCGCCCGATCCCGGGCATGAGCACCGGCCGCCGCAGCACGGCACCGGTCCCGCCGACGCCGATTGACCGGCTCGGCGAGGCCGAGGCCCGCACCGAGCTTGCAGCGCTGGCCGAGGAGATCCGGCACCACGACCGGCTCTATTACAATGCGGCTGCTCCCGAGATATCGGACGCCGAATACGACGCGCTGCGGCAGCGCAACGCCGCGATCGAAGCCCGCTTCCCGGAACTGGTCCGGGCCGACAGTCCGCGGCATCGGGTCGGCGCCGCACCCGCCGCCGGGTTCGCCAAGGTCACCCATTCGCGGCCGATGCTGTCGCTTGAAAACGCCTTTGAAGAGGCCGACGTCCGCGAATTTTTCGCCGGCATCCGCAACTTCTTCAGCCGGCCGGCCGATCATGCGCTGGTTGCCGAGGAGGTGATCGCGGTCATGGCCGAGCCGAAAATCGACGGGCTGTCGCTCGGCCTGCGCTATGAAGAGGGCCGGCTGGTGCAGGCGGCGACCCGTGGCGACGGCGTCACCGGCGAGGATGTCACCGCCAATGTGCGCACGGTGCGCAGCGTCCCGGCGGTGCTGGCCGGAACCGGCTGGCCGCAAGTGATCGAGATCCGTGGCGAAATCTACATGGAGCGCACCGGGTTTTTTGCGCTGAACGAGGAGCGCGCCGCCGCCGGTGCCGCGGTCTTCGCCAACCCGCGCAACGCCGCCGCCGGCTCGCTGCGCCAGCTCGACCCGTCGATCACCGCGCATCGGCCGCTCAAATTCTTCGCCTACGCCTGGGGCGAAGCGAGCGTTCCGTTCGCGACGACGCACGAGGAGGCATTGGCGCAGTTTCGTCGCTGGGGGCTGAGCGTCAACGACCGCTCGCAGCTGTGCCGGGGCGTCGCCGAGGTGCTGGCCTATTATCGCGACATCGCGGCCGATCGTGCATCGCTGCCCTACGACATCGACGGGGTCGTCTACAAGATCAACGATCTCGGCTTGCAGGACCGGCTCGGCATGGTCAGCCGCGCGCCGCGCTGGGCACTGGCGCACAAATTCCCGGCGCAGCAGGCGCAAACGGTGCTGCGCGACATCCTGATCTCGGTCGGGCGCCAGGGTGCCTTGACCCCGGTCGCGGCACTCGAACCGATCACCGTCGGCGGGGTGGTGGTGCAGCGCGCCACGCTGCACAACGAGGACGAGATCGCGCGCAAGGATGTCCGCATCGGCGATACCGTCATTGTCCAGCGCGCCGGCGATGTGATCCCGCAGATCGTCGCGGTGGTGATCGAGCGCCGCCCGCCCGGAGCCCAGCCCTACCACTTTCCCGATCATTGCCCGATCTGCGGCAGCCTCGCGATGCGCGAGCCGGGCATGGTGGCGCGGCGCTGCACCGGCGGGCTGATCTGCCCGGCACAGGCGGTCGAGCGGCTCAGGCATTTCGTCGCCCGCGACGGCTTTGATATCGAGGGGCTCGGCACCAAGCACATCCAGGCGTTCTGGGAAGATGGGCTGATCCGCCGGCCGGGCGACCTGTTTCGCCTCGACCCGGGGGTGATCGCCAAGCGCGAAGGATGGGGTCCGGTCAGCGCCAGAAAGCTCGTCGCGGCGATCGACGAGCGCCGCCGGATCACGCTCGACCGCTTCATCAACGCGCTCGGCATCCCGCAGGTCGGCCAGGCGACCGCCCGGCTGCTCGCCCGCCACTACCGCTCGCTGGCCCGCTGGCGAGAGGCGATGGAGGCGGCCCAGGATCCGGCGAGCGAAGCGTGTGAGGGTCTGGTCGAAATCCATGGGATCGGCCCGGACATGGCAGCCGACATCATCGGCTTTTTCGCCGAGCCGCATAATCGCGCGGTGCTGGATGATCTCGCCGGCGAAATCACGGTCGCCGAATACGCGGCACCGGTGCAACGGACCGCCTCGCCGCTTGCCGGCAAGACGATCGTCTTCACCGGGTCGCTCGCCGGCATGAGCCGGTCCGAAGCCAAAGCCCGCGCTGAGGCGCTCGGTGCCAACGTCACCAGCGCGGTTTCGTCCAAGACCGATTTTGTCGTCGCCGGCGCCGACCCCGGCTCGAACGCGACCAAGGCGGCCTCGCTCGGCGTGACCTTGCTCGACGAGGCGGCATGGCTGGCGCTCGCGGGCGAGGCCGGCGCTGCCGGATGACCGCCCCCGGTGTTTCGCATCGACGTCCCGTTCGACGCGAGCCGCAGCGAGCCGCTGTTCGGGTCGGGATCGACCGTCGGTGGCGTGCCGCGGCTGTCGCTGTCCCGATCGCCGCTGCCGACCGGTGCCGAGGACGGCCGCGAGCCGTTTTTGCCGGACACGCCCGATCCAAGCCCGTCGCCGCGCGGATCCACGCGCCCGGTCACATCGACGCAACGGCGGCGGCCGTTCGGGCCGATCGGCTCGCTGATCCTGCATCTGCTGCCGCTGCTGCTGCTGATCGACTGGCCGATGCATCCGCCCGCTGAAGTCAGGCCGATCCCGGTGCAGCTGGTGTTTCAGCCGCCACCACCCCCGGCTCCGGCACAGCGCGCGCCGCGGCCACGGCCAAAACCGGAGGTACGACCGCCGCGCGGCCGGATCGCCTCGGAAACGATGGGGGACACGCGCACGAAAGGGCGTGACGAGGCCGACAGCGAACGGGCCGCACCCCGCAGGCCGCCTGCTTCCGCTGCCGCGCCGCGCCTCGAAGCGCCGCAAGAGACAGCGTTTTTGCCACCGGCGCCGGTGCTGCCGGCACCGCCCGATCTGAGCTTGACCAAGCCTCCCGAACTGCGCCGGGTACCGGCGCCGAAGCCGCTGCACAAACCCGCTTCGAGCGCGCATGCGCCGGTCCGGCGGGTGCCGCAATGGGGCCGTCTGACCGCGCGGCCGGCGCGCTTTCCCGGACCCGCGGCGACCCGCGACGAATATCTCGCCTATCTCGCCTATCTCGCGCGCCAGCATATCAGCCTGTTGACGCGATCATTGATCGGCGACCGGCGCGGTGAGACGGTCATCGATGTGCTGGTGCTGGATGACGGCACGGTGGCGATGCTCAGGGTCGGACAAAGCTCGGGCTATCCCGACATCGATCTGCGGGTCGAAGCGATGATCCGCGCGGTCGGCCGGTTTCCGCCATTGCCGCAATGGTTTCAGGGGTCGAGCATGCAGCTCGAGTTCCGGCTCGAATTCCCCGAGGCGCTGGAGGAAGATTGACCCAGGCTCCGATTGCCCAGCCGCGCCCCGGGCGCCGATATGCGCGGGCCGTGCCGACCCTCGCCGAACGGGTCGCGCATCATTGGATCCCAAACCGGCCGCGCCGGCGCGGGCCGCTGGCGATTCTCGGTCCGGGGCTGATCACCGGCGCCTCCGACGACGATCCGAGCGGCATTGCGACCTATTCCCAGGTGGGTGCGCAGTTCGGGTACGGCATGGCCTGGGTCATGCTGTTCACTTGGCCGCTGATGGCCGCAATCCAGGAAATCAGCGCCCGGATCGGTCGGGTCACCGGTGAAGGCATCGCCGGCAATATCCGCGAACATTATCCGCATTGGCTGCTGCAGGTCATCGTGGCGCTGCTGCTGGTCGCCAACATCATCAATCTCGGCGCCGATCTCGGCGCTATGGGTGCTGCACTGCAACTGCTGCTGCACGGTCCGGCGCGGCTTTACGTGATCGGGTTCGCGGTCGGCTGCACGCTCCTCGAAGTGTTCTCGCGCTACGAGCATTATGTCCGCATTCTGAAATGGATGTCGGTGTCGCTGTTTGCCTATGTCGCGACGGCGCTTGCGGTCGATGTGCCTTGGGGCGAGGTGGCCTTTCACACGCTGGTGCCGGATCTCCGCTGGAGCCGGGATTATCTCGTGGCCATTGTTGCGGTGCTCGGTACGACCATCACCCCTTATTGCTTTTTCTGGCAATCGTCGGAGGAGGCGGAGGACGAAGAGATCGACCCCGCCGCCCATCGGCTGCTGGACGCGCCGGACGAAGGCCCGCGGCAGTTTGGCCGGATTCGCGCCGACACTTATGTCGGAATGGGTTTTTCCAATCTGATCAGCCTGTTCATCATCATCACCACGGCGGCGACCTTGAACGCGCACGGCATCACCGACATTCAAACCTCGTCGCAGGCGGCCGAGGCATTGCGGCCGATCGCCGGCGAATTTACCTTTGTCGTGTTCGCCGCCGGCATCATCGGCATTGGCCTGCTCGCCGTGCCCGTGTTGGCCGGATCGGCCGCCTACGCATTGGGCGAAGCACTCCATTGGCCGACCGGTTTGCACCGCCTGCCGCGCGACGCCAAGGCGTTCTATGGCACGGTCGCGGTCGCGACCCTGATCGGCGTGTCAATCAATTTTGTCGATCTTGATCCAATCAAGGCGTTGTTCTGGGCGGCGGTGCTGAACGGGGTGGTGGCGGTTCCGCTAATGGCGGTGATCATGGTGATGGCCCGCCAGAAGCGGGTCATGGGCCGGTTCGTCATTCCGTTACCGTTGTCGGCAATGGGCTGGCTGACGACCGCGGTGATGGCCGCCGCCGTCGCCGGCATGTTCGCGACCTGGTAGGTTTGTTGTCTCACGCCAGGCAGCGCCGCGCAAAGCAGCCAACAGGTGCCCCTTTGAGAAACACCGTCGATCCGATCGTGGCGTCGGTCGTCCAGCACCGCCTGCTGGCGATCGTCGAGGAGATGGGCGAGGCGATGCTGCGCACGTCCTATTCGCAAATCCTGAATTCGAGCCGCGACTTTTCGACCGCGGTCTGCGATCGCGACGGCCGGCTGATCGCCCAAGCCGAGCATGTGCCGATCCATGTCGGCGCCTTGCCCTACGCGGCGCGGGCGGTCAGCGAGTTCTTCGCCGGCGATATCCACGAGGGCGACGTCTTTCTGCTCAACGATCCGTATCACGGCGGCAATCACCTGCCCGACCTGACCGTGTTTGTTCCGGTCTTCGCCGGCAGCGAACCGCGCTTCTGGTCGATCAACCGCGCCCATCAGAGCGATATCGGCGGGGCCTCGCACGGCGCCTACAACGCGGCCGCCACCGATATCTGGCAGGAAGGGCTCCGGATCACGCCATTGCGGCTTTATGACCGCGGCGAAGTCCGTCGCGACCTGTTGGAGATGATCGTCGCCAATGTCCGCCATCCGCGCGATTTTCGTGGCGATCTGGCGGCGATGATCGGCTCCGCCCATGTCGGCGAACGGCGATTGCTGGCTTTGGCCGCCGAGCTCGGCTGGCCGGTCGCGGACGCGGCGATCGAGGCGTTGCTCGACGGCGCCGAACGCCAGGCGCGGGCGGTGATCGCGCAATGGAAGGACGGGCTCTACCGCGGCGAAGCTTATCTCGACGATGATGGTCGCGGCACTGCCGATATCGCGATCCGTGCCGTCGTCGAAAAGCGCGGCAGCGACATCATCATCGATCTTTCCCAATCGGATGCGCAGGTGGCGAGCTTCGTCAACTCGTCCTACGCCAATATGCGCTCCGCCGTCGCGGTGGCGCTGTCCTATCTGATCGACCCGCAAACGCCGAAAAACGACGGCGCCTTTCGTCCGATCACCGTGCGCGCCAAGCCGGGGACGGTGGTGTGGGCCGATCCCGGCATGCCGGTGACGCTCGCCACCAACCACTGCGGCCAGGAAATCATCGAAGCGATCATCAAGGCCTTGGCACCCGCCTGTCCGGACCGGGCGATGGCCGGATGGGGCCGGCGCTTTCGCATCGCCGTGCAGGGCCGCGATCCGCGCGCGGCCATGCCTGGCGGCAAGCCGTTCATCTGGCACTTCTTTCAAGCGCGGCCCGGCGGCGGTGCGTCACCGGCCGGTGATGGCTGGCCCGGCGCCGGCGAATGGCAGGCGGCGGGCGGCATCAAATTCGGCAGCCTCGAAGTGACCGAAGTGCGCTTCCCGCTGTTTTTTCGCCGCCATGAATTCCGCGCCGATTCGGGCGGCGCCGGCTGGTATCGGGGAGGGACCGGCGGGGTGGTCGAAATGGTCGTCGAAACTGCGCAGCCGGCGCTTGCCAACACTGCCGGCGACGGCGTGCGCCACGGCGCCTGCGGCATCCTCGGCGGCGGCGACGGCTTGCCGCACCGCTACATGCTCTATTCCGGGGACCAGCCGCCGCGCCCGATCAGAACCAAGGAAACCGGTCTCGTAATTCGCCCCGGTGACGTGCTGGTTCTCGAATCGGGCGGCGGCGGGGGCTGGGGTGACCCGGCAGCGCGCAGCCCCCGGGCGATCGACGACGACATTGCGGACGGCTTTGTCGGCGCGCCCACCGACGACGGCTACTAGTGGTCCGATCGAAACGCGCGGTTCCCCAGCGTTTCGTCAATCGGCCCACCAGGCTAGTAGGTTGGTGGTGCGGTTCAGCTAACCGATGGGGACCATCTCTTAGCATCGCACCACTAGACCGTGGTCATGAAAATGGAAGCTCCGTTTCCATTTCATGCGATCCTCTCTAGCCCATTGTCGAATTGAAGGCGCCGCCGTCGAGCAAGAGGTTCTGGCCGACGATAAAGCCCGACGAGGCGGCGCACAGAAAGGCGCAGGCATCGCCGAACTCGGCCGGGTCGCCGACCCGGCCGGCCGGGTTCGCTTGGCCGCGGCGGGCCAGCAATTCCTCGAACGAGATGTTCTGCCGGCGCGCCTCGTATTCGATGCCCGAGCGCAGCCGGTCGGTCAGGAACGGGCCGGGCAGCAGCCCGTTGATCGTGACGTTGTATTTCGCCACCTGGCGGGCGATGCCGGCGCAGAACGCGGTCAACCCGGCGCGGGCACCGTTCGACATCCCGAGATTGGCGATCGGCGATTTGACCGAGCCCGAGGTGATATTGACAATTCGGCCGAAGTGGCGCTCGCACATGCCGTCGACGACCGCCTTGATCAGCATGATCGGGGTCAACATGTTGGCGTTGACCGCCTTTTGCCAGTCCTCGACCGACCATTCGCGAAAATCGCCATGCGGCGGCCCGCCGCAATTGTTGACCAGGATATCGGGCGCCGGGCAGGCGGCGAGCGCCGCGGCGCGGCCCGCTTCGGTCGAGATGTCGCCGGCCACCGGGGTCACCTTGGCGCCGGTCTCCTCACGGATCGCGGCGGCCGTCGCTTCGAGGGTCTCTGCGGTGCGCGCGGTGATGACCAGTTCGACCCCGGCACGGGCCAGCGCCGTCGCGCAGGCGCGCCCGAGCCCCTTGCTCGCCGCGCAGACGATGGCCTTGCGGCCTCGGATACGCAAATCCAGCATGTCGTCCTCCACCCCTTGTGGATCAGCCTTCTCGCAAGGGTGTAGCCTCAATCGCCGATGACCGCGATTGGAAACGGAGAACGAGGTGCCACCGGTGGTGAAGCTGACCCTGATTCTCGATCCGGCGCCCGAGGGGGTGCGTGCCAGTCTCGTCGAGGAATGGGACAGCCCCGGCGGTCCGGCCCGAATGGCGCCGCGAATTCGCCATTTCGATTCGGAGGATGCGGCGTTCGTCTGGGGACGGTCGCTGGCGAGGCGCCGGGGGCTCACCCGGATCTATCTGACCGACAATCGCAAAGCCGCGCCGCACTGAACCACGAGGACGCCTCGCGACGGCGGCGCCGCGGCGAGGCTCAACCGGTCAATAGGGCGGTGGCGGCGGGCCGTAGCCCGGGGGACCATAACCGGGGGCGTAACCGGGTGGGCCATAGCCCGGCGGCGGACCGCCGTAAGGAGGTGCGCCGGGCGGCGGCGCAAAACCCGGCACGCGGTTGCCGCGCGCCATCATGCATTCGCCGTACTCGACATCATATTGCTGTTGCAGCGACATCTGCGCATAGGCGGTGCCGCTGGCGCCATAGGCGGTGCCGAGCGCCGCACCCGAAGCGGCGCCGATCGCCGCACCGCGGCCACCACCGATCGCCGCGCCGAGACCGGCGCCGAGTGCGGTGCCGATGATCGCACTGCCGACCGCCTGATTGTTGGCGGCGTAGGCGCGGGCTGCGGTCTGGTTGTAGGCAAACTGCCCGCAGACCTGCTGGTCGGCGGCAAAGGCGCCCGGGCTCTTGCCGGGACCCGGTGCCACCGGGATGGTCGGGCCCGGCGGCGGCGCCACGCAGGCCGCCAGCGTCGTCATCAGCGCAACGGCGCCGACGGCGCCGGGTTTGATCCGTCTCATGTTCATGTCCTGTTCGATAAGCGCGCTGCGATCTTGCTGCGCACGCCACATTCCTAGCAAGCGATAAGAACATTCATATCCGGTTACCGCGAGCAGCCATGCCGCAGGCGCCCGACCGGTTCCGGTTCGCGGCGCACGAGGCTAGGGCAGCATGCCCGCAGCGCGGACTTCGCGCTCGCGGCCGCTCTCGATCATCGCCTCGGCCAGCCACGGGTCGCGCGACAACGCCAGCTGATAGAGCGCGTGCACCGCGGCGACAATCTCGCCGTCGCGGCCGAGCAGCCTGTCGCCAAACTCGATGATCCGCAGATTGGGCCAGGCCCGCGGGCGCAGCCGGATGATGCGGCCGACAATGTCGCGTACAGGTTGGGTCGGTTCGCGCTGGGCGAGGATCAGGATCGCCGCCGCGGTCGAGCGCGACAGGCCGGCGTGACAATGAACCAGGAGATGCGGGTGCGGCTCCCCTGCGCCGGCCGCCGGCTCGAACGCGTCGAGATCGCGACCAAAGGCGAGCAGCAGCTCGACGTCCCACATTTCGGGTGCGACCCAGCCCGGGGTCGGGTCGATCACATCGTGAAAGTGCAGCTTCAGCCGGCGCCCGAGATCGAAGCCGCGCAGCGCCTCGGGCTCGGCTGTTCCCGGATCGAGGATCGACAGGATGTGGGTGACGTCGCCGGCCCGCCCACCGAGCTCGTCGAGCCCGCAGATGGTAACGCCGATCGGCCGCGGCTCGACTTCGCTCACCCCTGATCTCCCGGTCACTCCTGATCTCCCTGCTGGATTTGCCGCCTGCGCCCGGCCGATGGCAGCATCGCGCGCGACATCACCTCACCTGCCATGGCGGGCGGCATGCCGCGCCTCGATCGCGTCCCAGACCCGGCCGGCGATATCGGTTCCGTCGAGGCGCGCGATCTCCTGGATCCCGGTTGGCGAGGTGACGTTGATCTCGGTCATCCAGTCGCCGATCACATCGATGCCGACAAAAACCAGCCCTTGCGCGCGCAGGGTCGGGCCGATCGCCGCGCAGATGTCGCGTTCGCGCCGGGTCAGCTCGGTCTTGACCGGCCGGCCGCCGACATGAAGGTTGGCCCGCGCCTCGCCCTCGGCCGGCACCCGCAAGACGCCGCCCATGGCTTCACCCTCGACCAGGATGATGCGCTTGTCCCCCTGACGGATCTCCGGCAGGTAGCGCTGTACCATGACCGGCTCGCGCTGGATCGACTCGTACATTTCGAGCAACGCGGTGAGGTTCTCGTCGCCGGGGCGCAGCCGGAACACGCCGGCGCCGCCATTGCCGAACAACGGCTTCAGGATGATGTCGCCGTGCTCCCGCCAGAAGGCGCGGATCTCGTCGCGCTCACGGGTCAACAGCGTCGGCGGCATCAACTCGCGGAAGCGCAGCACGAACAGCTTTTCCGGCGCGTTGCGCACCGCGGCCGGATCGTTGACGACGAGCGGCCCGGAGGGCGGCAGCAATTCGAGCAGATGGGTCGCGGTGATATAGGCCATGTCGAAGGGCGGATCCTGCCGCATCAGGATCACGTCCATTGCACCGAGATCGAGTTCCTCGGCGGCACCAAAGCGATGGTGGCGGCCGTGCTGGCGGAACACTTCGAGCGGCCGCCCGCGAGCATGGAGCCGTCCGTCGCGCAGGGTCAGCGCCGCGGGCAGATAGTGAAACAGGAAATGGCCGCGGGCCTGCGCCTCGAGCGCCAGCGCAAAGGTCGAATCGGCGTCGATGTTGATCGTATCGATCGGATCCATCTGGATCGCGACGGCGAGACCCATGCCTGACCTCCCAATCCGCGGCCGGCGTTCCCCGACAGGCCGTCAGTTGAGCTGGGCGCGCAGCTGCTGCAGGATCGCCGCCGCCTGATGGCGGGGCTGGCCATCGCCGGCGCGCAGCACATATTGCTCGAGCGCTGCGGCGGCGGCGCGCAGATTGCCGAGCTGGCGGTGCAACAGGCCGGCCTCGCGCCACAGCTCGGCAAGATCGGGGGCCAGCATCAGCATCGTCTCGACGGTGCGAACCGCGCGCTCATGCCGCTCTTCGCGCAGCAGCCGCGATTTGAGGTTGTTCTGCAGGCGCAGCAGCACATCGCGGTCGGCGACCGGCGCGTAGAATTCCGGCGAGAGCTCGCGGTCCTCGCCGACCACCGCCTTCAAGAGGTCGCGCAACTCCGCGGCCCCGCAGATCTGCCCGTTATGGAACGGATCGAGGATCAGCCGCTCCCCGGCATCGGACAGCCGGATCAGAAAATGTCCGGGAAAGGCGAGCCCCACCGCTTCCCAGCCCTGGGCGCGGGCAGCGTCGATGAACAGGATGCCGAGCACCACCGGCAGCCCTTTGCGCCGGTCGACGACGCGCATCAGATTGGCGTTCTGCACATCGTCATAGGTCAGCTCGTCACCGCTATATCCGTATTTCAACAGGATGATCTCGTTGAGCGCCAGAGCGCGGCCGGCAAGATCGCCGGCGGCGGCCGGATGGCCCGCAACATCGCGGGCGAGCAGCCGCAGATGGTCGCGATAGCGGGTGAAGTCGACCCGCCGACGCTCGAACGACGCCAGCACCAGCGCCGCCTCGGCGATCGGCAGGACGCGACCGTCAGCGGCGCCGAGCGCCCGCAAAAAGCGCTCGCAGTTCTCGGGGTCGGGGCTTTCGGGCGGCTCGATCATCGTTCGTCGCGACTGGTTCGGCTCCTTGGGCTCGGCATGCAGCATAAGATTTCGAGCCGGGCAGCGTCCACCCCCGCTGCGGTTCGACAGCCGCATGCGCGGCCCGGTTTTGCCGCCGAGGCGGCGGCGCGTGCGGATGGCGCGCCGGTTCAGAGAAAGTCGCGGATGAGAGCGAGAAAGGCGTCGAGCCGGTCGTGGTGCACCCAATGGCCGGCGTTTTCGAGCGCTACCACACGGGCATTGCGGAAATGACGTATCCTCCCGTCATCGATCGGGTTCGAGGCCCAACTCTCCTTGCCGTAGACGAGCAGCGTCGGGCAGGTGATGCGGCCCCAAATTTCTTCGACTTCCGACTGGGTCATCCCATAGGGCGGTTCGGCGCGGACGTAGTTGTCGAATTTCCAGCTGTAGGTGCCGTCCTCGTTCTGGTTGACCCCGTGCTGCGTCAGATGGCGCGCCTGCTCGGGCGATAGATGGGCGTTGGCTTCGCGCATGCGGCGCAGCGCGTCCTCGATCGAGGCGTAACGGCGCGGCAGGCGTCCGGACAGGCTGCGCTGCTCGTCGATCCAGCTGCGCATGCGCTCGGCGATCGGCCGCTGCCGCCCCTCGCGCAGCCGCCGCGGCGAGGCTCCGAGCCCCTCGATCGCGACGAGCTTGCGCACGCTTTCAGGATAGATGCCGGCATAGCGCAGTGCGATCACCCCGCCCAGCGAATGCGCGACAATGGTCACCGGCGCCAGCTCCTGCTGATGGATCAGCTGAGCCAGATCATAGACATAGCCGGCGATCGTGTAATTGCCGTCGGGTGACCATTGGCTGTCGCCGTGACCGCGCAGATCGGGGGCGAGCACGTGCCAGTCACGCCACAGCGCGGCGGCGACCCAATCCCAGTTGCGGCAATGGTCGCGACCGCCATGGACCAGCAGCAGCGGCGGGGCTGCCGGGTTTCCCCAATCGACATAGTGCAGCCGCAATCGCTGCGAGAAATAGATGCGCGAGGTCGGGCCGGACGCGTCGAGGGGCATTCGCAGGGCTCCGTTGCTGCAGGACGGGCGCGACCCTAGCGCCTGCGGGGCTCAGCGAAAACGGGCAGCAAAGACCCCCGTGCGCTTGCGAGCGTCAAACGGGGGTCGCTGATGAAGCTTGCGCTTCGCGCCCAGGATCAACACCCGGGGCGATCTCTTGGACTTGCAGCTCGGTTGCCGATGCCAAGCGGTCGGCAACTCGCTCTGGCCAGGTGGATTCATATCGCTCGGACATCCTCCTGCTGAGTTGACGACACCTTTAGTCTGGTCGCTGCGGCAATCCCGGTCAAGAGCGGCCTCGCGTCGGGGCATCGTGAGAGCCGGCAGCGGTTTGCGGCCTCGCTGGAATTTTGTTAGCACTCGATTGCGAAGAGTGCTACAGATGTCGGCAACGTTCAGCATTGATGGAGGGACCCCGTGGCATTTCGACCATTGCAGGATCGCGTGCTGGTTCGCCGTATCGACGAAGAGGAGAAGAGTCGCGGCGGCATCATCATCCCCGACACGGCCAGGGAGAAGCCGATGGAAGGCCAAATCCTCGCTGCCGGGCCCGGCGCGCGCGGCGAGGACGGCAAGCTGCACCCGCTCGACGTCAAGGTCGGCGACCGGGTGCTGTTCGGCAAATGGTCCGGCACCGAGATCAAGATTGATGGCGAAGACCTCGTCATCATGAAGGAAAGCGACATCATGGGCGTCGTCGAGACCGCCTGAGGGAGAGAGTGATGGCAGCAAAGGAAGTCCGGTTTCATGCCGACGCGCGCGAGCGGATGCTGCGCGGCGTCGACATTCTCGCCAATGCGGTCAAGGTGACCTTGGGGCCGAAGGGCCGCAACGTCGTCCTCGACAAATCCTTCGGCGCGCCGCGAATTTCGAAGGACGGGGTGACCGTCGCCAAGGAGATCGAGCTCGCCGACAAGTTCGAAAACATGGGTGCGCAGATGGTCCGCGAGGTCGCCTCGAAGACCAGCGATCTCGCCGGTGACGGCACCACGACGGCGACCGTGCTGGCGCAGGCGATCGTGCGCGAAGGGGCCAAGGCGGTGGCCGCCGGCATGAACCCGATGGATCTGAAGCGCGGCATCGACCGTGCCGTCGAGGCGGTGGTCAAGGATATCGAGAAGCGGTCGAAGAAGATTTCGACCAATGACGAGATCGCCCAGGTCGGCACGATCTCGGCCAATGCCGATGGCGAGATCGGCCGGATGATCGCCGAGGCGATGCAGAAGGTCGGCAATGAGGGGGTGATCACGGTCGAGGAGGCCAAGAGCCTCGAAACCGAGCTCGACGTGGTCGAGGGCATGCAGTTCGACCG
>Ga0335075_10000931_pt1 | contig 49292 bp, 41 predicted proteins | sample Lox_Sample_24_FD_206723 | JGI IMG/M metagenome (GOLD analysis project Ga0335075, IMG submission 206723) | Soil microbial communities from Loxahatchee National Wildlife Refuge, Florida, United States - Lox_Sample_2.4 | ecosystem: Environmental > Terrestrial > Soil > Wetlands | place: USA... | reverse complement strand
AGAGCAGCAGATTGCCCTTCAACTGGTCTTTCGCTCTGCGCAGCTCATCAGCCGGCAGCGGCTCATGCTTCAAGCGGTTGAACTCCGCCATCACCAGGTCGATCACCTGCAGCGCCCGGTCCGCCGAGGTCCCCGCGTACACGCACAGCGATCCGGTATCGCTATAAGGATTCAGGTCGCTGAAGATCGAGTACGCCAGCCCGCGCTCCTCGCGCACCGTCTGGAAGAGCCGTGAGCTCATCCCTCCGCCCAGCAGCGTATTCAGCACCAGCGTTACGTAGCGGGAATCGTGCGCCACCGGAGGAGCCGGAACGCCAAGACAAAGCTGCACCTGCTCCAGGGCCTTCTTGTTGCGCAGATTGATCCGCGCCGCCGTCTTCGGCTTTCCATCCGGCAGCGGACTCTGCCCCGCTGGCAGCGACTCGAACCTCTGCGCCACCTGCTCCACGAAGCTGTCGTGGTCGATATTTCCCGCCGCCGAGAAGATCATGTTCCCGCCCAGAAAGCGCCCGCCATAAAAATCCATCAGCGTGTCGCGCTCAAAGCGCCGGACCGTCTCCTTGGTCCCCAGAATCGGCTTGCCCAGTGGGTGGTCCTTCCAGAAATTCTGCGTAAAGATCTCGTGCACCAGGTAATCGGGATTGTCCTCGTCCATCTTGATCTCTTCGAGAATTACCCCGCGCTCCCGGTTGATCTCCTCGCTGGCAAACACAGGATTCAGCACCAGGTCCGCCAGCACTTCGAGCGCCGTCGGTACATGTTCATCGAGCACCTTCATGTTGAAGCAGACCGTCTCCTTGCCTGTAAAAGCATCAAGATTGCCCCCGATCGCGTCCACCTCGCGCGCAATAATCTGCGCCGACCGGCTCTTGGTGCCCTTGAAGACCATGTGCTCCACAAAATGGGAGATCCCGTTCAGCTCGGCAAGCTCATGACGCGATCCCGCCCTCACCCACACCCCCATCGCTACTGACCGGATGTGGTCCATCTTCTCTGTCAAAATCGTCAAACCGTTCGGGAGGATCGTGCGGCGGATATTTCTTTCGTTGTCCATGTGCGCCCTTTCGTCGCTTCGTCTGGGCCTGTTGCCTGGGCTGTTAAGTTGATCTGCCGTCCATCACCATCGAAGGGAAAACCTCCGGCACCGCCAATGAGCTATGCTGTCTAACAGAGTCGGTGTACGAATGACGCCAGGCAGGGAGAAGCTATTAACTATTTTAGACGTTTCCGGCGCCCCTGCGATTCACCCTCTTTTTGGCCTTAGCCATCAACAACTTAAAGAATTACTTCAACAGTTTGAAGCGCCCGCCTACCGGGCCGGCCAGCTTTCCCGGGCGCTTTACCATAACTGGACCGACTCCCTCGACGCCATCACCACCCTGCCCAAAGATCTCCGCGACCGGCTGGCCACCGCCGGATACGACATCGGTCTGCCCTCCATCGTCGAGACATACACCTCCGTCGACGGCACCGAGCGCTACCTCATCGCCACCAACGACGGCCAGACCGTCGAAACCGTCTGGATGCCCGAAGGCGACGACGGCGAGCGGGGAGATGGCTCCGAAACCGGCTACCACGATTCGACTATCTGTGTATCCAGCCAGATCGGCTGCGCTGTCAATTGCCAGTTCTGCCTAACCGCAAAGCTCGGCATCATCCGCAACCTCACCGCCGGAGAAATCGCCGGCCAGGTCGTCGCCGTCCTTAAGCGCCACAACGTCCAGATCGGACGCGACCGCATCAACCTCGTCTTCATGGGCATGGGCGAGCCCTTCCTCAACTACGACGCCTTTATGGACGCCGTCCGCCTTCTCGTCCACGAAGTTGGCATCGCCGAGTCGCGCATGACCGTCTCCACTTCCGGCATCCTGCCCGGCATCCTGCGCTTCGCCGAAGAGCCCGTCCGCCCAAAGCTGGCCATCTCGCTCAACGCCTCCAACGACAAAGTGCGCGAGCAGATCATGCCCATCACCCGCAAATGGGACATCCAGCACCTGGTCAACGCCGTCCGCCAGCTCCCGCTCCGCCCCAAAGAAAAGCTCACCTTCGAATACGTCCTGCTCGGCGGCGTCAACGACCAGCTCTCCCATGCCGATGAAGCAGGGAAGCTCCTGCGCCGCGTCGGCCGTCCTCTCAAGGTCAACCTCATCGTCTGGAACCCCGGCCCGCACATGCAATACCAGATGCCCCAGCCGCACCATGTAGCCGAATTCCAGGCCCGCCTCAAATTCCACGGGATCCCGGCCTTCATCCGCCGCCCCCGCGGACGGGACATCTACGCCGCCTGCGGCCAGCTCAAGCGCACGGTTGCGGTTAAGACCAACCCGCTGCTTCCCGTCTTTCCTTTTCCTGAGCCTCTCTGACCTCTTACCGAGTTCTCTGGATATCATTCTGAGCGGAGGCTGCGACAGCAGCCCTAGTCGAAGGATCTGCTTTTTGCTGAATTCCTACTTCCCATCCGCCGCCTTCGACAGCGGCATTCCCGGCGTGCCCGCATAAAACACAATCAGCACTACCGGCTCATCTGCGGTCACGCCCCGATGCACAATATCCACCGTCTCCGGGATCACCTGCCCGGTCGTAAAGTGCTTCTTCGCACCGTCCTTCGTCTCAGCCGTGATCTCACCCGAAAGCACATACGCGGCATTCGGCATAGGATGCTCATGCCACTTCATCGTCGTATGTGGAGCCAGCGTCACCTTCAGAACGGTGATCTCCGGCTGCCCCGTCGGATAAGCCTTATACGGGGTGCCATCCCACGCCTTCGTCGTTTGCGTCAGGGTTTCAAACTGCACTCCAGGCTGCTGCCCCATGACCGTCGAAAACGCCGCCGCCAGCAGGCCAACCATAAGGATCTTTACCAATCTCAACTTTTCCTCCATGAATCGGCGAGTCCTGACCTCAGCTCTCACCTATTCCTCATCTGTGTTAAATCCCGCAGAAGCCAATCCATTCCCAACCTGTCGCAGCGGCCAGTTCCCGCCTGAATTCCGATGGGCTACACTCGTGGCAACCATTCGAGGAGGGTGCCTGCCATGGTGGATCAAAGCCTCTCGATTCCGCAAAAGCCGACGCTGAGAGAGAAAGCCTCCATCGAGTTCCGGCGCTTTCTCTTCATCTTCTTATACCTCTGGATCGTCTTCGGCCTGCTCTCCATCCACAAGAGCCTCGTTCTCTCTCAGCATCACCTCGACACTGAAGAGCACGCCTTCGCCATCATCAACGCCTTCGTCTTCGCCAAGGTCCTTCTTCTCGGCGAGCACTTCAACCTGGGAAACCGCTTCGCCCAGCGACCCCTCATCTATCCCATCCTGTACAAGTCCCTGGTTTTCACCTTTGTGCTCATCTGCTTCCACGTCATCGAATCCGTCGCCGTGGGCCTGTGGCACGGACACACCATCGCCGAGAGCCTTCCCCCATTTCTGGGCTGGAATCCCCGCGGTCTCCTGGCCGTGAGCGTCATGTGCTTCACCCTGCTGCTGCCTTTCTTCGCCTTCAGAGAGATCGCCCGCGTCATCGGCCGCAATGAGCTGCGCGCCCTGCTCCTCAAACCGCGGCAAAGCGACCCCCGGCTCACCTACTGAGGCGCCATCCCGATTCCTCATCGACAATGCCTCCGTCCAGCCGCTACCATCGCCTCACCCCGCCCGCTAGGAGACCCCCGTGAAGCCCCTCCGGCTGTTCGCCTGCCTGATCCTCGCCCTCGCCGTTCTTCCCGCCCATGCCCAGAATCCTCCCGCCCCGCGCGGAGAATTCATAGCCCTGCGCGGAGCAGTCGTCACCCCCGACACCGTCATCGAGCACGGCACCGTCCTCATCTCCGGAGGCAAAATCCAGGCTGTCGGCGCCGGCATCCCCATTCCCGCCGGCGCCACCGTCATCGAAGGCGACAATGTCATCTACCCCGGCCTCATCGACCTCCATAACCACCTCACCTGGAACTTCCTGCCCCGCTGGAATGCCGGCCGCCTCTTTCACACTCGCTATGAATGGCAGGCCATCCCCGAATACGGCATTGCCCTCACCACCCCGCACACCAAAATCATGGACGAGGGCCTCGACTGCCAGGCTGAACAGTACGCCGAAGTCAAAGCCATCGTCGGCGGAGCCACCTCCGTCACCGGCAGCCTGCACAGCAAATGCTCCGAAGGCCTCGCCCGCAACCTCGACTACTCCTCCGGCCTCTATCCTCCCGGAACCCCCGAGAAGCTCCGCTACGAAGTCTTTCCCCTTGAGCTCGACGAGCCAACCACCGCCGCCATCACCGCTGCCCTCGACAACCACTCCCTGACCGCCTTCCTCATTCACGCCGCCGAGGGCCGCCCCGGAGACGCCAATGCCGAGCGCGAGCTCCGCATGCTCCGCGCCCGCGGATTCCTCCGCCCCGGCGTCTCCATCATCCATGGCGTCGGCCTCAACGCCGCCGACCTCGAGGAGCTGGCCCGTAACCACGTCGGACTCATCTGGTCCCCGCGCAGCGAATTCACCCTCTACGGAGGCACCGCCGACGTCGCCGCCGCCAAACGCGCCGGCATCAAAATCGCCCTCGCCCCCGATTGGAGCCCCAGCGGCAGCGACGGCCTCCTGCAGGAGCTCAAATACGCCTCCACCTGGAACGACGGCCAATACCCCAGGCCCTTCACCGCCGCCGAGCTCGTCCAGATGGCCACCACCATCCCCGCCCAGCTCGCCGGCCTCTCCGCAAAAATCGGCAGCATCAAGCCCGGATACGCCGCTGACCTCCTCCTCGTCCGCCGCACCGAAAAAGATCCCTACCAATCCCTCCTCAACGCCTCACCCGCCGACGTCCGCCTCGTCCTCATCGGAGGCAGCCCCGTCTACGGTGACGAAGACATCATGCGCAGGCTCGCCCCCACCGCCGGCCTGGAATCCCTCACCCTCTGCGGCTCGCCCAAAGCCCTCGACTTCTCCACCGAAACGGACCATCCCACCACCTGGAAGCAGACCGTCGACCAGCTCGACCATGCCCTCAACGAGTGGGGACTCACTCCCGTCCAGCTCACCTCCTGCCCAAATTAAGCCTTTCCCCAATTGGCCTTTTCTCTGATACGGCCGCACCCGGCTGCTCACTATGAGTACGCGTGCAGACCCCGCCTGCACCAAGGAGAGAAAAACCCATGGCCACACTTACAAAATCGAAGCCTGTTTCTGCCACTCACGTTGAGAGATTCACAAAGAAGCTCCAGGCCGTAAGGCAGGCGATTGCCAGCCTTCCCGGAGACGACTTCCACGAGCAGCTCCTCATCGTCATCCATCGTCCCGGCTGGACCACCATCGCCGAAGGCATGTTCTTCGAGGCGCTCGCCGACTCGATCCTCGCCCAGACCGAGCACATCGCCGACCTCCACCAGCAGCTCATGGCTGCTTCCGAAGCCGTCGGCCGGGATTAGCTCCCACCCCTCAATCAGCCCTTCCCAATATCAAGGGGTCCCGTCAACGGGACCCCACCCATCCCGCCGTGCTCCCGCTTGTATAATGAAGTCCTGCACCTGCCTCAGGAATCTGCACCGTCAGACTTTAGCCCGGCCTGCGAATCGGCGTCAGCGCTTCGGTTGTGTGAGCACCACATCTTCAAGTTCATTGAACAATTCCGATTGGGGACGACATGCCAATTTCTATCGTGATGCCCACCTACAACGGGATGAAGCACCTGGAGCAGGCCATCCACTCCGTCCTGTCCCAGAGAAATCAGGACTGGGAGCTCATCATCAGCGATGACGGCTCCAGAGATGAAACCCCGGCTTATCTGAAGACGCTCACCGACCCCCGCATCAAGGTCCATTTCCAGCCCAGGAACCTCGGCATTTTCGGCAACCTGAACTTCACCGTATCGCAGGCTCGCAACCAGCTCATCCAGATCCTCTGCCAGGACGACTATTTCGTCGATGAAGGCGCCATCGACCGGCTCCTCGCCGAGTGGGCCGGCCTCCCTCCGGATATTGCCTTCCTGCGCTGCAACCACATGCTGGACTCCACCTCGAATCACTCCCTTTTTGAGGGCGAGGTGCTGCCGTCCATCGTCAGGCCCGACAGGTCGGATCTCTATTTCTTCATCTTTGGCTGCATTCCCGGCAATCTCTCCAACGTCTCCGTGCGCGCCGACGCGATCAAGCGCGCCGGATGGTTCCGCACCGATCTGCCCTATGCCGGCGACTTCGAGTTCTGGAGCCGCTTGGGACGCTCCTCCAACTGGGCGATCAGCAAAGCCAGGGTCGTCACCGTGCGCGTTCACTCCGGCCAGGCCTCGGCCAACCTGAACCGCGCCGGCGAGCTTCTCCCCCAGATCCGCGAAATCCTCGATTCCCTGTACGGGAGTCTCGCTGGAAAGGGCTATTCCCCTACGCTCTTGAAGCTTGAGGCGACCATCAACTACACCTCCCGCCAGCGCGACTTGGGAGTGAAAGCCCTGATCAGAAAGGGCCAGGTCAAGTTCCTCCACCGTGTCGCCAGTGAGCTCGACTCATCCCGCTTTTCCTTTGGTCCGCTGGCCGGCTGGCTCATCTTTTTCGGCAGCCTGGGCGGACGCTTCTTCGCGAACTCCGTCGCAAGACAATTGCTGAAGGAAAATCCCTCCTTGCCCTGAATTCGGAGCTGAATTCGCTTCCTGCGTTTTCACCAGACACAGCAGCACGGGGATTCGAGGCCGAATTCCCTCACTCTCCCGCCTTCAAATCCTTCAGCAGCTTCTGGAACCCCTGCTGATACGAGTCGTGATTCTTCCAATCGCTGAAGTCGGGGATGAAGTACTCTCTGATCTCCCGCGCCGAATCCTTCCCGGTATCGGCATCGAAGCACTCCCAGCCCCTCAGCGTCTCCAAACCCACCAGGCGCACCGGAAACAGCACCCGCCGCTCGTTCCTCACTTCACGCTTGCGTGCTTTCGCAATCTCCGTTTCCACCCACGCGCTCTTGATGCTGTCCGGCGAGAGAATCACCAGCAGCTTGTCACGCAACCGGATCGCCTCATCGATCTGCTCGTGAATCTTCTTCCCGCCCGCCATGTCATGCGGCGCGAACCAGCACCGAACGCCGTTGGCCTGCAAGTCGGCGTATAGGCGTTCCGCGAACTCCTGATCCTTGGTCGAATAGCTGATGAAGCAGGAGTAGAACTCGATAGCCTTCCCCGCCAGCGACTTCATGTAGGTAACAAAGTTCTCCGGCACGCCGGCCCCGCGAAGAAAGATCTCCGGTATCTTCCCGCCCGATCTGTAAATCGTCTCGACGCTGATATAGGACGGACCCCAGTGATGAACCGTCTCCAGCCCTGTCGCCAGCCGTAGATCGACCCCGGCCAACACCGTCTCCCACATCTCTGAGTCGGCAAAATCCGTATTCTGCAGCTTGACCGAGCTCAGGTTCGTCTTTACCAGGCTTGCCCCGCTCAGCTTCGCTTCCCGGAGGTCGGCACCGTGGAGGTCGGCATCCTCCAGTTTTGCTCCGGTCAGATCGACACCGTGCAGGCTGCTGTCACGAAAGTTTGTCCGATAGAAATTTGCTTCGCGCAAGTCTGCGGTGGCGCCGGAGCCAATCCACTCACTGATCCGTACGCTGCTGAGGTCCGGATGAACCTCGTATCGAATCCTCCATCGATTCCACGCTTCAACACCCTGCTTCAGGACATCGAGATGTGGGGTATGCGCCATCGCAGTATTCTCCGATGAACCTTGCCACCAGACAAGATCCCCGGGCCCTCAACTGAGCAGCTTGGCTAAATCCGAACAGGTGCGGACAGCGAAGGAGGCGTCCCTCCTGCCGCCTCAGCCGCCAGCTCCAGCAGCGTCGCCGCGACCCGCTCCGACGCGTGACGCAGCACATCCCCCTCCGCCGCGAAATCCCCGGTGATGCACCGGATCCCCATCGCCTCGATCCGTTTCACATCCGCCTCGATCGCCTCGGCGCCCTCCGCCGCATACCGCTCCCGCAGCGCTTCGGAAACCGGGGCCGTATTCACCAGCGCGTAATCGAAGATCGGCTTTCGTGTGTGCTCGTAAATACGCTCGATATGTTGCGACGCCGTCAGGTGCAGGCTCTCGTTGGCCTGCGTCATCAGGTTGGCGACATACACCCGTATTCCCTTCGCCGCCGCCAGCGCCTCGGGAATACCCTCCACCAGCAGATTCGTGATCAGGCTCGTATAAAGCGATCCCGGACCGATCGTGATCAGGTCCGCCTGCGCAATCGCCTCCAGCGTCTCCGGCAGCGGCTCGGCCAGCGGCGGATCCAGCCGCAGCTCCGCAATCGGCACCCGGCTCGCCGAAATATTCGTCTCCCCGCGCACCACCGACCCGTCGATCATCCGCGCCAGCAGCGTCACATTGGTGAACGTCGCCGGATAGATATGTCCCCGTGTTGCCAGCACCTCGGCCGCCAGTTGAATCGCCCGTCCGAAGTCGCCCGTCATCTCCGCCAGCGCCGCTACGAACAGGTTGCCGAAGTTGTGCCCCACCAGTTCGCCGCCCGTGCGAAAGCGGTGCCGGAAGAGCTGGCTGATCAGGTGTTCATCCTCTGACAGGGCGACCATGCAATTCCGCAGGTCCCCCGGAGGCAGCATGTTGAAGTCCTTGCGCAGCCGCCCGCTCGACCCGCCGTCATCAGTGACCGTGACCACCGCCGCCAGGTGACTGATCATGCAGGGAAGATTGTCGCAATTGCCAGCCGTTGCGCCGATCACCGACGGCACATACCGCTTGAGCCCGCGCAGCAGGGTGGAGAGCCCCGTGCCCCCGCCCATCGCCACCACGCGGAAACTCGGCGGCCCTGGCTGCCCGGCAGACGCGGGGGTCCCCGCGGATCGGAAAGCCGCCGCCGCGTCCACACCCGAATTCATAATCGGCTTCACCCCAGAGTGTACCGCGATGGCCCATGTGAAGGTCAGACCGGGGGACATCACAACCCCGCTCAGGTCTCCGGATAAAGCAGCTCGGTAAAGCGCGGATCGTCCGCCATATCCGCGAAATCCGTGTCGCTGCGTGCCTGGATGCGGTTCCGCGGATTCAGGCTGATCGCCTTCGCCAGGTGATCCAGGCATTCCTCCGCCTGCCCCGTGATGCTGTTCAGCACCGCCAGCCCGTAGTGCGCATAATCGGCATCGGGATTCTTCCTCAGCAGCCCCTCGAACTGATCGCGCGCATCCTCGTAGTTGCCCGTGTTCAGCAGCGAGACCGCATAGTCATACTGCTCCCCCGGCGTTGCGAAGCTCAGCCCTGCCTTGGCTGCGTGGCGGCTGCACACGGTCAGGTAGACCCGTGACCGCTCCAGCAGCTCCGGCGCTCCATCCTGGGCAAGTTTCTCGAATAGCGCTTTTGCCCGGTCGAACTTGCCTTCCTGCATGAACTGCACAGCGTTTTGGAACTGCGTGAGCGATTGTTGATGAGCTGGGCTCGAAGCCGGCCGCGTCTTTCCTGCAATCACTCGCGGCTGCTTGGCCTTGACGCTTTCCTGACGAGCATCTGGCATTCAGGCAAATCCTCAAAGGCCCGGTTAGGCCCCGTATCTGGAGTCTTCCGTCTGTGACTTGATTGGAAGTTCCTTTTACCGACGAAGTTATACGCACATCGCCGCTCGCCGTCAACAGCACTGCACCGAAGCGTGCGCCGCGGCTGCCGGAGTGACGCGCATCCACGCCGGAGATCCTACTTCTTGCCGGGATCCGAGTACACCGCGGGATTGAGCGATGCATCGTTGTACATCTTCAGTTGCCGGTAGAGCTTGAACCGCCGCTCTCCGGCAATCACCCGCTGCCACAGCCGGTCCAGGCATCCCGTCAGATCGCTGCGCTGTGTCACCAGCAGCGCCAGGCGCTCCTGGTTGCGCTCCGCATGACCCTCCGGAGCATTGTGCCGGTCAATCTCCTCGCGCGTGTGAAAAATCTTCAGCGCCAGAATCGACAGCCGGTCCAGCATCAGCCCCGGAGACTCCGAGTGCAGCTCCGCATCGGGCAAAGGAAGTCCCTCGCACTCCAGCGCCGCCAGCAGCACGGAATCGCAGCGCTCCATCAGGTCATTCCGGCGCTGGTTCGTTCGGTCAACCGCCCGCTTCAGCTCCGCGATCTGCCGGTCCGGCGCCTGCGGAACCCGCGCCTGGTCCTCGATATGCCACAGCTCGAAGTTCGCCAGGTGCTGATCCCGGACCGAATCCATAAAGACCGAATCCTTCAGGACCGACTCGATCACTGCATCCTCGGAATCCCCCTCCGGCTCGAGTTCAATTTCCTGCTCATGCCAGAGCGCCGTCAGCCGATCCTGCATATCCGCGATAGCCTTTGCCGACAGCAGCTTTTGAAGCTCGGGATGGGGTGTGGAAGTCATCTTTCTAAGCGCCAGTCAACCTTATGGTAGAACTAACCTGAACGCAACGTTTCCTCTTTTGGATCGTGCCATGAGTGAAGAACGCGGTGAATGGATTCTATGCCTCACGACCTATGAAAAGGGACAGTCTTTTATGCGGCAGGCTGCCGCCATGGACTGCCGCGTCCTGCTCCTCACCCTGGAGAAACACCGCCACGCCGACTGGCCCCATGACATCCTCGCTGAAGTCGTCTACATGCCCGAAGGCCTCTCCCGCGAACAGGTAACTAACACGGTTACATATCTCGCCCGCAGCCGGAAATTCGAGCGTCTCGTCGCCCTCGACGAGTTCGATATGGAGACCATCGCCCACCTCCGCGAGCACATGCACATTCCCGGAATGGGCCTGACCACCACCTCGCATTTCCGCGACAAGCTCACCATGCGCTTCGAGGCGCAGCGCGCCGGGGTGCTCGTCCCCGAATTCACGCCCGTCCTCAATTACGACGACCTCCGTGCCTGGATGTCCTCCGTGCCCGCGCCCTGGGTGCTCAAGCCGCGCGCCGAGGCCTCCGCCATCGGCATCCGCAAGATCCACGAGCCCGAACAGCTCTGGCGCACCCTCGATGACCTTGGCGACCGCCAGAGCTCCTACCTCCTCGAGCGCTTCGTCCCCGGAGACATCTTCCACGTCGACGCCATCACCGCCGACCGCGAGGTCCTCTTCACCGCCGTCAGCAAATACGGCAAGCCGCCCATGCAGGTCATGCACGAGGGCGGAGTCTTCACCACCCACGTCATCGACCGCGCCTCTGGTGACGCCCGCGAGCTGACCGCCATCAACGCGCATCTCATCCCCGCCATGGGTCTGGTCCGCGGTGTCACCCACGCCGAATACATCCGCGCCGCTGCCGATGGCCGCTACTACTTCCTCGAAGTTGCCGCCCGCGTCGGCGGAGCCTTCATCGCCGACGTCGTCGAGCACGCCAGCGGACTCAATCTCTGGGCCGAGTGGGCGCGCGTCGAAATCAGCGCCATGCGCGGCATCCCCTACACGCTGCCGCCCACGCGCGAGGAGCACGCCGGCAGCGTCCTCTGCCTCGCCAAAACCTCCGAGCCCGACACCTCCATGTTCGACGCCCCTGAAATCGTCTACCGCATGAAGAAACATCACCACGCCGGCCTCATCGTCCGCGCCACCGAGCCCGAACGTGTCCGCCTTCTCCTCGAAGACTATGCCGAGCGCTTCGCCCAGCAATACCTCGCCGTCGCGCCTCCGCCTCTGAAGCCCACCGCCTGAAAGGAATCACGTTGGAAACCGCATCGCAATTTCCGCATCGCCGCTACAACCCCCTGCGCCGCCAGTGGGTCCTCATTTCCCCGCACCGCACCCAGCGCCCCTGGCAGGGAGAAGTCAATCAGTCCTCGGGATTCTCCAACGTCCACTACGACCCGGAATGCTATCTCTGCCCGGGAAACAAGCGCGCCGGTGGGCATACGACGCCTCGCTATGAAAGCGTATTCATTTTCGACAACGACTACGCCGCCCTCCTCCCCGACTCACCCGCGCCGCCCGCCGACACCTCGCCCCTCCTCCACGCCGAGCAGGAGCGCGGACACTGCCGTGTCCTCTGCTTCCACCCCGATCACAGCCTCACCATCCCGCGCATGGAGCTCGCCGCTGTCCGCCTCGTCGTCGATGCCTGGGTCGACCAATACAAGGAGCTCGGCAGCCAGCCCGAGCTTCGCTATGTCCAGATCTTCGAAAATCGCGGAGCCATGATGGGCGCCAGTAATCCACATCCCCATGGACAGATCTGGGCCACCGAGCACATCCCCGACGAGCCCGCGCAGGAAACCGAATCCCTGCGCGCATACCTCGCCGACAAAAAATCCTGCCTCCTCTGCGACTACCTCCAGGTCGAAACCAAAGCCCAGACGCGCATCGTCTGCGAGAACGACGACTTCCTCGTCCTCGTTCCCTGGTGGGCCGTCTGGCCCTTTGAAACCCTTGTCTTATCGAAGCGCCACTTCGGCTCCATGGCCGAATTCACCGACCGCGAGCGAACCTCCCTCGCTGACATCCTCCAGCAGACGACCACCCGCTACGACAATCTCTTCGAGACCAGCTTTCCCTACACCATGGGCTTCCACCAGACCCCCTGCGATGGCGAGTCTCATCCCGAGTGGCACTTCCACGCCCACTACTATCCGCCGCTGCTGCGCTCCGCCACCGTCCGCAAATTCATGGTCGGATTCGAAATGCTCGGCATGCCCCAGCGCGATATCACCGCCGAATCTGCCGCCGAGCGCCTGCGCTCGCTCTCCCCCGTCCACTTTACGCGCCGCTGAATGAAGATCACCGTATGAATCCCCTCGTCACTCCCGCCTGGCTCGCCGAGCGCCTCAGCGATCGCAACGTAGTCGTCCTTGACGCCACGCTCCCGCCGGTCGGCGTCGCCCTCCCGCCCGACACCCGGGCCCGCTACCTCGACAGTCACATCCCCGGAGCCATCTTCTTCGACATCGAAGAGCTCTCCGACCATGCGATCCCTCTGCCTCACATGCTGCCAACACCCGAAGCCTTCTCGCAGGCCATGTCTGCCCTCGGCATAGGAGATCAGATGACAATCGTCGTCTACGAGCAGCAGGGAGTTTTCTCCGCGCCCCGCGCCTGGTGGATGCTCCGCACCTTCGGCGCGCGTGACGTTCACATCCTCGATGGCGGTCTCGCCGCCTGGACCGCTGCCGGCCTGCCCACCGGTTCCGGCCCGGTAAAAAGGGAAGCGGTAGGCAGGGAATCAGCCACCTTCCGCGCCAGCCTCAATGCCGATGTCGTGAAAGACTTCTCCCAGGTTCAGGGCCTGATCGCGGGCAACGCACAGATTCTCGACGCACGCGCTGCCGCCCGGTTCACCGGCGCCGCGCCCGAGCCGCGCCCCGGCCTCAGCTCCGGACACATGCCCGGCGCCACCAACACGCCCTTCACCGAACTGGCAGACAACGGCCGCCTGAAATCCCCCGCCCAGCTCCGCGAATATTTCGCCGCCAAAGGCGTCGACCTCGACCAGCCCATCACCACCACCTGCGGCTCGGGAGTCACTGCCGCCGTCATCGCCCTCGGCCTCGAAGTCGCCGGAGCAAACTCCGTCAGCCTCTACGACGGATCGTGGGCGGAATACGCGCAGCGCCCCGAGGCAGTCATCGAGAAGACCGCCTGAGACCAATCCTGGTTTTTATTGGGGAGTGTGGTGAGCTCGCTGGGGCTCGAACCCAGGACCAACGCCTTAAAAGGGCGATGCTCTACCAACTGAGCTACGAGCTCTCACCCTCTCCAAGTTATCACAAAAAGTATCGCAAAAATGCCGTCTCTCTGCCCTTCCCCGGCGCGTGACATCCGTCACAGACATCGCCTCGCAAACGCGCCATCATGGCTTTGAGATCGCGATGAAAACCCACCTTTAGGCCCGCTGGCAGACGGTCGGCCGCCGCGATCGTGGTAGCGGGCGCTGACTGGATCGCGCCCGCCGCCCTTTTCCGCAACCATTTCGTCATGTCAGTTCTTGGACTTCGTTCCGCCGTTTGCCTTCACCGGCGCCGCCAGCTTTACCGGAGGCGGGTTGCGGAAGAGCCGGAGCAGCTTCTCCCTGCCCGCTGCCGCAGAAGGGCTGGGCATGTAAGCATTCAGCAGCACGAAGGTAAAGATCTGGTTGGTTCCCGTCAATGGCGACGGCGCTCCATTTCCAGATGCAAATCCGTGGCACGACATGCACGTAGTGGTGGTCTGGGAGCTGCCCGTACCCGTGGTCTGGAAATACGATTCGATCGCCGTGTTCGCGTAAGCGTTCAGGTTGATTGTATTTTTGGGATCATTAATCGGCTGGAAGCTGTAACACGAGCTATCGCCCGTGGCGCACGGATTCAGCGTGTTCACCATCTGGTAGTACTGCCATACCGTGCCCTGAAGCTGCTTCATCCACACCTGGTTCACCGCCTGAACATCCGGGGGGATCAGCGTCACCTGGCAGATATCATTCGGTGCGCTCGACCCGGTCCAGGGAATATTCCCTTGAATCGCGGTCGGAGTCACATTGTACTGGCTGGTGCATGCGCCGTTGGGAGTGTTGGCCGCCGCCAGCGTCGCCGGAATCCCAGACGGCGGCATCGTATTGTCCACCTGCTCAAAGCTCGCCCAGAACCACGTCCCTCCCGTTGTAGGCGTCAGCCGCAGAATATGCAGCCCGATCAGCCCGAACAACACCGGACCCTCGCATGTCGTTCCGTCGGCCTGCAGAAAATAACCCCACTGCGTGTAATAGCGCGACGTGACCGCCTTGTCCGACGCATCGAGCACGCGCCACGTCGCCTTGATCTCCAGCGCGCCGTACTGCGCCCAGGCTGGCAGATTCATGCCTTGCCCATCGTTCGGAAACCCCACCAACTGCCCCTTTGCCTTATACGCATTCACCTGGTTCTGTCCCAGGTAATACCCGTTGCCCTGGATATACGCATACTCCGACGGATCCACCAGAATTTCCTCCAGCGTGTACCAGCCCTTCTGATCGACCAGGGGACCAGTTGACGCCTGGTTAACGTAGTCCCTCTGCAGAGAGGTCTGAGAAAAGCTCGCGTTATTGATATAAAGCGGCTCAAACCCCGGCGCTATCGGATTCCCGCCCCCCAGCGCCTGGCAACTCCCCGCCACCTTCACCGGCTGGCTGTAGGTCGACCCGGGATCCACGCCGTTCGCCAGCATAACCGTGCTCACGTCGCGGAAGGTGTTCCACACCGCGGGTACAAATACCCCGTTAGAACTTGTGGCGCCCGGCGACGAGCTGGGATCCGGCTGCCCCATCGCACCTCCCGAGTTTGGAGAGAGCGCCGGCCAGTCCAGTGCCACAAAAGTCTGCCACCCGAAGTTCAGCCAATCCGTCTGCGTAGGATTCTGCTGCTGGACATCCACCGGCACCTGCGATGCATTCGCGCTCAGCGCAGCCGTCGCTTTCTTCGCCGGCACCGCGCGCGAAGCCAGCACTGACCTGCCTCCCGCCAGATAACTCACACTAAGTCCAGTTATCCCAAGAATAACTGCAGCGATAAGTACGCCTTGCTTCTTCATGCAAATCTCCTCTTTTTATGTCTTGTATGCAGACAAAGCCGCCGGCCCTCGTCGCGCGAAGGTCCTGCCTCGGAACGGCTCGCCGGGTTTACGGCTGATATCCGCCCGCCATCCACGTCTTGAAGAGATTGATATTGGCCGGCGTCCATGGCGACGCCGGCGGAGGCGGCATAACCGGCGGAGTTGTCCCATCCAGATGGCCCAGCACACTCTGAGCATTCGCCGGCACCGACATGTAGCTGTACTGCGACAGCAACACGCCGAAGGCCTGCATGTGGGAGATATCTGTGGAAGTAAACAACGGAAGAATATCGGCAGAGAAAGAAACAGTGGCCATTTGCCCTCCTGAGTGCGCATCGAACGCCGGTACAAAGGGAACAAAAGATAGCCTGGATACTGACAACTTATGAACTGAGGCAGCTATGTCGAACCGTGCGAACTATATCAGAAACCATTTGTAACTGTCAGAAATCTTTTACCGTCTCAAGTCGCTCACGCCGGTCCGAATAACGCAGCTCACCGCTTCACCGCAGGCCGCCTTTCGTATCAGGGCACGGCTTTAGCCGTGCCGTAAAAGCCCGGTCCGAAGGACCGCACCTTTCTGCCGAAGGCCGAAGTGGAGCCGAAGGCGAAACTTGACACATCATATTTCTGGCGATTGAGAGATCACTTCTTTTTTAAATACTCCCCAATCTCCTTCTCCCACTCCGGACCCATCTTCGCATCCTCCCGCGCCATCTCCGCAATGTCCTGATTGACGGAGGGATCGAGCGCCGTCCGCTCATACATCACCCGAACCCGCGTTGTCCCCGCATCCACCGGCGTGAGCTGCACATCAATCCGCGTCGCCAGTTTTCCCTCGATCACAAACACATACGCCGCATGCCCCGCCTGCGCATCGAAGGCCGTATTCACCCACGTCGCCGAATGGTGTACGTGGTGCACTCGAAAGACCGCACCCTCCACATCCTTCGCCGGAACCGGATACACAAACTCAGGATCCCACTGCGGACCCGCCCACCCCCGCTCACCCTCCGGCCCGAACAACGCAAATGCCTCCGCCATCGGAGTCTGCACCGTAAACGTGAACTTGCTACGCGCATGCGCCATCAGACCCTCAGCCATCCCGAACCTCCCCAGCCGTCCAAATCTGTGGTGCAGCACGCCCACAATCAACACGACACCGGCAAGAATCAGCAAACCCATCCACACCCGCCTCATGCCTCGCCGCCTTTCTCCGTCAACCGATGACTCGCCGTCGCATCCAGATCGAGCCCGTAAACCTTCCTGAGCGCCGCCACCTGCTCCAGCGTCTCCGCCCCGAAGGCGCATTTGCCCTCGAGCGCATGCAGCACAATCCCCTCCAGCAGATCCCCCAGCGTCAGATCGCAATACTCCGCCAGCGCCTTCAGCACTTTCAGCAGACGCTTCTCGATCCGCACCCCCGTCTGCACCCGCTCGACAACAAACTTCTCCGCGTTCTCATCCATAATGTACCAATGTACACAGATACCAACACGAGCACAAGCTCTCATCACGCTCAGAGTTGTCAAGAACCGAATGCTCTATGCCATCCCTAACCCGTTCCATCTCAAGCCGGATAGCCTCCGACGAAGTTGGCGGAGAATTCCCTGGCGCTCGGTAGAATAAGAAGAGAGGGCAAGGATGGCGTTGCTAACCCTAGGTCAGGAACCGCCGTAGAATGAGATCTTTACAGTTTTACCCTTTGAAATGAATGGATTACAAAATATCTCCCGCTATTGTCTCCGAAGCCGCTTAAAATGAATGGCTTACAAATTAAGTTTTTAGAATGAATGGGTTACAGATTTACGGGGGGAGGGGGAGGGGGTAGGCTAGGGCCGCAGCCCGGCCCTGACAATCATCGCGGCCACATATGCCGCCCCAAATCCATTGTCGATATTCACCACCGACACATTCGGCGAGCACGAGTTGAGCATTCCCAGCAGCGCCGCAATCCCTCCGAAGGACGCTCCATAACCGACGCTGGTCGGCACCGCAATCACCGGAGCCGCGACCAGACCGCCCACAACGCTTGGCAGCGCCCCTTCCATGCCGGCGCAGACGATCACCGCGCGGGCCCGCCCCAGCGTATCTCCCTGGGCCAGGATCCGGTGCAGCCCGGCCACACCGACGTCGACCACCCGGTCGACCTCCAGCCCCAGATACTCGGCCGTGACCGCTGCCTCCTCGGCCACCGGCAGGTCGCTCGTCCCGGCGCAGACCACCGCCACCGGACCCAGCCCCGCCGGCTCGCCCGTCTGCCGCAGGCCCCCCTGCCTCAATCCAATGACGCGCGCTTCGGCATGGTACCGCGCCTCCGGCAACATCTCCCGGACGGCATGGTACGCCTCCACCCCGGCCCGGGTGGCGATCACATCCCCCCCGGCCGCCGCCATCCGCGAAAAAATCTCCGCCACCTGCGCGGCAGTTTTCCCCGCTGAATAAATCACCTCCGGCAGTCCAAGCCGCAGGCTGCGATGGTGATCGATCTTGGCGAATCCGGCGTCCTCAAAGGGCAGCCTGGACAGGCGCGCCAGCGCCTCTGCGGGCGAGGTCTCGCCCCGCTGAATCCCCTCCAGCATTTCCAGTATGGTTTCCCGCGTCATGCCGTTACAGGATGCTCCGCAAAGGCCACCAGCGCAGCCTCCATCACCACCTTGAGCGAAACCCCATGCTCGCGCGCCGCTCGCCGGCAATCCTCGTACTCTGGCATCGCATTGCGCCGCTCGCCGTTCTGGCTGCCGACCTTCACCCGGATCAGCCCGTAAGCCGTCTCCACCGTGACAAAGCTCCGCTCCAGGATCACTCGCTCGTCCGTCCGGTAACGGATCCCTAGCGTCGTCGTCTCCCGTAAGAGCAGTCCCTCGATCGCCGCCGCATCCTCAGGCTTGGTGAGCACCGTGAGCAGCGTCCCGAGCCGCCCCTTCTTCATGGTCGCCGCCGTTGCCATGGCGTCGAGCGCCCCATTCTCCAACGCCAGCTCCGCTGCATGTGCCAGCATCTGAGGGCTCGCATCGTCCACCGCGCACTCCAGGACTACCACCCGGTCCCGATTGCGCGCATCTGCGCTCTCGCCCACCGTCAGCCGCAGCACGTTCGGGAATCCCTCCGGATTCGCCGTCCCTGCCCCGTACCCGATTGCCCCCGCCGCCATCACCGGAGCTGTCCCGAACGTACAGCCCAGCGCCCGCAGCAACGCCGCCCCGGTTGGCGTCGTCAGCTCCCGTTTGGGTCCCGCCGCATACGTTGGAATGCCCTTGAGCAGCTCCGCCGTCGCTGGCGCAGGCACCGGAAACCGCCCATGCGCGCAGTGGATATGTCCGCTCCCCACGTTCACGGGCGACGCGTGCCACCGGTCCACGCCGAGCGAGCATAGCCCGGTCGCCCCGACCACGATATCCACGATGGCATCCACCCCGCCCACCTCGTGGAAGTGCACATCCTCCACCGGCACCCCGTGGATCCTGCCTTCCGCCTCCGCCAGCAGCCCGAATGCCCCCAGAGCCAGGGCCCTGGCGTCCTCTCGCAGGGGGGGCCCCCCAATCAGCTCGCGTATCTGCTTCCAATTTCTTCCGTGGATGTGAGAGTGCCCATGATCGTGCTCATGCGAGTGTTCTTGGCCTTCCTCGTGATGATGGTGTGCATGATCATAATGGCCATCTTCACCATCGGGCCCCTCAGCAAACTCGCCTCCGGCTTTTACATCGACCTTCGTTGACCGAATACCGCTTCGATCGACTAGATGAACTGCCAACGCGGCGTCAATATTGAGGGATTCGGCTGTTTGCTGCATCAGCTCTATTGAGACACCGGCATCGACAAGTGCTCCAAGCAGCATGTCCCCGCTAATGCCGGCAAAACACTCGAGATAGCCGATCCGCATGAGTCAGCCTCTAACCTTCTGCATCAGAACCTCAATAGGAAGAATCTCATTCATCGATCCGGAACGATAACCATCGCAATCGAGCGCGACGTAGTTGAAGCCCGCGGCATGCACGGCGGCGGACATTTGTCGCAAACGCGCAACATCGAGCGCCAACCCCAGCTCCTCCTCGGCGACCTCGATACGCGCAACGCTTCCATGATGCCTCACCCGGAAATTTCTCAGGCCCAGAAGCCGGAGCGCATCCTCTGCCTCTTCGACCATGCGCAATGCCTCAGGTGTGACGCGGCGGCCATATTCGATGCGCGACGAAAGGCAGGCTGAGGCAGGCTTGTCCCACACTTCAAGCTCAGCCTCCCGCGCCAGGATTCGAACATCGGCTTTATTCAGTCCTGCTTCCGCAAGCGGCGCTGCAATCTGGTGCGAGACCGCGGCGCGTTGACCGGGCCGAAAATCTTTCCGGTCATCCAGATTCAACCCGTAGGCGACGGCACCGAATCCAAGCTTAAGGCGCTCTCGTTCGAGGACTGTAAAAAGCTCGTCCTTGCAGTGGAAGCAGCGGTTGGCGTCATTTACCGCGTAAGCTTCACTTTCTAATTCGGCTGTTTCCACCGTCCGCAAAGGAATGGAATGTCGCCGGGCAAACTCGAGCGCATCTCGAAAGTGACTGCGGGAGAGGGAGGGAGAATCGGCAATGACTGCGAGCATCCGGTCGCCTAGAACACGATTTGCGGAATACGCCAGAAAAGCCGAATCCACCCCACCGGAATACGCAACGATGACGCTCTCCAGCCGGCGGAGAATGTCCTCCAGCAGTTGCTGTTTTCTGCTGAGTACCGCTGTTCCCGTTTCAGACATATTGCCCTGTCCGCCCTTCGATGATCGTAACCTGTCGAGTGCCGCAGACGCCAATCCGCTATATCGCATTGGCCCTGTTGCACATAAGAAGCTAAGGTATTAGTGATGGCTGTATTCGAACTGCGATCCCCGCTTACGGCGGAAGAACGTCAACAAAAAAGAAAGCTGATCCTGCAGGATTTTATATCGCTTCTGAGCCTCTTTGTGATCGCTGCTGCTCTGGCGGTGCTTACCTATTTTCTCTTCAATTCGTTCTCCCGGCATCGGCAGGTACTGGCGCGGAGATGGCTTGAAGCCGGCGACAACGCGATCTTGAGAGGACACCCTGGTGGGGCTGTCGAAGCCTTTCGTTCCGCCCTGGAATATAACCCGGGACAGCGCGACACAGAGATCAAACTGGCCATGGCCCTGGCAGCCGCAGGCCGCACAGAAGAATCCATCTCCTACTTCCGCTCTCTCCTCGAGTCAGCACCTGGCGACGGTCTCATTAACCTTGAACTTGCAAGACTTGCCTCAAAGCAGGGCAACGAATCCCGCGCTGTCGAATATTATGAGCGGGCATTGGATGGCACCTGGCAGGGAGACGGATACGAGCGGCGTCGATCCGTCAGGCTGGAAATGGCCCGGTACTTGATAGCCCAGAAAGATTACCCGAAGGCGCGCACGCAGTTGCTCATTGCCGCCGGCAACGCACCGGATGACCCGAAGGTGAAGCTGGAAATCGCTGACTTGATGGAGCAAGCGCAGGATCCGGCAAATGCGCTTGACATTTACCGCACTCTCGCAGACCGGAAACCGTACCCATTAGAGGCACTGGAGGGTGCTGGGCGGGTCGCCTTCACAATGGGCCGCTACCAGCTGGCCCATGGATACTTGGAAAGAGTCGTAAATCATCACGATTTTGAAACCCAGACAGAAGCCGTCCAATCGAGCAATCGGGCAATGCTTGCTGAGACGATCCAGATTCTGGACCTTTTCCCCGGGGATGATTTGCCGGTCAATGAGCGTGCCGAGCGCATATTAAACGCCGCGAAAATTGCGCATGCCCGTCTGGACTCCTGTTCAGCGAGCAAGTCCACGCCTTCTACGTTGCTTATGGATCTTTCAACGAAATGGCAACAGATTCCGGCCAAATTGAAGCCGCTTGCTTTGGCCAGAGATCCCCAGACGGAGCAGACGATCATGAACCTGGTTTTCGAAACAGAGAAGGAAACGGCTCAGCTATGCGGGGCGCCTGCTGGTGACGACGCTCTGCTCATGAAGATCGCGAATTCCACTGAGGTAGAACAGCAGTGAAAGTCGAGGACGCAATCGAAAATACAGAAGCGGCAGCCCCGGCACAGAAGTCGGAACTCGACAGGATTTTCCTCGAGAAGATTGCGCCGACCCGCGAAGAGCGCCTGTTTCTGGTGTTGTCGATCTTTATCGGGGTCCTTTCGGGGTTACTCGTTGTCTCGTTCCGGGTTGCTATCGAATGGATCAAGATTCTGACGCTTGGCTCGGCTCCTCACCCTGGGCAATACCGGCTTCTGTTTGTGCCTGCCTTGGCAGGCTTAATCGTAGCGGCTCTGGTTCAGTGGTTTTTCCCTGGCGCGAGCGGCAGTGGCGTTAACCAGACTAAGGCAGCGCTCTACATCTACAACGGCTATATCTCCTTCCGAACAGTCATCGGAAAATTCCTCACCTCGGCAATCGCCATTGGCGCTGGGCATTCGCTTGGCCCTGAAGACCCATCCCTGCAAATCGGCGCCGGTGTTGCTTCTATGGTTGCACGCAGATTGCGCCTGTCCCGCCAGAGCCTGCGATTATTCGCGCCCATCGGAGCGGCGGCAGGTCTCGCGGCCGCATTCAACGCTCCCATTTCTGCGATTCTCTTTGTTATCGAGGAGGTCATCGGGCGCTGGAGCGCTGCAGTGCTGGGGTCGATTGTGCTCTCTGCCATATCCAGCGTTGTAGTGGCGCGATGGTTCTGGGGCTCAGAGCCCATGTTTCGCATTCCACAAGTCACCCTGCACGATCCGCGCGAGTTGACTGCGTACGCAGTGCTGGGGGTCGCTGGCGGAATTGTTGCGCTCATATTTTCCAAGGCGCTCGGCTACCTGCGCCCACACCTTCGCGCTCTCGCACGCTGGACCCACTTCTTTCAACCGGGACTGGCCGGTTTGATGGTCGGAGCCATCGGATTTTTCGGATTTCCGCAGGTCATGGGGCCCGGCTACGGCGTCATCGATCAGGCGATGCACGGTCAGTTCGCCTGGAAATTACTCATTGCTCTGGCCTTGCTCAAGCTTCTGGCCACCACATTATCTTTCTCGAGTGGAACGCCGGGTGGCATGTTTGCTCCCACACTCTTCATTGGTGCAATGCTGGGTGCTGCGGTCGGCTCGTTTGAAAAGCATTACTTTCCCCACCTCACAGGCACAATCGGCGCATACGCGCTCACGGGAATAGGAGTCCTCTTCGCAGGATTCCTCCGGGCGCCCCTTACCTCCGTCTTCATGGTTCTCGAGGTGAGCGGCAATTACTCGATCGTTTTGCCCGTAATTCTGGCTAACACCATCGCTTACCTCCTTTCGCGGAGCCTTCAGGACGTACCGATCTTCGAGATTTTCACTCATCAGGACGGTCTGGACCTGCCTTCGATGGAAGAGCAGCGAGAGGAAAGTGTGCTTCATATCGAAGACGCTTTGCTTCCCCTCAATGTGCCGGTGGTAAGTGGAAGTGAACCAATCGAAGCAGTGGGGGCCACGCTTTCTCTGGATGAAACGCCGGCCTTCCTGGTCCAACTCTGGGATGGTTCCTGGTACACAATGACTAAAGAGGAGCTGATCGGCGCAATTGCAACCCTGACCGGCAATACACCGATCGAACGGGTGCTCAAACCTGACCGTGTGCCGTTGCTGTTTCCCGACCTTCCTTTAGACAGCACACTCCGCTACTTCCCAAGATGGCCTTTGCTCCCCGTACTCAATAGGGCGAACAAGAACAAACTCGAGGGTGTAATAAGCTTGGAGGACGTGTTGAAGCGCTATCAGAGTTCTTAGAGGGAGAACACTCTAATCTTTCACAGAACTCTTCCAGACACGCTGCGCCACCGTACGATGTTTCTACTATCAAAATCATGCTGACCTTGTATCAAAGGCTCATTCTGGGCTGCCTGCTCCTTATCGCGCTGGTGACAGGCGTCAGCATGTTGGTGCGCACCTCCTTCGTCCAACTGGCCGCCCTCGACACTTCCCAGCACACTGCGGATCAGGCTCTGGCTGCGCTCGCCGCAGTGCGGGCATCCTTAACGGCAGAAGAGCTGACCGCCGCGAAACTGGAGACTGCCCCAACTCCGCAGCTCTTCTCGCAGTTTGCGGCGCAGGCAAACCAGACCCAGGAAATTCTGGCAATAGCGAATACTGCGGTGAAGAGTTTCGATCCGAACTTTTCTGTGGACGATCTCATCAGGCAGCACAGGAGAATTCTCGATCGGTCCCGGCAGGTCGACCGGTTCGTGCCCCAGCTTGAGCAGATACGCGATGAGCTGGCTCGCAACTATGCCGCGCTGCAAGCCCAGCACGATCCGGCGGTGAGCAAGCTTGAGCAGGAACGCGCACGGCTGCGTGCACGGCTGATCAGCGCATGTGGCGCCAGCATCGCAACGGCAATTGCGATTGCCGCGGCGATGACTTTCTTTGTGATCGCCCCGGTCCGCCGTACTGCGCGTGCTGCCCGTCGCATAGGGCAGGGAGATCTGCAACAGCGTATTGAGTGGCGGCAGAAGGATGACCTCGGCGCAATAGCCACAGAATTGAACAGAATGTCAGTGCGCTTGCGTGACCTCCGCGAGACCGAATCCGGACGTCTTCAGATGGAGCATCAGCTGAGCGACGCCGTCCTGCAGTCGATCTTCGAGCCCGTGATTGTAACCGACGCAAAGGGTCACGTGCTCAAGCTCAATCAGGCATCCATGGAATTGTTGGGCAAGAGCTCATCCGACCGCATGGCTCTGGCGAATACCCCAGGCGGAGAAAAAATCCTTGATGCCGTGCGCATGGCCGTCTCGATGCAGCGTGCGTCGGCAAGTGAAGGTGAGGCTGCGCTTCTGCCCATGCGTATTGGCAAGGCGCAGCGTAGCTACCGTTTGCGCACCACACCCATGCGGGACGGCGAAGGGCATTTGCTGGGAGCCGTCACGGTCCTTGAGGATGTGACCGAGTTGCAGGAAGTCGATCGGTTCAAGACGCGTTTTCTATCCGTGGCCTCGCAAAAGCTTCGCGATCCCTTGCAACGCCTGCGCCTTTCTCTCTATGCCCTTTCGCGTGGTCACGCCGGAGAATTGAGGTCTCTGCAAAGAGAATTGATTGGCGGCGCCGAACAGGAAGCCGAACACCTGAATGACTTGATGGCGGATTTGATCGAAGTTGGTGAACTCGAGACCGGTCGCCGCGCATTGAAGATCGAACGGCTTCGCCCTATTGACATTCTGCGGGAAGCAGTTTCCCGGCACGAACAGGAGGCGCGCTCCAAAAAGATTGATCTGCAGGCGAACGCATTCGCAGACTTGGCTTACGTCAATGCTGATCGCAGAGCCTTGCGCAGTGTCCTCGACAACCTCGTCGTGAATGCCCTTCGATACACGCCCGAAGGCGGAATCATCACTCTTGAAGCCACCGAAATTAAGGACGGTGTCCAATTCTTCGTCCGCGACAACGGACGCGGAATCGAGGCCGAGCGGCTGCCTGCGATCTTTGGACGTTTCTCAGGCGGTTCGGATGAAGGCACGGGCTTGGGACTTGCGCTTGTACGCCGCCTTGTCGAGTCCCTCGGAGGACAGGTTTCCGTCGAGAGCAAATTCGGAAGCGGCACAACATTCAGCTTCACTCTGCCTTTCGCCACCGTTACCCCGACCCGCCATCCAGTGGAGGTCGGCTGAAGAATGAGCCCGGTAATCGAGCTTGAGCAACCCCAGATCGAGCTGGCGAAGCTGCGCGTCTACATAGGCGCAGCGCCCGGAGTGGGCAAGACATACCGCATGCTCGAGCATGCGCACCAGTTAAAGAAGCAGGGCGTCGATGTAGTCATCGGCCTGGTCGAGCCGCACGGGCGAGCTGAAACCGCCGCGCTCATCGGCGATCTCGAAATCATTCCTGAAAAGGAAATCCTCTATCGTTCCGTCACGCTGCGCGAGATGGACCTCGACGCCATCCTCGCTCGCAAGCCAAATACCTGCGTCGTCGATGAACTCGCTCACACGAATGTACCCGGGTCGCGCAATCGCAAGCGGTACGAGGATGTACTCGAGCTGCTGGATGCCGGAATCAACGTGATGACGGCAGTGAACATCCAGCACCTCGAAACGCTCAACGACGCCGTCTCCCGGTCGGCCAGCACCCAGATCCGCGAAACCGTTCCTGACAGCTTTCTCAAGCGCGCCGATGAGGTTGTGAATGTCGATGTGACCGTGGATGAGCTACGCACGCGCCTGCGCGAAGGGAAGATCTATGCTCCGGAGAAGGTCGAGCAGGCTCTCGCGAACTTCTTCCGCAAAGGCAATTTGAACATGCTCCGCGAGCTCGCTCTGCGCACGACGGCCGAGCAGGTTGGCACTGCCGCCGCTGAGTATCGACGTACCCAGGGACTGGAGCAGGCGCCGATTCCGGAGAAGGTCATGGTATGCCTCTCCTCGCGCTCCGGAACGGAGCGATTACTGCGAGCCGGAGCAAGAATTGCCGGAAGACTGGCCACCAACTGGTATGCGGTCTACGTCGAAACTCCCGACGAGGACAAGCGGCACGGCAACCCCGAGGCCTACGCGCGCCTCGAAGAGTATGAACGCATGGCTCGCGAGCTCGGAGCAAGAGTCGTGACCCTGAAGGGAAAGAGCGTCGCCGAAACACTGATCGACTTTGCGCGGCAGGAAAATATTTCCCACGTAGTCTTCGGCCAGTCTGCCCGCTCCCGTTTCGACATCCTTTTGCGCGGCTCGATCATCAATCGTTTCTTGGCGGAGATGCGCGAAACGACGGTCCAGGTAGTGCCGATGAACCGGGAGAAGAAGTAGCTCTAGCTATCGAGCTTGCCCCTTCACTCGATACTTTCACCGGATGGCGACCGGAATTTCATACCACGCAGGTGATTCTTTCCGGCAGTAAATTTGAGGGTGGTACACTCTCTGTGATTCATGGGCAATCTTTCACGGATGGGTCGCCAATGACCCAGGTTACGGTCCAGTTAGAGAGAGTTTGCAGGGACTACGGCGTCGGCCAGCTAGTCCATGTGTTCGGTGACGTCGACCGGAGCATCTCACAAGGTGTACGGGTGGCTGTCGTGGGCTTAACGAGCAGTTCCTCACGTCGATCGTTAACTAAGCTCAAGACCGAACCTCAATAAAATGCCCAATTCGACCCTTTATCATGGATGTGCTTCAATCGCCGAAGTCGTTTTATCGCTTTCAGACGAACCAGGAAACGGTGTGGATCTCCCATGGTAATGCCTAGCTCGAAGGCCGGTCGTGGTGCCTCTCGCCGCCGATTCTGGTTGGCGATGTCGGGTCTTGTCATGGCGCTTGCGCTGCTGCCCTTTTCCTTTAAAGTTGAACGCCGTCTGGAGACGACTGTTCACATTAAGGGTGGAGAATCCGAAGAAGTTGACCAGGAACTGGCGCAACGTTTCCAGTCTCCCTACGCCCACCGTCTCGTGCTCGTGATCAGCGGCATTCCCGATCCCGATTCAGCACAAGCCGCTGATGCATTGAGTTTTTTAACCAGTTCATTGCGTAGTGTGCCTGGAGTGTCGGGTGCCATCTCGAGTCTGGATTGGCCGGATCCCCTCTTCACGGGTAACAACGGCGGGGCATTGATTATCATTGGGTTAGATCCGCACGACAAATCTGTCGAGGCCCTGGTCCCTACACTGAGAGCAAAAGCGGACTGGATGCAAGGTCAGCTTCGATCGCAATACCCCAATATCAAACTCGAGATTACCGGTGAAACGCCACTGAACTTCGATCTTCGCAAGGTCAGTGCCGATGACGTCCGGCACGCCGAGGAACGTGCGATGCCGGTAACTCTCTTGCTGCTGTTACTGGCTTTCGGCACTCTTCTGGCCGCACTCTTGCCTCTGGGAGTTGGAGTACTCTCCATCTCGATGGCGTTGGGAGCGGCTGCGCTCCTTGCGCCTTATATGCATCTGTCGATTCTGGTACAGAATCTGGCGACGATGCTTGGCCTTGGCCTGGGCATCGACTATGCACTGCTGATGGTGAGCCGGTTTCGCGAAGCATTGGCCGACGGATGTGATCCCGGCTGTGCTGCCGATATTTGCGCCGAGCAAGCGGGCAAGACGCTCATAGTTTCGGCCACGACGGTTGCAATCGGATTTTCAGCGCTGCTGACTGTGCCTATCAGCGAACTGCGCTCCATTGGGATAGCTGGCCTGCTGGTGACCATTTTGAGTGTCATGCTGTGCACATTTGTTCTGCCTTGGGTGCTTGGCCTACTGGGTCATCACATCAATGCCGCCAGGGTGCCTCTTCCATTCAAACGATTCAGGACGCAGGAAAGCCTCTGCGCGGCGAGTGAGCGGTGGGCGCGATGGGGCAGCATAGTCACCCGCCGGCCCTGGACAGCTCTGCTTATCGCCGGGATTCCGCTTCTCGTCCTTGCATTTCAGGCACGCAGGATCTCTGTCGGACTCCCCGACCGCGGATCGCTCCCCGCCCAGGCCGAGTCGGTGAAAGCTCTGCACACACTTCAGCGCATGGGGCGCTCCGGTATTGTGGATTCCCTCCGAGTTGTCCTGGAGCTGCCGCCGCAGGCTTCGGCGCTTTCGCCGGTGGGTTGGCAGGCTGTCACTCGACTGACCCAGCATTTCCAAAGCGATCATAAAGCGGAAGAGGTTCTATCTCTCCCGACCCTCACGGGAATGTCCGACACTGCGGATGCTGTCCACGATGTGCCGGAGCCAATCCGCAAGAGCTTGTTAAGCACCGATGGGCAAGCTACCTTGATTGAGTTGCTGCCAACCGCTAGGCTTACGCCCAGCGAACTGATGCGATGGGTACGAGAAGTGCGTTCCACCGATGTCGCGGCAATAACCGGGGTTTCCGGAGCCGTACTGCGGGTTGGCGGCATTCCCGCGCTCAATGCGGATTACGAATCTGTGGTGAATGAACGCCTGCCGAAGGTGATCGTGGGCGTCATATTAGGGAGCCTCGTGGCGCTCCTGCTCGGGCTACGCTCCTTATTCGCGGCTGTCAAAGCAATCCTGCTCAATCTGCTCTCAGTGGGCGCCTCATTTGGCACTTTGGTTCTTGTTTTCCAGGAAGGCCACGGTAGCAGAGTCTTTGGTCTCGACGGACCGACCGGCGCCGTATTCCCGATCGTGCCGATTCTCGCCTTTGCCATCGTCTTCGGCTTGAGCATGGACTATGAGGTCTTTTTGGTCGCCCGAGTCCTGGAGGAACGGCGTCGCGGTTTATCTGAAAGATCAGCGGTGATCGAGGGCATGGCGCGAACCGCTGGGCTGATCACCAGCGCCGCGGCAGTTATGATCGCGATCTTCATCGCGTTCACCGTGGGAAGCTTTCTCGTCGTCCAGATGCTGGGTTTTACGCTCGCCGTAGCAGTGTTCATCGATGCCACAGTCGTGCGGATGGTTGTCGGCCCGGCGCTATTGCAGCTGGCTGGCGACTGGAATTGGTGGCCGTTTGGCTTATATGGAGCGCCGGTGACATCTGAAAAGGAACTCATTCCCTGACGGTGAACACCGGCATTGCTGAAGCTCGCCGGTTCAGGGCCTCGCAACAATCTTTTAAGCGCTTCCGGTTATTTCGATTGCTTTCCCTGAGCGCCTGATGGGCTGAGATCAAAGTCCTTCATACTAAGTTTTGCCTTTCCCGAGCCCCCTTCGATGACAAGCATCGACGAGCCCGGCTTGCCCTGCAGCTTTGCCTCCACTTGCGAAGCAGACCAGGCGCCGTCGACCTGCCGCAGGCCATAGTAAATGAATTCCTTCTGCTGTCCCGTCCCGCGAAGCGTCTTCACTGCGTGCACAGGGAACAGGATGGTGCGGTCAATCCACGATGTCACCGAATCGTAGTGAGTCCGGTCCTGAGGGCCTGGTGTGCTCTTTAGGACAAAGCATTCCCGTGCGCCATATTTCTCCGGTGGCAAAAGCTCCTGATTCTTCCAGAAGAACTGGCCTTCTATCATGTCTTCATAGGAGAAGTCTGTTCCCACAAGCGGGTCATTCCAGCGTTCGAATGGCAACGCGCTGGCAGCCTTCTCGCCCGGAAGTTGCGCCTCAATGGTCAAGTGCCCATTCGCGGTCATATGTAGGAGAACGCTGGTCTTATCTGGGCCCGGTCCGGAGATCACGGTGAGCAAACGCAGTCCATCAGGAAACCAGTGAGCCTTGCCCACAAACTTGTAAGTCGTCCGTTTGCCATCAGCTTCGACCCGTGTGATTCGCCCGGTTACGCGGTAATCCAGGCTCTCGATACGTTGGCGGGAGCTGGTCATCACAGTCTGGAGGTCGGGACTTGCCGCAAGGGTCACCGATGAGTCCACCAGAAACAACAGCGACAGCAACGCAATGGACGCTCGAATCGTCCCGGTGGCGCAATTCGCCCATCTGGCCTTTGGGTACCGGCCGAACTTGCGGCTGCGAGAAAGCATCGCTAAACGGCGCAGGAAGGTCATGGCTATGTACACAGGCAAAGTCTATATGATGCTCATTCACGACGGCAGGTAGTAATTCTCGAGCCGTCGTGAGCAGCCCAATTCACCAGATTGACTTCACTCAAAAGTTTTCTTACTGTGGGTGTGAGCGCAGAGGGCGCATCCAGTCCGCGGGAAGGGCCGTGCCCACCTCCAGTACGACAACCTGAACGAATCTTCTTTCCAGCCTGAATTGTGCGGACTCCCAGGCAAGCATCGAAAGGAGCTTCGTATGTTTGATAGAGAATTATCCGCCCGTCCTAGCCTCGAACAATATAAGAAACAAGCCAAAGATCTAACCCGGGATTACGCGCTCAGTAATCCAGACGCGATTGCGCGCGTCCGGAAGCATCATCCACGCCTGCACGCTCTCCTCAAGAACGATCCAGCAACCAAACCGGCGAGCCCTCCTGCCGTCAATCTCTCCGATGCGCAACTCGTCATCGCGCGCGAGCATGGTTTCGAAAGCTGGCCGAAATTTGCCCGGCACATCGAGATGATTCGCATGATCGAATCGGTGAATGCTCTCTCTGATCCGGCGTCGGCATTCATTGAAGTCGCGTGTGTGCCGCGCCATTCATGGCACGGTTCGGGAACGCTCGAGCACGCGGAGATGATCCTGGCTCGGTATCCGCATGCAGCAAAAAGTAACATTTATGCTGCGGCGATTCTGGCTGATGAAGCAACGGTGCGTGATTTCCTCCAGCAGAGCCCCGGAAGCGCAAACGCTGCTGGTGGTCCGTATCAATGGGATGCGCTGACATATCTTTGCTTTTCGCGCTATCTGCGCATCGATAAGACGCGGTCGGAGGCGTTTCTGAGCACAGCGCGCACGCTGCTCGATGCGGGTGCGAGCGCGAAGACCGGATGGGTCGAGATGATCGACCACCCCACGCCGCGTCCCACATTCGAGAGCGCGATCTACGGCGCGGCGGGCATCGCGCAGCACGCCGGACTGACCCGGCTGCTGCTGGAGCGGGGCGCCGACCCGAACGACGAGGAGACCCCGTACCATGTGCCGGAGGGCTACGACAACACCATAGTGCAGATCATGCTGGAAAGCGGCAAGCTTACCCCTGCATCGCTGGTTACAATGCTCGTGCGCAAAGCCGATTGGCACGATGAGAAGGGATTGCAAATGGTCCTCCAATATGGCGCGAATCCCAACGCCATGCCGGTTTGGGGATACAGTCCACTCCAGCACGCCATCAGGCGCGACAACGGCATGGACTTGATCACGCCGCTCATGGATTTCGGAGCCGACCCTGGATTAAAAAATTCGAAAGACGGCAGGACAGCAACGGCAATGGCGGCGCGCAGAGGACGAGGCGATCTCCTGCGGCTCTTTGAGGAGCGTAGCTTCACACTCAACCTCGCCGGTGTCGATCGACTGATTGCGGCGTGCGCACTGGGCGATCGGGAGAACGCGCAGATGCTCGCGTCACGCGAGCCGGCCCTCCTGCAGGAACTGCTCGCCGACGGCGGAACTCTGCTCTCGGAGTTTGCCGGGAATGCCAATGTCGAGGGAATGCGGTGCCTGCTCGATCTGGGAGTCGCCGTCGATGCGCCGTATCGTGAGGGGGATCCTTATTTCGAAATCGCGAAGAACAGCACAGCGCTGCACGTGGCGGCATGGCGCGGATGGCCGCAGGCCGTGAAAGAACTGCTCACGCACGGCGCCGCTGTCAACGCCCCCGATGCCAGGGGGCGTACGGCGCTCCAACTGGCGGTGAAGGCGTGCGTGGATTCGTACTGGAAGCGGCGGCGCTCGCCGGAATGGATTGAGCCGCTGCTCGCGGCAGGCGCCGCGATGACCGGAATCGAAATTCCAACTGGATATGAAGAGGCGGATGATCTCCTGCGCCGCTATGGAGGTTAGTCACCATCCGTGATTACTTGGCGAAGCGCGCCAGCATCGGACCGAGAACCGCGAGAAAAAGCACATAAGCCGCGGCAAGCGGTCCGAGTCGCGGTTCGATGCCCGCGCCCAGCCCGGCGATCACGATGGAGAACTCTCCGCGAGCGATGAGCGCGGCGCCGGCGCGAATGCTCCCCGCGCGGTCAATGCCGGCGCGCTTCGCTCCCCAATACCCGGTGGCAACTTTGGTGAGGGCGGTGATGACACCGAGTCCGATGGCGAGGGGTAGAGCCGGCGGCAGCGTCGCAGGGTCAATCTGGAGACCGAAGAAGAAGAAAAAGATTGCCGCGAATAGATCCCGCAGCGGCGAGAGAAGCTTATGGGATTGCTCGGCGGCAGGGCCGGAAAGCGCGATCCCCACAAGGAATGCGCCGATCTCTGCGGAGACCTGGAAACGCGCGGCGATGCCTGCGACCAGGAGAACCAATCCGAATGTGCTCAGCAGAATGATCTCTTCTGATTGATGCGAGACAAATCTGCTCAGCTGACGTCCGAATCTAAGGGCTAGAAACAGTACGAGAATGACAACTGCCACGGCGATTGAGACGGAGGTGACGACCTTCGCAGCTCCGCCCCCAAGGAGCGACACGCCCACAAGCGGCAGGTAGACCGCCATGGCCAGGTCTTCGAGAATGAGAATGGAGAGAACGGTCGGAGTCTCCGGATTGTCGATGCGCTTGAGTTCCGAAAGAACTTTTGCAATCACTCCGGACGACGAAATATAGGTGATGCCGCCGAGCAGAACCGCCGCCACCGGCTTCCACTTGAGCAGCAGGCCGGTCACCAGTCCCGGCGTAAAGTTCAGCAGGAAGTCCGCTCCGCCCGCCGGCAGGCCGACGCGGAGGTTGGACATCAACTCCTCTCCATCGCATTCCAGCCCGAGCATAAAGAGCAGAAGCAGCACGCCAATCTCTGCGCCAGTCCCAATGAAGTGCTGGCTCAGGGGAAGCGGGCGCAGGCCTCCGTTGCCAAACGCAAGCCCCAGCAGAAGGTAAAGGGGGATAGCCGAGAAACCCATGCGGTTGGCGAGCCTGGCAAGCAGCGCCAGCACGATAACGGCGGCGCCGATTTCGATGAACAGTCCAGCGTCGTTTGATTCAGCAAAGATCAGCAGAGTCATTTGGAGATGCGGGAATTCTAACTCAGCGACTTTTCAGGTTTTCAGGCTCGTGTTGCGATTCGCCAGAAGGCCTCGCAATTAATTGCCAAATACAGCCGTTTGGCGGAGTGCGATTTTATTAAGGCGCTGCCCACTGCGGTCGGAAAATCTGCATCCCAAAACAAGGCCCCAAAACTGAACCGTCATGGTTACACATTTAAGATTCCCCATTTTGCTGGTTTGCATTTGTACGTTGCTGGGCGGATGTAAGAAGAATTCCGCACAGGCTGTTCCTCCTGTCCAGGCGGACACAAAGCCTGTGGCGATCAAACCGGCGCCCCCGACCCCGATTGCGGTGAAGAAGCAGGAGCTTGGAGATCCTGCGTGGGATCCGCAGTGGGATGTGATCGTGGAACAGGCGCTTCCACCGGAGATGCTCGGGCCGAAAGCCGCGCATGACGTAAAGCCTTATTGCCCGAGGTTCGCTCGGTTGAATGAGGCGGACAAGCGCGCCTTCTGGGCATATTTCTTTCAGGCGCTCGCCGGGGCTGAAGCCGGCCTGAAGCCGACGACGACAGTTCGCCACACCGAACCCGAAGTAGCGAAGGTCGACCCCGTGACCAAGCGCATGGTGCGCAGCCAGGGCTTGCTGCAACTTGCCTACATGGATGCCGACCGCTACGGCTGTGACTTTGACTGGGACAAAGACAAGGCACTTCCGATGAAAGATCCCGCAAGGACCATCCTGCAGCCCAGAAACAACCTCGAGTGTGGAGTAAAAATTCTCGACAATCAGCTCTTCGCACTGAACAAGCCGTTGCTCAGCAGCACGAGCTACTGGTCCACTCTGCAGCCCGGAACCGTGAGCCATCGGGTGTTTGCAAAACAGATGGCAAATGTTCCAGATTCGTGCCGGCCGGTGCCGAGAAGAAAGACATCACAGATGGCTGAAGCCGCGAATCGTTGACTGCGGAAGCCGAGAATCGCGTCAGGCGCGCGCCTGCGGCACAGCCTCTTCCCAACGTCCCTGCGCCTTGAGAATCAGCTCGATGACTTCACGCGCTGCCCCTTTACCGCCCGGAGCCTGCGTGATGTAGTGGCTGACGGCCTTCAACTCGAACGCTGCATTCGCGACGGCAACGGCCAGCCCTGAGCGCCGGGCAAGCGGCATATCGGGCAGGTCATCGCCAAGATAGGCAACTTCGTCTTCGGTGACTCCTGCCTTCTGCAAGCACTCGTCATACGCCGCCATCTTTTTGGCCTGCCCGAGGTAGACGAACTCCACCCCGAGTTCCTCGGCACGGCGTCTGACAGCGGGTGACCTGCGGCCAGTGATAAACCCCGTCTTGATGCCCATGGTGTGGGCAAGGCTCAACCCCTGGCCATCATGCGCATCAAAAACCTTCATCTCGGCAATCTCGCCGTCAGGCAGAGAAATGAGGCAAACCCCGCCATCGGTAAGGGTGCCGTCAACGTCCATAAGAAAAAGACGAATTTTGCGGGCGCGGTCTGTGACCGAGAGCGGTGCATTCTCTTCCATAAAGGGATTTTACCTTGCACCTTTGGATGGGTCATTTACGCGCCCGGGTGCACACTTTTCTTCTAAGTTTGCGTGAAAATTTGAACAGGGAGAAAGGATGGTCTTCGCATCGCCCACTATCGCGTCGCCGGAGTTGACAAACTAAACTAAACCGTTCAGTATTGCTACTGAACTGAACGGGAGATCAGATGATTCGCGTGCAGAACCTGGTGAAGACCTTCGGAGATTTCACCGCTGTGAAGGATATCTCTTTCGACGTGGCACAGGGCGAGATATTTGCCTTCCTCGGTCCGAATGGCGCCGGCAAGACGACAACTATCAAGATGTTGACAACTCTGCTCCGGCCGACTAGCGGCGCGATCGAGCTTGACGGGCTGAACCCGACCGTTAGGCAGAAGGAGGCGCGGCAGCGCTTCGGAATTGTCTTCCAGGATCCCAGCCTTGACCAGGAGCAGACGGCCTGGGAGAACATGGACCTCCACGGCGTGCTCTACCACGTTCCGCGCAAGCTCCGCGCGGAACGCACCGAGCTGCTGCTGAAACTCTTCGAGCTTTGGGACCGCAAGGACAGCTATGTAAAAACCTTCTCCGGCGGTATGAAGCGCCGTCTTGAGATCGCTCGCGGATTGCTGCATACGCCCCGCATCCTCTTTCTCGACGAGCCGACTCTGGGCCTCGATCCGCAGAGCCGCAACCAGCTCTGGACCCACGTCAGAAATTTGAACGAAACCGAGAAGACGACCGTCTTCCTTACCACGCATTACATGGACGAGGCTGACCGCGTGGCGCACCGGATCGCGATCATGGATCACGGCAGCATCGTCGCTCAGGGAACCTCGGCAGAGTTGAAGGCGCAAACCGAGAGCGAATCCCTTGAGGCGGCTTTCCTTGCGCTGACCGGCTCGTCGCTGCGCGATGAGGCTGCAAATGCTGCAGATCAGCTACGACAGGTAGCCAGAATGTGGAGGCGATAACTCAATGGGCGCGATATACATCTTGTGGTTGCGCGAGCTGAAGCGATATGTGCGCTCGCGGGTGCAGATTGTGGTCTCCCTCGGGCAGCCATGTCTCTATCTGCTTGCCCTGGGATTCGGACTCGGGCCAGTCTTCCGGAAGGCGGGGCTGGGTAGCTATCTGCAATTCATGGCGCCAGGCGTGATCGGTATGACCGTGCTTTTCAGTTCGATATTCTCGGGAATCGCCATGCTCTGGGACCGGCAGTTTGGCTTCTTGAAGGAAACGCTGGTGGCTCCTGTCTCGCGCATGCAGATCATGATCGGACGAACGCTGGGCGGCGCAACCGTCGCAGTGCTGCAAGGCACCCTGATCCTGGGGATCTGCCTGATTGCCGGCTTCCGCCCGCACAGCTGGATGGCAATACCCTTGGCTTTTGTCTTCGTCGTTCTCATCGCGATCGTCTTCGCGGCGTTGGGAACTGCGCTTGGTTCGGCAATCAAAGACATGCAGGGGTTTCAACTCGTCATGAACTTCCTCGTCTTGCCAATCTTCTTTCTATCGGGAGCGCTCTATCCCCTGGCGAACCTGGGTGTGGTGCTGACGGTGATCACCCGGTTTGACCCGTTAACGTATGGCGTGGATGGACTGCGTGGAGCACTAATCAACCAATGGCATTTTCATCCCGTCCTCAACGCCGGTGTGCTGGGCGCAATTGCCCTGGCATTTCTGAGCTTGGGCGCATATCTCTTTTCAAAGATTGAGGTCTGAAAGATTGAAGTGTGACGAAACGCGGTTGAACCAATGGTAAGGCCGAGAAGCGCGCAGGCGCACAGCAAGGTGTTGGCTGCTGCAGCTGAGCTCTTCGCCGCGTCGGGGATTGACGCGACCAGCATGGACGCCATCGCCGATGCCTCGGGGGTAAGCAAAGCAACCATCTATAAACATTGGGCCGACAAGGACCGACTTGTTCTCGAAGTGATGGCGCATCTGTTCGGACTCGATGAGGAGCCGGTAGTCTTCGATTCAGGCGATTTTCGCGCGGATCTGCTGGCGCAGCTCCGGCATGAGCGGGCGAGCAAATATAAAGGGCTGCAGGAAAAGATCATGCCGCACCTGATCGCTTACGCTTCGAGAAACCAGGTCTTTGGCACGGCCTGGCGCAACCGCGCCATCGAGCCGGCGCGGGTGGCGTTGGTGGACCTGATCAAGCGCGGCGAAAAGCGCGGCGTGCTGAAGCAGGGTATTGATCCCGAGATCGGGATCGCACTGCTGCTCGGCCCGATGATCTACGGCAAGTTCTTCCTGAATCGAAAGCTCGGTAGAAAGTCTCCCGAGAACCTAGAGATTCATACCGCGGACGCATTCCTGGCCGCATTCGGCAGGCCAAAAAACAAAAAAGACGCCAGGTGATCTGCCACGAGGAGGCCCGGCTATCTCGCCAGAGCCGCATTCCGGCCCGCGCTAATAAGGTTCGCCATGATCCGGTAGGCTCCTGGGACAGCCTCCGGAAACTGCCTGTACAGTGCATAGGCGACATAGATATACGTGCCCTTGCCGTAGCGCGCAATGATCAGGCCTCCGTGTTGCGGCTCCTGCCCTGGATCATGCGTCTCCGTCGGCGCAGCGTAGTGGCTGTCCCAGGATTCGAGGAAAGAATGGCCTCGTTCCTCAACCCATCCATCGAAATCAGTGGAGGTAACGTGGTTTGGCCACTGGAAGAGAGGATGATCTGTCACCATCACAGGTGCAGTTTCATCCACAACCCGTTCTGCCTGTCCGAGAGAATAGGGATACGGTCCATAGCTGCGAAATCCATTGCTCTGATATTGAACAATCAGGTTGCCGCCCGCCTTCACATAGTCGAGTATCCGCTGGCTGTTCGCTGCCAGCTCCGGCCGGTTTGAGTAGGCGCGAATGCCGATAAGAATGACATCGTAGCGGCTCAGGTCCGCCGAGGCGATTTCAGCCGCGCTGAGCAGGTGAGCATGGATTCCCAGCTGTTCCAAAGCCTGCGGAACATCATCGCCCGTTCCCATCACATACCCGACATTCAGATGCGGAGCCACTTTTACATCGACGCCCCGCGCCCGATATATAGCAGGGCGGTAAAAGTAGTAGGGCCGCAGTCCCGGATAGCCCACTGTCTCGAATCCATCGCTGAAGACCTGGTTGCCGCTCTGGGCTGTGGCCTTCAGCGTGTAGCCCTCAGAAGCGAGGTCAATTGGATGGACCGTGAACTGGGCTGGCGTTGCATCATTGCCGCGTAAATGAAACTGAAACTCCGCCGGGTCTGACGTCCAGCCTGCGGGCAGTTCCAGGCGCAGGGTGCCGTCAGCCGTTTCCTGCTGACTGTTTTTCACCGAGACCGTCAAGGGAAACGCCGTTGAGCCGAGCGGCACCACGCCAGCCGTGGCGGCAAGGTTCACGGAGATGCGCGGCACCACGACCAGCGGCTGATAGAGATCGCCGTATCCATGTTCGCGGTGTATTGTCTGCACTACCTGGCCCAGGCGGATCGGAACACCGTTGTAGTTGAACTCGGCCCATCCAGCCAGCGGATACGGCGCAAATGGCCGGTTCAGCAGGCTTGGGTCAGAGATATCGTAGTAAGGCTGTTCCGGCGTCGGGCGAGTGAAGTAGGGGCGGGTGTAAGGCGCATCGTGAGGCACGTTGACGCGGTAGATTGCATCGCCGTTGTTGCTCGTTGTGGCATCCATTCCCGGTGTTCCCAGCCGCGTCGTCTTCCACTGCGGTCCATCCGATGACTCAAGCCAGGTGCGCGTAAGGCGCAGTTGGCCTCCGGCTGTCCAGGGTACGGCGCTCGCGACGTGAAGACGCACATCAAACTCTGCACCGGGAGTGACTGTGGTAGCGGTCTCTTGAGCAAAGATGGGCAGCGGCGCCGGCTTGTCCGCGGTGCGCGGGATAACGAGTGCGTTGACATGGAGCCCCAGTGCCTCGGCAAGGGCAGTATTGAACTGTGTCAGTTTGATCTCGAGTTCGTGGACGACGTTTGCCTTGTCATCGTTGCTGAGCGAGCTTGCATTGACCGCGTCGATAAGCTCCTTCGTCTTCGTGTATCCAATAGCCAGCTCGGGCGCAATCTTCTCGGGGTTCGAAGGCAGATAGCCAAAAGTTGCCGTCATCACGTGCTGGTCAATGTCTTTGAGAGCCGTCGTCAGGAACGCGGTGTCGCCATGCGCAAGCATGGCAATTCCGGGTAGCGTCGTATCGATGCCGTCGAAGAAGTTCTTTTCCGGCCCGCTCGCCGGAACATGCGTGCCGTAGAGGTGATAGCCGACATTGAATGGTCCGCGCAGCGGAATGTTGCCGCCCCCATTCTGTGACTTCTGCTGGCTCCAGCCCTCGCGTGACATCTGGATATACGAGCGGCCCAGGATCGGGTCGAAGGTGCCCTCCGGAATCTCAACGTCCGTTGAGGGAACGGTGTTCGTCCACTTTTCCGTCACATAGTCATAGAAGCGTACCGGAGACCACTTGTTCGTCGCATAGTCGTAGATGCCCTGGCTCGTAGTGGCGAAAAAGGGAATCCGCGCATAAACCTTGAGCGGCGACCACGGCCGCAATCCCTGCGCAATCTGGTCAGGGAAGACATTGGGATCGCCTGCGAGCTTGAAGACCTCCTGCGCCGCCTCGCCCGACACCTGGTGGTGGCCATGCCCGTCGGTGATATTGCCCGTGAAGACCGAGGTGATCACCAGCGGCCGGTACATCCGCACCGCCCGGACAACGTCGTAAAGCACGCGATCCCGTCCCCATTTTTCGTGCGCTTCATCAATCGTCTTGGAGAAGCCATAATCGGCGACCCGCGTGAAGAACTGCTCAGTTCCGGAATATTGATCGGCAAGGAGCAGCTCGTTGGTGCGAATGAGCCCCAGCGCGTCATCCGCCTCGCTGGACATGGCGTCCTGCCCGCCCTCCCCTCGCGTAAGGGTGAGAATCGCCGTGCGTGCACCAAAGCCACGCGATTCGAGCGTCAGCATGCCCCCGTCTTCATCATCGGGATGCGCGACGATCATCATGAGACTGGCCCACGTGTGCAGCTTCTTGAGAGTCTGAGCCAGCCCATCGGCGCCACGGTCTTCAGGTAGGCGATGAGCGTCGGACGAAGCCGTGATGGAGGTCTGCCACGGTGTAACCTGAGCCAATAGCGGCACAGCGAGCAGGCAGGTTAGAGCGAGAACAGCGGCAGGGCGCAGGCGGATCAGAGCGGCGTCACGCATTTAGAGCCAGTGTACAATCCGCATGATTCCGGCTGCGCGGCAACCGCGATGGCCAGTCCGCATTTGAACCGCGGACTGGCTTTCACTCAGTGGGGCAGCAGCGTGTTGATGGTGCCAAAGACCTCGTCGTAGTTGCCGTGCTCGACGGCATGGCGTAGAAAATCCACACGCTTCACGCAGATCTCAGGCGGCGTGGGCTGCGTCTTGAGGATGTCGATGGCCTCCGCAATAAAGTCCTTGAGGGGCATCGCGCGTGGATCGGCAGCCTGGCCCGCGCCCATGAGCTCGGTCGGCACGTATGGCGGAATCAGCTCGAGAACCTCGACGTTGTGTCCTTGAACTGACAGCCTGGGCGCCGCATTCTGCGGAGTGTGGATCTGGGCGGAAGAGCATCACGACGAAATCATTCGTGCCCGCAAGGCATTACCGGCGGGGAAACAGCCGTCGTGATTTAGTCTTGTTTTCGAGCCATCATTTCCCGTCCCCGCGTCGACACGATTGACTGACTCCGCCCAGCCCGCGCCCGTCCTCGAACGCAAAGTCGGCCTCTCCAGCGCCATCTCGCTGAACATGATGAACATGATCGGCGTCGGGCCGTTCATTACCCTGCCGCTCGTTGTCGCAGCCATGAGCGGCTCGTTAGGCAGTTGGGGAGCGATCCTGGGATGGGTGCTCGGCGCAGTCATCGCGATGTGCGACGGCCTCGTGTGGGCCGAACTGGGCGCCGCCATGCCCGAAGCGGGAGGCTCCTACGCCTTTCTTCGCGAAATCTACGGACGCGACAGTGCCGGAAGATTGGTGTCGTTCCTCTATATCTGGCAGCTGGGATTTACAGCCCCGCTTTCAATCGCGTCCGGCTGCATCGGCCTTGCGCAATACGCGGCATATCTCTGGCCTGTCCTGAATGCCCCTGTGTGGGACGGGCGCGTTCGCATCGTGAGCCTGGTTGCGGCGGCGACATGTGTCGCGGCCGTAGCGCTCCTTTATCGCAATGTTGGAACCGTCGCGCGCATGGCGTGGGTGATGACAGCCGGTGTGCTGTTCACAATCGGAGCGGTGATTGTTGCCGGTGCCACACACATCCAGCCGGCATTACTCGCGATGCCCCATAGCTCGTTTGCATGGAACGCGGCATTTTTTCAGGGACTCGGAACCGCCACTCTGCTGGCCACCTACGACTACTGGGGCTATTACACCGTCTGCTTTCTCGGCGGAGAAGTGAAGGAGCCAGGAAGAACAATTCCGCGCGCCGTCGTCTGGTCGATCGTCATCGTGGCCGTTCTATATCTCTCGATGAACGTTAGCGTCACCGGGGTAATTCCAACCGCCGAGATGACGCGGGCCAGCACGGCGAAGTTTGCCGTGGTTGCCGCACTCATGGAGCGGACCTTCGGCGATGCCATGGCGAAGGTGCTGGCGCTGCTGGTCATGTGGACCGCCTTTGCCTCGGTGTTTTCCCTTTTGCTGGCCTACTCGCGCGCTCCATACGCGGCTGCAAAAGACGGCAACTACTTTCGCGCCTTTGCCCGTTTGCACCATCGGCACCATTTTCCAAATGTATCTCTCCTTGCGTTGGGTGCCGTTGCTGCGGTCTTCTGTTTCTTCAATCTGGCGCAGGTAATCGCTGCGCTGGTAGCTATCCGCATTCTGCTTCAGTACGTGCTGCAGCAGATCGGTGTGATTGTGCTGCGGGTGCGCCGCCCGGAAATGCCCAGGCCTTTTCGCATGTGGCTTTACCCGTTGCCGCCATTGATCGCCCTGGCCGGATTCCTGTTCATACTCATCTCCCGCCCCGATGCATCACGGGAGATGATGTACGCGGCAGTGGTTGCAGTCAGCGGGAGCGCGCTGTATCTCTTACGTGCGCGCAAAAGGCGCGAGTGGCCGTTCGCCGGCGCCCATCATTGGTCGGATGGAAGGTGATCGCGATACCTGTCCCAATGATTCACGATGGCATCGACCACTGGACGGCCGACCCGATACGCGCTTTCCAGAGCCGGCAGATAAGCTCCATACTTGCCCACTTTCTGTTCCGCCAGGCTTTCAGCCGCGCTTAAGCCCAATGGAGGCTGATCATAATTGCTGACCGTCCGAAGGATGAACACCCGCCGGAGGTCAACCTTGCCCGCGTGAGAAAGAAATGTGAGCGACTGCAGCGTGCCGGAATCTTCCATTCCTGAAACAACAAAATTGCCTTTGCCGCCTGTGTAGTAGCGCATCCAGGTGTTGGCCCATTCGTCCATCAGCTTTCCGTGCCAGAAGGTTGAGGCGGAAATATCATCGCCCTCCATTACAAAGGGCGGGCGCTTCGCCGCCGTCTGCGGAAAGTAAGACCGTTTTTCTCGCATCGCGTCAGTCTCTGCGAGCTGCGTATTCTTCGTCAGGCTGTAAGCCCAATCGACAAGTGGGGCATTCAACTCGAAAACCTGTCCATCCGGAGGCGTCGCGGGCTCTTCATATGGCGTCGACTTGCGCAAGGGAACGTAACCCGTCGCCCAGTCCGGAGGGATCTCGCGCGCATCGATCTCATACCCCAGATCTCCGTCAACGACCCAATGCACCCACACCGCCGACCCAAGCGAAACATCTGCCGGATCTCCTCCTGATATGCCCGCAACAAGCCAATAGGCATGTGTGAGGTCGAACCGCGGGTCGAGACCGAGCGCCATGATCGTCGCCGCCGCCTTTGCCGTTCCTACTCCTGTGAGCACTGCGAGTACTCCGTGGTCATTCATGCGCAGGTGGTGAAACCCCGCATCGAAGGGAAGTACACGGTCGAGACGGGCTCGTTCCACCCAGTACTGAAACTCACCAGGAGCATCGCCGGTGTCCTCGCCGGCCTCATACATCGCCACGACAACGACCTTGACCGGAATCGGTGCGGTGGCGGCTGCGCAGGTGGCACGGCTGGCAACGCAAAGCGACAAGCAAAGCAGACCGAGACTCATCCGCATGAGTTTTCCTCTAAGAAAAAAGATGAAATCTCATCCAGCGTAATCCAGCGCCGAAACCTCACTGGCAAACAAAAGGGCCGGCCATCGGTTCTCGATGACCGGCTCCGATTCGTCCCGGGGAAGGGCCTAGAACATCACGAGGATCGCACCCGTTATGCGGTTCTCGCTGTTCCGCAGGTCGGGCGACCATCCGGGAACAAGTGATCCTGGCGCTCCAGTGTTGCCGCCTGGAGGCGTAACACCGCCCGGTCCGGAGAAGTAGGGTACGTTCGCCGCCCGATGGTTGTATTCAATGCGCCAGGTAATGTACTGGCTGGGCATGTAATCGATCGTCGTCGAAGTATCCCACGCCTTGTATTTGTCTCCGGGGTTTTCGGTGAAGTACGGCGTCCCCGAAGTCGCGGTTGCTCCATTAATTGGAGGAAGAAGGACGAGGTAACGGCCCGGGTTGTTGATCTTGCCGGTGCCAAGAGTCAGAGCGAAGAGATTTTTATCGAACCACAGACGGTTGTATGCCATGTAGCCGAGAAAGCTTTGCTTCGGTCCTTTGCTCGAATCTCCGGCACAACTTACGCCGCCGCCATGCTCGCATCCCATATCTCCTGTCAGCGAAAAGGCGGCCTTGCTCAGCAGCCCGTAGGGGTTGTCGAAGTACTTGTATTGGACACTGTCATCGGTGTGATAGCGAACGCGGTTGGGAACGCCAAGCGCGTCTTCGCCGAGGGCATATTGATTGCCGAGGATGGAGAGACGCTCATTTGGCCGCCACAGAATTTGTCCTCCGATGCCGGGCCGATTGTTGAAGCGGCCATAGGATTGCCAACCATTCACGAACCACGGCTCGATTTTCAACCTGTCTGTCACAAAAATTTGAGTACGCACGCCGGTGAAAAACCATGGCGTGTTCGAAGACACATAAGATGGCTGGTAGGCCCAGTTATCAAAATTGTAGTAACTGAACAAGCCAACATAGGACATGAAAATGCCTGCATCTACATTGATCCCGTGTAGTTTGTCAAAGTGATAACCGCCATAAGCTTCCGATAAGTAACGGTAGGCGTCAGCGAGATTCCATTGTCCGCGAGAGTAACTGGAATCATTGCGTGGGGTAGTCTGAGAGTATAAGCCAAACTGTGTCATGAATCTGGCGCGAACGTTGTCGTAGTGGAAGTCTCCGCCCACACCGAGTTGAGTTAAATTAACTTCGTTCGCCCGGAAAACCTCACTCGATCCGCTGATCGTGTCATCCTGCGGATGGCGAAAATCGTAGGTGTAGTCGACGTCAGCGCGAATCTCAGGCGTGAAGAACTTCGTATCGAGCGGCACTTCTTTGATGCGCGGATTTCCGTTCAGCCAGGTGAAGTCCGCGAAAGCAAAAGGCTCCGTCTTGCCCGTTTGGGAAGGCGTGGCCACGGGCGTCACTTGCTGGACCGCCGTGGACTTCTCGACAAAGGCGGTCGATGCCGAGGTTAGCGCCGCGGCTTCCGCCGCAGCGCTTTGTTCTGCGCCTGACGGTGTGTCGCTTACTGGCAGTGCCGCCGTTCCCGCCTGATGTTTTATCTGCTGCTCCAACTCTTCAATGCGTGCCCGCATGGTCTCCAACTCCTTGAGAAGAGCGGCGTTTGTTCCAGAAAGAGAAGCCCCATTCTCTGTGGGTTGCGCTACCGGAGCTGTCTCAGTCTCAGGCGTGCGGGCTTGGCCAGAACAGAAAGGCTGGACGAGCGCGAGAAGAGTCGTCAAAGCCAAGACATGCAGGCTTAGCCGTCGTCCAGACTCCTTGATACGAAAAGATTTCTGCTGCACGGGGGGTGCCTCCTGAAGTAGGTTTCCTCAAAGATCACAATAGGCCACTGCGCGTGAACCAATACGCACTGGCATACTTTGGCAAACCTATTAGTGTCGGACGTTGGAAGTAAACACGCCCTAAGGAAGGCATAAGAAAGTCGTAAAAGAGGTGTGCAGCACGCGAGCAATGACGATGGTGTCAGGCCAACGTCTCTAACAACTTGCGATTCGGGCGTTATTTCCCGGGATATGGGTGCGCAGGACGGCTTGTTATCAGGCTGGATCGCTTCAGTTCATTGACATCAAGATCTCCGCTCTTGTTCTTATCCAATCTGTCGAACTCCGCTTCCATAAAGGCCATGTACTCTTGTTTGGAGACCTTGCCGTTCTTGTTTGTGTCCATGAGGAGTAGCAATTGCCTGACCTGCTCCTCCCCGAGCGCCAGCTTGTCTGGCGGCTTCGGGACGGATGCCTTTTGCGCAACCGAAGTCCACAGCATGGTCCCGGTGGCAGCCAGCACTGCGATGAGCGCAATCACCCATACAAGGTTCCTTAATCGCGACATAGATCAGCTCCGACGGGAAACTGTAGCGAGGACTCCACCTTGGTTTCCCGGGACGGCGGAATTACAGCTCCGGTCGCCACCGCAAGCAGTAAGGCAAAGCAGAGAAGGCAGACCAGGAACTGGCCGTAGCCACGCGCAAACCGTAACAGCTTTCGGATAAAGAGTGCGTAAAGAACACTGAGCCGACGGTTTATTGGCTTCTGGCATGGGCATTCTGACGTGTCCCGGGCCCGGCTAAGTATCCAGCGACTTGCCCGCTTTCAACTCGCTCACCGCACGGTATGCCTGGTTAATCGCGCAATCCGTATACGCATACGCGTCGGCATCAGCATTCGCAATAGCCACACGGCCGTAGGGCTGTCGCGCAGCGACGTAAGGCAAGGGGCCGCCTTCAAGCCAGAACGGATCCCACAGGGAGTTGTACTGGTAGGCATAGCCATGCGGCCACCGGTTGACAGTGATAGCGGCAATGTCGCGTGCGGGATCGAATCCTCCCGCGCCAACACTCCGCGCGAGTTGGTCGCGGATATTGCGCTCGAAGGTCTCAAATGGGGTCTCGTAAAGATCCTCCCGTCCCGCGCGATGCTGCTCCCGGCTGGGAAGTCCGGGCGAACATGGATAGCGGTGCATGGTGAGCACGATCGGTTCGGAGGGTTTCGTTGTGCAGTGATAGCTGCCGATGCTGACCCGGTGATCGAGGCTTGCCTCGGTGAAGTAGCATCCAGGCGAGTAAATGCTCGATGCCGCTAGTTTCTCGAAACTCCGCCAGTTCCGAATCGCGACGTTGGTGTAAACGATCGGAACTTTCTCCGCAGAGCGCAGAGCTTGTTTCTGCTCTGGCGGCAATTCATTGGTGAGGTAAGGAATCACTGCATGCCAGCAGGCCAGGACGCAATAAGCTGCTTTCACGGTATAGATCTGACCTGCCTGCGAATACGAAATCTCCACTTCTTTCGCTGTAGCCAGATCACCAGGATGGCGCACTCTGACGGCGGTGCTGTTGAGGCGAATGCGCGTAGTGTTGCCGGGCTGGTCTAACTGGTCATATCGGATTTGCTCCGTAACGATGTCCGAAGCGGAATTGCCCGGAACGGCATTCGGAATGAGTGAGCGTACGAGCAGGCGGGCGATCGAGGAGTTGCCATCCGGGAAATGGAAAAAGTAGGCCTCAGCCTCGTCGTTCCGGATTGCATCACGCCCCATGCCGGGTCCTGGGCCAGGCGATAGCCTGAGCCCGTCGAAGCCAGGCAAGCCGAGTCCCCACGCATCCTGCGCGGAAACCGCGTCAATGCCCAGCCCATACAGCGGCTGCGGATGTGCCTGCAGCAACTCCACGACCTGCGGGTCAACCTTAACAACCTTCGACAGATAATCCGCATAGCTGATACGCGCGAGCTTCGCCTTCTTCTCCTCTGAAGTCAGACCCGGATAGAAGTCCTCATCGAGCGTATACACGCGTTTCACATCCGCAACAGCTTTTGCAGAGAGTGGGGCTTCGGCGGCAAACTCCTGCCAATTCTTACCCTCGGGATCAGCAGTTGCCGAGCCCCAGCGCGAGTAAGGGCTCGTAACCAGGCGATCAGCCCCAAAGGTCTCGCGGTCAAAGAAGATCTTCTGCTTCAGTCCGAGCGAGCGATAGAGCGCATCGTTGTTGTGCTCGGAGTACGATGAAACATCGATGCCCAGGTCGCGGATAACGCGTTTTGCGACCGGGCTGTACGGTGCCGGGCTCTCGATCGAATATGTACCGCCGTATCCGAGCAGAAACGTACCGTCGACCTCGAATTCGTTGCGCTTCGCATGCCCGCCGAAGTCATCATGGTTCTCGAGGATGAGGACTCGCGCTTTCTTACCAGCAGCCTCGTGGAAGAATCGAGCGGACGATAGCCCGCTGATACCGCCACCGATGACGACCAGATCATAGGTTTCTCCTGTCTCGACCGGCTTGCCGGCATTGCGCCAGTAGGTTCCGTCGCGCAGGCTATGCGCAACCTGATAGGAGCCCTCATGGCTCCCGCGCATGCCATGCAGCGCCGGCGGATCATATCCTGTGCGATTCTGCGCCTCTTCGCCGGATGCTGCCGTGATTTGTCCGAACAGGCTCGTTCCCCGCGAAACCACCCCGCCCCCAATCGCCATCGCGGCGCCGTTCATAAAATCGCGGCGGCTGATGTTGCGATTCATCCCCAGTTCTTTGTCGCTGAAGCCCATCGTTGTTGTGTCTCTCCAGATATTCAGTGCAGCAGGTGGTTTGCGGCAATTTCTCCTGTGCTTACCGCGCCTTCCATAAAGCCCTGCCATTCGCCAAGATGTTCACCTGCGAAAAGCACCTTGCCATGTGCTTCTGCAAGCAGCGGGCGGACGCGAAACCACTGGCCCGGACGATACATCGCGTATGCGCCGTGAACCCACGGATCGTCCTGCCACGGCTGAGCAAAGGTATCGACGAGTGCGGAGGCGGCATCGGGGGAGACCGCATGAAGATCGCGCATAAGCTGCGCCTGCCGATCTGCCCGTGTCTGCGAAGCAAGCACGTCGGCCTTATCGCCGACAGCATAGGAGCATAGAATTCCGCGTGGTCCAGGCTGGCCCTGCGTGCTGTGGAAGTACTGGTGCGAGGTTTCGTCGCTCATCAGTGAAAAATCCTCTGCCGGCCAGAAGCGCCGGTCGAAGAGCATCTGTGTTTTGATAATGCGCCCGTATTCCAGCTCATCTGCGGCGAGGGTCTTGGCCGGTGAAAGCGGAGGGTCAAACTCGATCGAGTTAAGCACTGACGAGGGAGCGGAAAAAATGCAGGTGTCTGCCGCAAAGTTGCCGCTTGTGGTTGTAACGGTCACGCGGCCGCTCCGCTGAGTAATCGACTTCACCGCGGCATTCAGATGGACTGCTTCTGGAGCGAGGCGCGCCGCGATCGTGTCGATGAGCAACGTATTGCCGCCGCGAACGTGGAAATCCATCTCATCGGTGTTATTGGGATTGATGTAATCCGTGTCAACATATTCATCGGCGGCGACATAGGCTGAAACCTGCCGGATCGACTCGCCGTAGTCCGTCGAGTCCATAATCTCGCGGATACGGCGATCATTGTCTGTAATGCCGATTTTGCCCAGCCAGGTCCACCAGTCGTACTCGTCGAGGCGCCGCTTCTCCTGTTCGGTCGAGTGTTTGTACTTATCCATGAAGTGCTTCCACGCCGCTTGAGATTCAGTCGAGAAATTCCAGCTTCCCGGCGCGTGTAATTGCTCATGCTGTAGCAGCCAGACTCGATAGGCATGGGGCTCGAGAACAACGTTCAACTCCCTGGCGAGCGCCAGTATGCGCGCATGATCCTTGCCAATCCATTCGCCGCCCATTTCGCAGACAAGTTCCGGGGCTTGTTTGAAGCGGTATGACCAGGCACGGCCTCCCAGACGGTTGCGCGCCTCAAGTACAGTCACCTTCCATCCAGCCGCAGAAAGGCGATAAGCGGCAGTGAGCCCGGCAAATCCAGCTCCAACCACAATGCAGGAGCGTGTGGGTCTCGCCGGCTTCATCTGGGCGTGAACAGCCAGACTGCAGGCAGCCATCGCGGCGTTCGTCAGAAAGGTGCGGCGGCTGATCTTCCCTGGCGATCCGTTTGTATTTGTATCTGCAGATGATGGTTTGGAATTCACTGTGTCGCTCCAGTAATTTCGGGCGATGATCCGGCTCCCGCCTTGTCGCCCGCAATCAGCCTCTGCGAAATAAAAATCGCCGCGACGGAAAAGGCAAAAATAAGTGCTGAGATTGCGTTCATCTCCGGTGTGGCGCCGCGCCGCAGCCGCGACCATATTTCCAGTGGCAGAGTATTTTCGCGCCCGATCAGGAAGAACGTGACGGCGATCTCATCCATCGAAAGCGTGAAGACGAGAAGCGCAGTTCCAAGCAGCGATGTCCACATGAGCGGAAGCACGATTCGCCACAGTGTCTGCAGTCCGGAAGCGCCCAAATCGGCAGATGCTTCCTCGTAAGAACGGTCCAGCCTGGCGAAGCCCGCGAAGATTTCAGTCGTCGCCACCGCGGTGAGCGCCGTCGCGTGGCCAAGAATGACGGTAACAAGACTCAGATGAAACCCGCCGCTTACGATCAACAGCAAGAGAGAAATACCGGTGATGACTCCGGGTACGATGAGCGGCAGCAGGATCAATCGCTGAAAAGCCGTTTTGCCGGGGAACGTGTAGCGATCAAGCGCGTAAGCAGCCGGAAATCCGATGAGGATAGAAATCACGACCGCAGCCAGTGCGACGACGACGCTGTTCTCAACCGCACTCCACATTGCAGAGTCGGCGAAGAGGACGCGATACCAGTCAACTGTAA